>ERZ772972.763-NODE-763-length-11795-cov-2.754600_pt1 | contig 11795 bp, 16 predicted proteins | sample MGYA00580673_ERZ772972 | MGnify/ENA primary metagenome ERZ772972 (study PRJEB29015, sample SAMEA2738051) | human oral metagenome | biome: human oral; feature: human-associated habitat; material: saliva | place: China | collected 2229 ... | reverse complement strand
TTCAAAGGAACACAGCTTCGTACACAGATTGCATTGCGCAACGGTCTTCCGTATGAATTGGTAGACAGATTACAAGGTAGCGACGAAGAGAGCTTGCAAGCCGATGCAGAACGTTTAGCTACATTTATCAAACCAAAACCAGTCGCTCCACTGAAAGATGTTGAGCCAGTCGTAGGCGATGACAGAACGACAGCAATGCGACAAATGTTACAACAATTAAATCAATAGAAAAGAGGAAAAATATATGACAACATTACAAGCAGGAACATTATTTAAACCAGAATTGGTTAAAGAATTAATTTCAAAAGTACAAGGAACATCAGTATTAGCTCAGTTATCAAAACAAACACCAATCCCATTTAACGGAACAGAACAATTTATCTTCAATTTAGAAGGAGCTGCTCAAATTGTTGGAGAAGGTAAAAAGAAAGAAGCAGGAGAAGCTAAAATTGAATCTGTAATCATCAAACCTTTAAAATTCGTTTACCAAGCACGTATTTCAGACGAATTCTTACGTGCTTCTGAAGAAAAACAAATTGAATATATGTCATTGTTTACCGATGGTTTTTCTAAAAAAATCGCTCAAGCATTCGACATTGCAGCTTTGCATGGAGTAGAGCCAAAAACATTAACGGATGCAACTTTTAAAGCTACTAACTCATTTGATGGTTTAGTGACAACTAATGTCGTAACTTATGCAGAAGCGAAAATTGATGAAAATATTGAAGATGCCATTCAGACGGTTATTGCGACTGATAATGATGTGACAGGTATTGCTATGTCACCAGTTTCAGCTCGAGCAATGTCTAAACTTAAAGACAAAAACGATATTTCAAGATACCCTCAATTTAGTTTTGGCGGAAAACCAACAGAATTCGCTGACCATACATTGCAAATTAACAAAAACTTGGCAAAACAAGGCGGTACTTTAGAAAAAGATCATGTAATTGTAGGTGATTTTGAAAATCGCTTCAAATGGGGATACGCTGAAAACATGCCTTTAGAAATCATCAAATATGGTGACCCAGACGGAACTGGTCGTGACTTAAAAGCTTATAACGAAATCTGCTTACGTGCAGAAGCTTTTATTGGCTGGGGAATTTTAGATGCAACAGCATTCGCTCGAGTTAAAGAAGCGTAGGAGGTAATTTATGCCAACTTATCGAAATGTAAACAATGGAGTAGAAATTTCAGTAGAAAGTGAACTTTCTGGAGATTGGGAACTCGTCGAAGAAAAGAAAACTAAAGCTAATCCGAAGAAAGAAGCAAAGGATGATGAATAATGGACTCATTTGCGACTTTAGACGATTTACAGCGACTCTGGAAACGACTGCAACCGTCTGAACTTGATAGAGCGAAGGCGCTTCTTGCCACTGTATCTGACATGCTGAGGGAAGAAGCTCGTCGCTATGGAAAAGATTTAGATAACATGGTTGTAGAGCGTTCTAGTTATGAGAACGTGGTTAAGTCTGTAGTAGTTGATATTGTAGCTCGTACATTAATGACTTCTACAGAACAAGAGCCGATGACTCAATTCAGCCAAAGCGCTCTAGGTTACTCAGTGAGTGGCTCGTATCTCGTTCCTGGTGGTGGTATCTTCATCAAAAATGCAGAATTGAAACGATTAGGCTTCACTAAGCAACGGATTGGAGTGATAGAATTCTATGATTAAAGGAATTACTGTTACATTAGTAGATCGTGTTAAAACTGGTGAAGATGAAATGGGTGCTGCAACATACGATGATGTAGAAATTCAGGTAGAGAATGTTTTAGTTTCTCCTACTGAAGCTACTGACATCATTAACCAGGTTCAACTGTATGGAAAGAAAGCAGTGTATACACTCGGAATTCCTAAAGGAGATACTCATAATTGGAAAGATAGGGAAGTTAAATTCTTTGGGGAAACATTTCGAACATTCGGACCAGTTGTAGAAGGAATTGAATCTATGGTACCAACTGCCTGGCACAAGAAAGTGACGGTAGAAAGATATGAGTAACTCATTTAAATTCAAGTTAAACACAAAAGGTGTTGGTGAATTTTTAAAATCTGAGTCTGTTCGGAAGATGATTAGTGAACGAGCCAACGAGATTGCTAGTCGAGCAGGAACTGGATATGAAGCAGATACTCAAATCGGTCAGAAACGTGCCACAGGACGAGTTAAAGCTGCTACATTTAAAGCTAAAAAGGATAATAAGAAAAACAATACACTATTGAAGGCGGTGAGAGGTTGATAGAAATTGAAATTAGAAAATTCATGACAGCTAAGTTGGAATGCCCAGTTGTATTCGAGCTTGCACCTAAGATGCCAGATAAATTTGTATTAATTCAAAAAACAGGTAGCTCTAAGCGAAATAAATTATTAGCCTCTACATTTGCTTTCCAATCTTATGGAAAGTCGATGTATGAGGCTTCTTTGTTGAACGAAAATGTGAAAGAAGTAGTTGAACAGTTAGTCGAATTAAACGACGTATCTGATGTTAGTTTAAACAGCGATTACAACTATACAGATATAGAATCAAAAAAATACAGATATCAAGCAGTGTTTGATATCAGACATTATTAGAAATGAGGGAAAAATATGGCAGAAAAAAACAACGCAAGTAACGTAACCGCAGCTAAACCTAAGATTGGTGGAGCTATTTATATGGCGCCAACAGGTACAGAATTACCTACTGATGCAGAAACAGCTTTAAATGCTGCATTCGTAAACTTAGGTTTCGTATCTGAAGACGGTTTAGAAAATGCTAACAGTGCATCGTCTGACAACGTTAAGGAATGGGGCGGTTCAATCGTAAACACAACGTTGAAAGAAAAAGAGGACAAATTCAAGTTCACTCTAATTGAAGCATTAAACTTACACGTATTGAAATTAATTTACGGTGAAAAGAACGTAACTGGAACTTTAGAAGCAGGAATCACTGTTAAAGCTAAAGCTGAAGATTACGAAGAAAAATCATTTGTAGTGGATATGGTACTAAAATCAGGAGTTATTAAACGTATGGTACTTCCGCTTGCTAAAGTGTCAGAAGTAGGTGACGTTAAGTATGCTGGTGGAGAAAACATCGGTTATGAAACTACTTTATCAGCGTTCCCCGATGGCGACGGAGCCACTCATTACGAATACATTAAGAAAGTAGGTTAATTATGGTTAAAGGGAAAACATCTTCCGGATTTAAATTCCAAATCAATGAAAGCACAATTAACGATGACTATGAGCTATTAGAACTACTTGGAGAATTAGAAGAGAATCCTATTCTAATTTCTAAAGTCGTTCGAAAAGTTCTAGGCCCTGATGCAGCGGCTGCATTAAAAGATCATGTACGAGATGAAAATGGAGTTGTATCCATTCAGAAAATGAATGAAGAAATTACTGAGATTTTCACACAGGCTAAAGCCTTAAAAAAATAATGGCCCTTGCAAGAATGATTGCGACTGATGAAGATGCTTTAATTTGCGATTTAGCAGAAACATATAATATATATGACTATCGACGGCTACCGGTTTTAACGGTGGCCGTGTTTTCTTTAGGTTTGAGACAAAACTCAAGAATTAAGATGATCATGTCTGGAAATAGAATCACGTTAGAAGAGTCGTTACTAGCTTGTGCCGTGGATAGATTAAGCATACTAGCATGGCAGAAGACGAAAGACGGTTCAAAAGGTACTAATGTGCCTCAATCGATTCTAGGAAAATTACTAGGTATAGATGAGCGCAAATCAGAGTCAGATACTCAGACATTTAGTTCTGGCGAGGAGTTCTTAAGAGAAAGAAATAGATTATTAGGGAAGGAGGAAACTTAATGGCAACAGAATTAGGTACTGCTTATGTTCAGATAATCCCATCGGCTGACGGAATCAAAGGAATGATTGAAAAGGCTATGGGAACAGAAGTAGTCGGTGCCGGAGATAAAGCTGGACAAGGTTTCATGAAAAGCTTTGCTGGTACAGTCACTAAAATGATTGCTGCAATCGGGATTGGGAAAGTTATTAAGGACACCTTATCTTCTTCATTAAACGAGGGTGCAGCATTTCAACAATCTCTCGGTGGTATTGAGACTTTATTCAAAGGCAGTGCCGATATCGTTAAGGGATACGCTAAAGAAGCGTATAGAACATCCGGTTTATCTGCTAACGCGTATATGGAATCCGTAACAGGATTTAGTGCAAGTCTATTGCAGTCGCTCGGTGGGGATACTGGAAAGGCTGCAGAAATAGCAAACATGGCAATGATTGATATGTCAGATAACGCTAATAAGATGGGTACATCGATGGAAAGCATCCAATTCGCATATCAAGGCTTTGCTAAGCAGAATTATACAATGTTAGACAATCTAAAGCTTGGGTATGGTGGTACTAAGGAAGAAATGCAACGTCTTCTTACTGATGCTCAGAAGCTAACAGGAGTTAAATATGATATCAATAACTTATCTGATGTCTATCAAGCAATCCACGCGATTCAAGAAAACTTAGACATTACCGGAACAACCGCAAAAGAAGCATCTTCTACATTCACCGGTTCATTTGCATCCATGAAGGCTGCAGCACAAAACGTACTTGGAAATATGGCCCTTGGTGAGGATTTAACACCATCGTTAGAGGCCTTAAAAGAAACCGTGCATACGTTTGTATTCGGAAACTTCATTCCAATGCTAAAAAATGTGGTTAAAGCAATTCCAGAAGTATTAGGATTCGCCATCAAAGAAGGATTAACAGCTATCTTTGGTGAGTCTACAACACAAACGATAATTAATAACCTATCAACGGCCTTTGAAAATATTAAAGGTGCAGTTAGTGGTATTGGTGACTTGTTTGGAGGATTTGTTGACAAATTAAAAGGTATTCTTGGAATTAGTGGTGACGTTGGAGAACTAGGAACTGCATTTGAAGGCATTACTGGTGCAATTAGCACAGTTACAGACTGGATTAAGCAGTTTGTAGATTGGATTAACCAAACACCAGCCGCAGTCGATTCTGTAACAGCAGTGTTAGCAGGATTAGCAGCAGGCTTTGTCGCTTTAAAAGTTGTAGATACGGTCAAGAGTGCAATTGATGGATTCAAGACTGGATTAACGGCTGCTAAAGGTGGAATGGTTGCATTTAACGCGATTGTTTCCGCGAATCCATTTACAGCCTTAATTGTAGGGGTTACTGCTGTAGTAGCTGCATTAACCTGGTTCTTTACTCAGACAGAGACAGGTAAAGCTATTTGGCAAGGTTTTACAGAATTCCTATCTAGTGCATGGACTTCTATTTCAAGTTTCTTAATTGATACTTGGAATAATATCGCTCAAACAGCGACAGCCATTTGGGAAGGTATTGTAAGTGTCGCAACGGCTATTTGGAGTGCTATCACTGTCGCAATTATGGCGGTTGTTCAACCATTTATCGACGCATTCATGGGTCTATGGAACGGAATGAGTTCAGGAATCTCTCAAATATTTGATGGATATGTTACATACTTAACTGGAGTATGGGAAGTTATCAAATCAGTATTCCTGGGAGCAATCCTAATTATCATTGATTTAGTAACACTTAATTTCGGGCAATTAGGAACGGATTTAGGTGCTATTTGGGATGGAATTTCGAATGGAATATCAATGATGTGGGAAGGTATTAAATCGGTGTTCTCAGGGGCAGTCGACGCAATTGTAGGAGGTGTCCAAGCCACATTTAATGGAATGGCCGAATTCTTGAGCGGACTATGGGACGCTATTTCTGGTGCAGCTATCGCAGGATGGAACGGACTAGTTTCAGGGGTACAAGGAATTATAGACGGATTAGTATCCGGAGCGCAAGCCGCTTGGGACGCTATGTCTAATGCTGTTGATAGCTTAGTTTCTGGAATTACTGGAATCTTCGACGGATTATGGCACATCGACTTAGTAGGAGCTGGGAAAGCTATCATGGATGGCTTCCTCGGTGGGTTAAAATCAGCCTGGAGCGCTGTAACAAACTTCGTAGGAAGCATTGCAAACTGGATTCGAGACCATAAAGGTCCAATCGAGTACGATAGAAAGTTATTAATTCCAGCAGGTAACGCTATCATGGAAGGGTTAGATCAAGGATTACAAGAGCAATTTAAGGATGTCAAACAAACGGTCGGAGGAATGGTTGATGAAATTTCAGACGTGTTTTCAGAAGACAACCTGGATTTTAATTCCTCTGTATCCCTTACTAAAACCCTTGAGACACAATTGGCTATGCCGTCAACCCAATTTGAGGCCCGTGAAAGTAAAATCGTGTCTGAGATAGCGAATCTGAGAGCAAGTATGGAGAGAATCCTTACTGCTATTCTTGAAAAATCGTCAGATATTTATCTGGACAATGACATTATCTCGCTAAAAACCTATGAACAACATGGTGCAATTTATGCAAGGGAGGGAATCTAATGGATTATATGATCATCAATGGTTTTAACACATCAACCCTTCCTAATTGTGTTGTGACTGACTTTGGGAAGGTGGAGGCGGCTACGCCAAAAGGAGAGAAGGCAACTCTTTATGGAGTTAATGGTAGTTACCGTGTGTTAGACGGTTCTTTCGACAGTTACGAAAGGCCCTTCACTCTCTACGTTAAAAAAATGGTTGATATTGAAAGTATTCTTGATAAGTTTCAATCGAATGATAATGTTTTGGAATTTAGCTATCAGCTTGGCTCATTGTTTTATGCTAACTTTGTGAATGCTAGTTATAAACCTTTTGGAAATGATGCTTGGAATTTAGAAATCAAGTTAGACATGCAACCGTTCAGATATCCGAAGAATATCGCACCAGTCGTATTAACAAGCGCTGGAACGATTGATAATATCGGTACGGTCTATTCAGAGCCTATCATCGAGATTGAGGGTGATGGGGATGTATCACTTACAATTGGCAATAAGACCATGTATCTGACTGTAAATACAAAAACTACAATCGATTGCAGGCAAGGAAAACAAAATATCTTTAATGCCAGTGGGACAGTGCAGAACACTCTTAGAAAACGTGGAGGATTTTTTGAAATACCTGTTGGTAGTAATGGTGTGACATTTACTGGTAATGTACGCAAGGTGACTATTCGTCCTAATTGGAGGTATCGAGTATGATTTACTTAACAGAAGGGAATATTCCTCTTAATGCCGCGTACGATGATAACATCACACAAGAATCAAATAGCACCTATCAATTAATATTCAAATTCCCTACTAACAACATTTTATGGCAACGGTTGAGAGAAGAAACTTTCTTGACTGCTGATGATCTACACGGCGAGCAGGATTTTGTCATTTTCGAGGTTGAGAAGAAGCATGGCTATATCCAGGTCTATGCTAACCAAGTATTTACTCTCTTGAATAACTATGTGGTCAATTCTATCTCTTTGGATAGAGTGACTGGTTCGACTGCTTTAAGTCAATTTGCTGGGAGCATTACTCGTGACAATCCATTCTCATTTTTCTCTGATATTGAAGATAGACACACCTTCAATGTTGGATCTAAGAATGCCATGGAGGCATTTGCGAAAGATAAGCATTCTATTATTGGTCAATGGGGCGGTGATTTAGTCAGACATGGGTATCAAGTACGATTACTAAAAAATGGCGGTTCGGAAAACGAATCGCTTTTTATGTACAAAAAGAACCTGTCTAGCTATCAGCACAAAACCTCTACCAAGTCTTTAAAGACTCGAATTACTTTCACCACGACAGTCAAAGGTGAGGGAGAAAAGGCGCCTGACCGCAAGTTTTCTGTAGTTGTGGATAGTCCGCTCGTTAACAAGTACAGTCAAATCTACGAAGATGTGGTTGAGGTTAATGATCAGGATGTGAAGGATGAAGCAAGCCTTCGTAAGTATGGTGAGCAGTATTATCGAACATCGCTCTGTGACATGATGGAAGATAGCCTTGAGCTTGAAGTTGTCGGCCAGAGTGACGTGCCTGTCCAGATATATGACATTGTGAGTCTATTTCACGATGTCTACAATCTTGATGTGCGCAAGAAGATTACTAAGTACACTTACTCACCAATGGGCAAGAAATTGAAGACAATTGGTTTTGGCCAGTTTAAGTCAGGTCTTGCGAATGCGATTGGTAGTGTAGTTAGTGATGCCGTCAAGGGTGAAACTCAGCAATTTCAAAGTAAGTTTGAACGACAGTTGGCAAGAGAAATTAAGAATGCTGACCTTGCTTTTGACCGAAAAAATGAAGAATTGAGAAATCAATTTACGGATGAAGTTAATGCTATTAAAGCCAAAGCTGAAGAGTTTGGCGCTATAATCCATGAAGAAATAGACAAAGAGCGCCCTGAATTCGTGAAGCGTATCCGTGAAGAGTTGATGAGTGGTGCGGACTCAATCGCTGAATTGAGTAAGAAATTAGAACAAGTCAGCGAGACCGCAAGAATCAACGCTGGTTTAATTGGTGGTGATGGAACCGCTAAGTATAATAAAAATCGCCTCAGTGGTAGCACTGCTAAGAAGATTGCTTTAGGTACTGATTATGTCGAAGTTGGACATAACGGTGAAGGCTTTGAATTAGGTAAGCAGTACGTCATTAGCTGGTCAGCAACATGTACGACTTATGGAAAGACGGATGTGACTGTAATTGTGAACAAAACGCCGTTCTATGGTGGACATGTTCATTTCTCACCTACTACTAATACGGTTATGCCAGAGATTGATAAAGACTTGACTCAGAAAGAGGAACAAGTATTAGCAGTATACAACGGTGCTTATCGCTTGACGTTTACAGGCGACTGGTACCAAAACGTGACACAGTCAGTTATGATTGATAATCGGACAAATCGGGTTGATTTAGAGCTAGCCTATAAGACGATTGCGGATGGCCAGAATGCTAGTTATGACGCAAGTTGGAACGAAAATCCAACATTTATTTTTGATGGAGGTGGAGCATGACGGAAACAATTCCAATTAGAGTACAACATAAACGTATGTCAGCGAGTGACTGGACAAATAGCCCACTGGTCTTACTTGAAGGCGAGTTAGGTGTTGAGAGCGACACAGGCAAAGTTAAGGTCGGAAACGGCCGTGACAGATTCTCAGCCTTGCAATACCTAACGGGACCAAAAGGCGACAAAGGTGAGCGCGGTGAAACGGGTCCAAAAGGCGCGGACGGAGTTATGCGATTCGAGGAGCTGACAAGTCAGCAAAGAGAGAGTTTGAAAGGCGCTCAAGGACCAGCAGGACCTACAGGGCCTGCAGGGCCACAAGGACCTAAAGGAGTAGCAGGACAGCCAGGACCAAAAGGAGACACTGGGCTTCGTGGGCTTCAAGGACCTATCGGACAAACTGGACCTCAAGGTATTCAAGGACCTATAGGACCAGCAGGACAAAAAGGGGACAAAGGTGAACCCGGTCAAAATATTATCAATCAAAATGGCGGACAACCACTTAAATATTGGGCTGGAACAAAGTCTCAATATGACGCAATTGCTCATAAAGATGCTAATACAATCTATGATGTCTATACAGCGTAGGAGGTAATATGGAACGAGAAGCAATTTATGTAGGAAACAAAGAAGTTACTCAGCGATATGTCGGAGCAAGGCTTGTTTGGGAAAAAATAAAATTGTTACTTAGCGGTAACGTATCAATAACTTACGATAGGGATAATAGTCAAATAATACTTCATAAGGATTTTTCTCAAAACACTATCAAGCTTGTCGAGATAAACGGGCAAAAAATTTCATTTTCTAGCGTCGAAAATAAGCAGGGTAAAACTCATATAACATTCAATGAATCCGTTGCAAAATTTGAACAAAAAACTGGATTTAACAGATACAGAACTTATTACGGTTCGATTCCTATAACAATTTACGGGAGGTAACAAATGGACATCACTATTCAAAACGTTCGTGCGCCTGCTCTAGAGCATAACGGACGATATTACAAAGTGTTCCAGCCACAATCAAAATACGAATTGCTGAAATTGCATCATTTGGGTTGTGCTGGGGATACCGTGATAACTGATATTCAGTTAGAGCAGGGAGATTTTCCGACTAGCTTTGTTGAACCTACCGTTACACAACGTACATTGTCAGGTCTTTTCAAGGATTTACGTTCTATTGAACTTGAGTTAAGAGACGAAAAAAGTACTCTTTGGAGTAAAATTCAAAAGAGCAACCAAGGTGCATTGACTCAGTTTTTCGATACGAATGTTAAGAGTGCGATTGCACAAACGGCAAACGAAATCAGACAGGAAGTGCGAAACGCTTCTAACAGTGCGAGAGTTCAAGTGACATCGGAAGGTGTAACCATTGGTTCTACTACTTTAACGGGCGAACAGTTAGCCTCTACCATTTCAGCAAGTCCTAGAGGGGTTGACATCATCGCACCTAAAATTAAAGTTAAGTCCAACATGATTGTGGACGGTGCGATAACTGCGAGCAAGATAGCTGCAGGGTCTGTTACAGCAAACGCATTAGATGCTGGTTCGGTTACGGCTGACAAAGTTAAATTCGACACTGCTTTCATTCAAAGGTTAGTGTCTCAACAAGCATTTATCAATGAATTGTTCGCAAAACAAGCGACGATTACAAAGATACAGAATGTTGATTTTACAGGAAATCGCATTAAGGGCGGTCAAATTACCTCGTTAAATGGAGATACTACGTTTAATTTACAAACAGGCTGGATTAATATGAATGGTCAAGGGGTAGGCATTAAAAACGAATTCCCTGGGCGGGCGCTGCAATCATCTAGAGACGAAGTATATGGGGAGATACCTGTAGCATATATTGGACTTTTAAGCAGTCGTAACGGATTGATAGACAGAGACCATACAGCAGCAGGACTCCAAATTTGGAATGGACGAAAAGGCGACACTATCAGAAGTGTTATTTCGGTGTATGGAAAAAGGATTGATTTTAGAGAACATGGAGCTGATAACTCTCCAGTAGTTTATCTTGATATGACTACGAAAGAAATGTACGGGTTGGATGACATTAAAATTCGTGGACACTCTTTGGTTGAGTTGCTTGGCTTAATAGACGAGAACTTTGATGGGATTAGAGAACACTTTAAGAAAAACAAACTCGGAGCTCCTGGTTATCGCAGAACTAACATTTAAAGAGGTGAAAAATGAACACACAAGACAAAGTTATTAACGACTTAGCAATTCAACTTGCTAACAAGACGATTGAATGTGCTAATTACAAGGCGCTTTATGAAGAAGCACAAGAACAAATTCAACAACTACAAGAACAAACAGAGAAAGAAAAGGAAGATGATAGATGACATTTAAAGTAATCAACAAATACTTACAAGAAAACAACCGCACTTTCGTTGCAATTCGTCAAGAAGCGCCATACACGGCTTTTGACCGTGTTTTGATTGGCGACCGTGTTAACGAGTCAGACGAGATTTTAATTCAAGCAGTCCTTGGACAAATTGCGACAGAATTAAACCCAGCCGACGGAGTGAAGAAACTACAAGAAGACTTGCATACACAAGCTGAAAGTTATGAAGAAAAACTTGCTGAGAAAGATGCAAAAATTGCAGAGGTAAAAGCCGTTGCTGATTGGGCTGTATTGGCTCGTGTAACAGATACAGATAACCCGCTAGACCCAACAGTATTCAAACGTGGTTTAGAATTGGTAGACCTCGGAAAAATTGGTAAAACTTATCAACCACAAGAGATTTTCACTATTGAAAATCCGAACCATATCGAAAAATTCCAAGAGGGCAAACGTGTAATGGTTCAAGTGAATGAAGCATTCACTTACCAAGGACAGACGCTTGAAGAACTTGCAAGTCTTGAGCAAAATGGTAAGCTAGGCATCTGGAAGTGGACAGAACCTAAA
>ERZ772972.762-NODE-762-length-11796-cov-8.026403_pt1 | contig 11796 bp, 9 predicted proteins | sample MGYA00580673_ERZ772972 | MGnify/ENA primary metagenome ERZ772972 (study PRJEB29015, sample SAMEA2738051) | human oral metagenome | biome: human oral; feature: human-associated habitat; material: saliva | place: China | collected 2229 ... | reverse complement strand
GCCACCCACGCGGCCACCTGCGTGCGGCGCTGCAGGCCCATCTTCGACAGGAGGGAGGTGATGTGGTTCTTCACGGTCTTTTCCGCAACGCCCAGCTTCTCGCCGATTTCACGATTCGACAGGCCATCGCCGATCAGGTCCAGGACCTTGCGCTCCGACGGCGTCAGGTCGGCGGTCGGATCCTCGTGATCGACGCGGCGACGCGTCAGGGTGCGCTCGTCGAGCAGCACGCGACCGTCGGCGACCGCCTTAATCACGTCGGTGATTTCCGCGCCGCGCACAGTCTTGAGGATGTACGCACGGGCACCCGCTTCGAGGGACTCAGCCAGGGCCTCGTCGTCGTCGAAGGAAGTGAGCACGACGGGGAGGATCTGCGGGTGGGAGGAGCGCAGTCGGTTCATGATGTCGATGCCGGTGCCGTCGGGCAGCTGCAGGTCCACCAGGATCACGTCGGGACGCACCAGGTCGGCGCGGCGCACGGCATCAGCGACGGAGCCGGCCTCGGCGACAACCTCGAGGGCGTCGTCGCGGTCGACGATCTCGGCAATGCCACGTCGAACGATCTCGTGGTCGTCAATGATCATGACGCGCGTACGCGCGGACGTATTTTCACTCACGTGTTGATTCTAACCGTCGGGAGGGCAAACGCCCTCGTGTACTTACTACTTCTCGGGAGACAGGCGGCTCATCGCGTCCTGCGCGGCCGCGTTCTCCGCGTGCTTCTTCGACGAGGCCTGACCCGAGCCGATCGGATCGGGGCGCTCGGAGACGAAAGCGCGGGCCGTGAACACGCGCTGGTGGTCCGGCCCCTCCCCCTCGACCTCGTAGGAGACCTCGCCCAGGCCCTGCGCCTGCGCGCATTCGATGAGGATCGTCTTCCAGTCCTGGTGCTGGCCGCGCGAGGGGGCATCCACGAGGAGGAAGCTCAGGCGCTCGAGGATGACCCGGCGAGCCTCTTCCAGTCCGCTGGTCAGATAGGTCGCGCCGATGAGAGCCTCGAAGGTGTCGGACAGGATGGAATCCTTGTCGCGTCCCCCGTGCATCGACTCGCCCTTGCCCAGGAACACGAAGTCACCCAGGCCGATCCGGCGGGCGGCGGCAGCCAGGGGCTGCTGGGAGACGGTCGCTGCACGCATGCGCGACAGGTCCGACTCGGCCACGTCCGGGTACTGCTCGTAGAGCTTCTGCGCGATCACGATCGACAGGACTGAGTCACCCAGGAACTCGAGGCGCTCATTGTTCGCGATGCCCCCGGCCTCGTTCGCGTAGGACCGGTGCACGAGCGCCAGCTGCAGGAGCGGGGCGTCGATGCGGGTCCCCCACGCCTCCACCAGCGCCTCCGTGTCGGTGCGCGGAGGAACGGGCAGGTGCTTGGAACGACTCATCAGGATCGCCCCGGCTCGGCGTCATCGCCCAGCAGGGAGGCCAGAGAGGCCAAGCGCGGGTCGACGACGAAGTGCTCATGGTCGGAAGGCAGATCCGCCCACTTCTCGCCGCAGACGTCGCACAGGCCCGCGCAGTCCTCACTGCACAGCGGGCGCGGATCCACGAGGGGAACGATCGCATCGCGCAGCTGCGTCTCGATGTCGACAGTGTCTCGCTCGCCGATGACGAACAGGTCCTCGACCTCCTCATCCTCGTCGTCCGTGGGAGTCAGTGCGGGCGCGTCGGCCTCGAAGTAGACTTCCGCGCTGGAGATCTCGTGGTGGTCGCGCACCTCGTCGAGGCAGCGCACGCATTCCCCGATGAGATCAACGGAGGTGGCGAGCTGGACGAGCACGCCGTCCTCGACGCTGGTGAAGTCCACCGACACGTCCAGAGGGACGCCGGGGACGGCCGACATGGAAGGGGTGCCCAGGTCGTCGGGGGTCACCCACACGAGGTCCTGGTGCAGCGTGGAACCCAGGGCGCGCGGCAAGCGCGCCAGGGACAGGGTCAGGGACTTGTCACTCATTGGTCAGATCCACATCGGTGACGTCGACGCCACGGCGTTCCGCGATCCTGCGACGTCCCGCGTCGGTGCGACGCGCGAGGTCGGAGATGAGGTGGGCAAGCTCGTCCAGCGAGGAGGCCACGTAGTCGTCGGCGCCCTCACGCAGGGAGGCTGCCGAGCGCTTAGCCTCGGACACGATCTCGCGGGCGCGGTCCTCAGCCATGCGCACGATGTTCTCGGTGGAGACGATGCGGGCGGCCTGGGCGTTCGCGTCGGCGATCGTGGCCTCGGCATCCGAGCGGGCCTGCGAGACGAGCGCGGTGGCCTCGTCGTTTGCGCGCGAGCGCGTGCGCTCGGCTTCTTCCTCGGCGTCGGCGAGGATCTGCGCGGCGCGCTCGTTGGCCTGGTCGAGGGTCGAGGAGGCGCGCGAGTTCGCCTCGGCGATGCGCGTCTCGGCGGCAGAATCGGCGCGACCCAGGACCGCATCCGCGTCGGCGACGACGGCATCGGCGGCCACGAGGTCCTCGGGCAGAGCCTCGCGGGCCTGGTCGAGCAGGTCGAGGATCTCGGCCTTGTTCACCATGATCGAGGCCGACAGGGGAACCGTACGCGAGGACTCAACGAGGTCCTCGATCTGGTCGAGGGCGGCGATCACCGTGGAGGGACCGTAGACGGTTTCCTCGTTCCACTCGTCCTGAGTCTGGTTGTCGGTCGTGTCAGCCATGGCTGCCTCCTGCGTTCCACCGGGCACTATTCAGCTTCTATTGTCGGTCAAAAATCGCTCAATCGCTGGAGGGACATACCGAGAAATATCCTTTTTCAGACCCACGAGTTCGCGCACCGCGCTCGAGGAGACGTGTGCGAGGGCCGGACGGGTCGGAATCCACCACGTATCGACGCCCCCGATCTCACGATTGAAGGCCGCCTGGGGGGCCTCGTAGTCCACGTCGACCGAGGAGCGCACGCCCTTGACGATGAGGGTGGCTCCCAGGCGGGAGGCCTCATCCATCGTTGCTCCTTGCAGCAGGACGACCTCAACGCCGCCCAGGTGTGCGGTGGCTTCCCAGATGAGCGCGACGCGCTCGTCGGGGGTGATGAGGCCGCGCTTGGCGGGGTTTGCTCCGACGCCGATGATGAGGCGGTCGGCGATGGCGCAGACACGCTCGGCGACGTCGAGGTGCCCGTTCGTGAACGGGTCAAAAGAACCGGGGAACAGCGCGATCATCGTTCTTCGTCCTCCTCTTCGTACGACGAGGCCGGGGCATCCTCGAGGGCCTGCGCAACGTCGCCGGTGTCATCCTTGGGCAGGGGCGGACCGGCGAAGTATGCAACGGTCTCGCCCCAGGTGCGCTGGTCCTCAAGGACGAGGAAGTCCGGCCACGTGGGAGCGGGCGCGCGCGTGGACCGTTCGACGACGACGAGGGCGTCGGGGCCAATCCACGGGCCGAGGGAAGACAGCACCGTCGTCATGTCGTCTTCGGCGATGTCGTAGGGAGGGTCGATGAACACCAGGTCGATGTCTCCCGCGAGCGCTTCCCCGCTGCGCGCACTCAGGTAGGTGCGCGCGTCGGCGGTGACGACGCGGGCGGGCAGCCCCGTCGAGCGAACGTTCGCGGAGGCGACGCGGGCCGCGGCCGACGCCTTTTCGACGAGGGTGGCGTGGGCGCCTCCGCGCGACAGGGCTTCGAGCCCAAGGGCGCCCGTTCCGGCGTAGAGGTCGAGGACGGTCGCACCGTCCAGCACGTTCATGTGGTCCAGGCGCGAAAAGAGGGCCTCGCGGACCCGCTCGGAAGTCGGACGAGTACCGGACTTGGGCACGGCGAGGGTACGCCCCTTGGCGCTGCCTGCGACGATTCTGGTCATACCCCTACCCTACCGGGCACACCTCAGGAGCGTTGCATCCACTCGATCTGCCCGTCCGATGCGGCGCGCAGCGCCCGGGCGAGGTCCGGGTGGCACTCCAGCATCGGGTCCCGTTCCAGAAGGGCCTCGGCCTCACCCTTCGCGCGGCGGATAAGCGCCTCGTCGCGGCGCACCGAGAGGAAGCGCAGGTGGGTAGCCGTGCCCGACTGTCCCGCCCCAAGCACGTCGCCTTCCTTACGTAGGCGCAGGTCGGCCTCGGCGAGCTCGAAACCGTCGGTCGTGTCCGCGAAGGCCTGCAGGCGTGCTCTGCCCGAGTCCGTGAGTTCGTGTCGATGCATGGCGATGCACAGCGAGGGCAGGGAGGAACGTCCAACGCGTCCGCGCAGCTGATGGAGCTGGGCGAGGCCGAATTGCTGGGCGTCGAGGATGACCATGAGGGTCGCCTCCGACACGTCGACGCCGACCTCGATGACGGTCGTCGCGACGAGGAGGGGTGCGCGTCCGGCGGAAAAATCGTCCATGATCTGCGCCTTGACGGGCGAGGGTGTGCGTCCCGTCAGCTCGTGGATGGCGATGCCGGTCAGGGCCGGGTGGGAGCGCAGGTAGGCGGCGACCTCCTCGACGGAGGCGAGGGGGCGCGCGCCCTCCTCCTCGGCGTCGACGACGTCGTCGGAGGCGTCGATGCGCGGGCACACAACGTAGACGCGACGCCCCTGGGCGATCTCTTCCGCCGCCCGCGCCCACGTACGCTCCACCCACGCGGCGTTGGCACTGTCGGCGAGGTAGGTGGCCACGGGGGTGCGCCCCGAGGGCATGCCGCTCATGCGCGTATCGTCGAGGTCTCCGAAGACGGTCATGGCGATCGTTCGCGGAATCGGCGTCGCGGTCATGACGAGCTCGTGAACCGCGCGCCCATCCTCGCGCGCCCCGCGCAGCGCGGCTCGCTGCTCGACGCCGAAGCGGTGCTGCTCGTCGACGACGACGAGAGCCAGGTCCGCGAAACGCACGCTCTCCTGGAAGAGAGCATGGGTTCCCACGACGATCAGCGGCTGCGCTGCGTTCATCGCGCTTTGAATCTCGCGGCGGGCGGCGGGCGGCGTCGAGCCCGTCAGCAGGCGAACGTCCGGGGCATCCATCCCCAGGGGCTCCAGGAGCGCCCGCAGGGAGGCGGCATGCTGCTCTGCCAGGACCTCGGTCGGCGCGACGAACGCCCCCTGGTGACCGGCGGCAACCACCTGGAGCAGCGCGCTCAGCGCGACGACGGTCTTGCCCGATCCCACATCTCCTTGGAGGAGCCGCTGCATCGGCACCTCGCCGGCCAGGTCGGCCCCGATCTGGGCGACTGCCTCACGCTGGGAGTCCGTGAGTTCAAAAGGCAGCGACGAGCGGAAACGCTCGCACAGCGGCGCGTCGATAGGAGAGGCCAGCGCCGCCGCGGCCCGCGCTCCGCGGCGCTGCGCGGCCAGGCCCACCTGGAGGACGAATGCTTCCGTGAAGGCAAGGGCCTTGCGCGCCTGCTGGTAGTCCTCGTCCGTCTCGGGCTGGTGCAGAGCGCGCAGGCACGAGGCGTGGGAGGCGAAGCCAGCACGCTCACGCACGTCGGCGGGGACCGGGTCGGGCACGTCGGCATCGTCCAGGTGGTCCAGCACCATGCCCACTGCTCGGGCGATCGCCCACGACGCCAGCGATCCAGTTGATGGGTAGATCGGGATGGGGCGCGAGGCGATACGCTCGATATCCTCCCCGTCCACGCCCTCGAAGGAGGGATGTGTGAGTTGCAGCTTGCCGCGGTATGCCCCGACCTTGCCCGCGAAGAGGAAGGACTGCCCCGGCGTCAGGAGACGTTCGATGGGGGCGAGCTTGTACTGGTTCTTAGCGAAGAAGGTCGCCGACAGGAACTGAACGCCGTCGGTGAGGGTGACTTCCAAGCGCACGCCCGAGCCGGATCGGTTGGCGACGAGGTGGGCGCCGGCGACCTCGGCGAGGATCGTCACGTCCTCGCCTTCGCGCAGGGAGGACAGTGGCGTGAGGCGACCCCAGTGGTAGTAGCGGCGCGGCCCGACCATCAGCAGGTCGCCGACCGTTGCCACACCTGCCCCTTCGAGAGCCTTCGCCGTCTTTTTCGGCAGGCGCAGCGACAGGGGGACGTCGAGTGCGCTCACGAGGCGCACCCCGCGACCAGGCTCGGCCCGTTCTGCCCACCGTCCCAGGTCTCCAGGTCAATCGTCGACGATGCGTCGCGAGTGGAGAGCAGCTGGCGAACGGTGGCCACGGTGTAGGGGCCGTCGTCGTCGCGCGAGATGAGGAGACGCCAGGCATCGCTACCGCCACGCGAGGCCTCTGCCAGGGCCTCGGCGATGCCCTCCGGGTCGCCGCCCGGGGGCAGCGGGGCGCTCGCGCACGAGGAGAGGGCGTCGTGCGCACCGTCGCGCAGCATGCGCGCCAGCGTCGGAGCGGCCTCGACGCCACCCGGCTGGGGTACGAACAAAGGGGCGCAGGCGCGCGCGACCGCGAGGACGTCCAGGTCATCGCGGCTACCCGCGCGCAAGATCGCGGGAACACCCGGGGCGGGGGACGGTAGCACCGAGGCCACGGTACCGACCAGGGAGGCGCTGGCCTCGTCGCACGTGGCCACGAGCGTCACACCCGTGCGCGAGGTGGCCGCCGACACGATGCCCGCGGCGTCCCCAGAGCTCAGGTCCAAGAACACGACCGCCCCTGCGCGCGCGAGGTCTTCGACGAGGCCGGGGGCTCGCGTACAGGCGATGACGCGGGCGCGCTCGACGCGGCGCATCGGGCGGCGCTGCAGCAGGCGCACGCCACGGTGACTCAGCCCCTCGTCGGCCAGCTCGTCGATGCCGATCTGCGCGTCCGGTCGGGCGTCACAGACTTGGAAGCGGATAACCTGCCCCGAGGTGGGGTGTGCGGCCAGAGGAGCCGAGGTGTCCACGTGCAGCCTCCACTCCCCCATGCCGAACAGGTCGACCCTGCCCACGTAGGACAGGCGCGCCCCCAAGCCACCGAGGCGCGCGAGCAACGCGTCGAGGTCCTCCTGCGTACCCTCCAGGAGGATGTCGACCGTGAAGTCGCGGCCGGGCGGAGGAGAGGCGGCCTCGGGCGCACGCGAATGGCGCTCCGCGAGATCGGCCAGCATCGCAGTAAACGACTGAAGGATTCCGGCATCGGCGCGCATCGAGGCATCAATGCAGGCTAGGACGAGAGCGATGAACGCGCCGCCCGGGTCGATGCGCCCCGTCGCCTCATTCGTCGCCTCGACGAGGCCGATCTGCGCCTGGGAAGAGAAACGAGAGAAGACGTCTTCGACCTCGGGGAGCGTCGTCCCCAGGTCCTCGAGCTCGCGCACCGCCCCGCCGAGCATGTCGAAGAGGGCGTCGGACCACTCAATAGAGGAGGCCACAGGAGTCAGGGATGCGGCGAGCATGCGGCGCAGCGCGAGCGGCGTGACGTGCTGCTCGTCCCCCAGCGCTCCGGCCCACGCCTCGAAGAGAGCGCCAAGTGCCAGACCGCTGTGCCCGAGTCCGCGGCGGATAATCGTCTCCACGGCCGCTTCGAGCGCGTCACGCAGGTGAGCGCGCGGGTCCAGGGATTCCATCGCGGCCTCCAGGGCGGCCATCGTCGCCGCGCCGTTCGACCCGGTGTCACAGTCAGCGCCGTCCCATCCGTCCAGGTCGTCAAGGAAAGGCGCGAGCCTGGCGGCCTCCTCAGCCCCGGCGCGACACGCCTCGATAATGACAGATGCATTCAGTTCCATGACTCCCCTTTCAGCCCCCTCCCATTGTCCCTGCGAGCCTCGGTGTGTGCGACCTGACACGACCCAGATCAGCTGCGACTTGTTGAAAGTATGGTTCGTCCGCTATTCTGTCATGGTTGCCTTCGGTTCAAACACCGAGGGATGCGTTCTCCGCAAGCGCGGAGACAAAGACTGAACTGGAAGACATACCGAGGAGAACATCGTGGCTGCCGTTTGTGACGTGTGCGGTAAGGGACCCGGCTTCGGCAAGAGCGTGTCGCACTCGCACGTTCGCACCAACCGCCGGTGGAATCCGAACATTCAGCGCGTTCGCGCCCTGGTCAATGGGACGCCCAAGCGCCTGAACGTCTGCACCAAGTGCCTGAAGTCCGACAAGGTCGCCCGCGCGATCTGAGTCGACACTGACGTAACGCCGGAGGGGCGAGCCAACAGGCTCGCCCCTCCGGCGTTTCTATCATCCACTCCCCGCCCGCGCCCCATGCGCGTATGGGTCAGCGCCCGCGACGAGAAGTCGCGGGCGCTGACCCATACCTTGTGAGTCCGGATTCTCCATCCACTCTCAGGAGGCGAGGCTCAGAGGAGATCCGCAGCCAGGTCGAGCGGAGTACCGAAACGGTGGTTTGTGATCGAGACTGCCTGTTCGCGCAGGAACGGCAGCAGCTCCGAGTGCGGCCACGCCGTGACAGCACCCGTGTACAAGGCGACGTCGGGGCTGCCACCGCTCGCGCGGCTCGCGTCCGTCCAGCGCTGCTGCGAGCTTTCATCGCGCGGACCGAGGACGCGCACCCGCATGCCCAGGCCACCGGAGTTCGCCACCATCGCCAGGCGAGAATCCCACGAGTGCGCGTCTTCCACCACTACCTCGATATCCCAGCCCTCGAGCAGCTCCCGGACGGAAGCCGGAAGTTCGTCGGCAACGGAGAGCCCGATGGGCCCACCCGCGAGGATGCCCGCCGCCAGCACACGCACGGTGTCCACGAGGGCAGTCCCGCTTCCGGCGCGCACGAGGACCGGCGTGGCGCGGTAGCGCAGGACATTGCGCTCGCAGGCCATGCCGGTGACGTCGCGGTTAGCTCCATAATCGGTTGCCCAGGCAGCGCCGTCCGCGGCGACGGCACGACTCAGTTTGGCCGCATCGTCCTCACTCAGGTGAGGACCGGCCGCATGGCACAGGGCGAGCACACTCGGATCGAGGGCCTGGGCGGGAGCATCGGAGGCCCCCACGCTCGTCTCACGGGCGGGCTCGACCTCGCCCAAACCCAGCAGGTAGGAGGGGCCACCGGCCTTCGTCGTCGACCCGATCGCCGAGCGCTTCCAGCCGCCAAAAGGCTGACGGCGAACGATCGCGCCGGTAATGCCACGGTTGACGTACAGGTTGCCCGCCTCGATGCCGTCCAACCAGGTCGCCAGCTCATCCGTGTCAAGAGTATGGAGGCCGGAGGTAAGACCGTAGTCGACCTCGTTGACGGCCTCGATCGCGTCCTCGAGGGTATCGACGCGCATGACGCCGAGGACGGGCGCGAAGTACTCGGTCAGGTGGAACTCACTGCCGGGCACCACACCGGCACGAATGCCCGGGGTCCACAGCCCATCGCCCAGGTACCGCGGCTTGTGCACCCAGTGCTCACCCTCACCCAGGGTGGTCAGGCCTCGCACGGCCTTCTCATCGTCGGGCACGACAACCGGGCCAACCTGCGAGTCCAGGGACGCCGGCAGGCCCACGCGCAGCGAGGCGGCCGCATCCACGAGCTGGCGAGCGATGCGGCTCGAGCGTCCTGCGGATCCGACGAGGATCAGCAGCGAGGACGCCGAGCACTTTTGTCCCGCGTGCGCGAAGGCCGAATGAACGATGTCGCGCACCGCCAGATCGGGGTCAGCGGACGGCGTGACGATGATGGCGTTCTTGCCGCTCGTCTCACCCAGCAGGTGCATGTCGGGCTTCCACGAGCGGAAAAGACGCGCCGTGTCGTACGAGCCCGTCAGGACGACGCGATCGACACCCTCGTGGATCACCAGGTAGCGCGACACGTCCCCGTCCTCGAGCGGGGCGAGCGCCACCAGCTCGCGGGGAACCCCGGCCTCGTGGAAAGCCGCGACAAGCTCCGCTGCGCAACGCTTGGCCGGAGGGGCAGGCTTGAGGATCACCGCGCTGCCCGCCGCCAGCGCAGCGGCGACCCCACCCACGGGGATAGCCACGGGGAAGTTCCAGGGCGACGCAACGACAGTGACGTCCACGGGCACGAATCGCGCACCCGCCATGTAGGTCTCATCGGCGAGCTGCAACGAGGCCTCCGCGTAGTGATGGCAGAAGTCGATCGCTTCGCTCACCTCGGGATCGGCCTGATCGATGGTCTTGCCGGCCTCAGATCCGGCGACCTCGATGAGCTCGCCCCGGCGCGCGGCGAGAACATCGCCGACGCGATGCAGTGCGGCTGCACGCTCCTCGGGGGCCAGGGCCTGCCAGGCGTGCGCCGCCTTGGTGCTCGCCTCGACGAGAGCATCGATCGCCTCGTTTGTGGCCAGAGCCTCCGCGCCGGCACGCACGGCTTCGATCCCCCTCGTCGAGCCGGGGATAGCCGCGGCAATGTCGCGTGCCCACTGGCGGTTAGCAGCCAGAGCGGGATCGGAATCCGCCTCGGAAACAAAGGGACGACGCGCACGCTCGGCGAGACTCCCCTGCTCAGCCGGCACCCCGGCCTCACGCTCAGCCAGACGATCCTGGACACGGTTGGGAACGGGCAGCGGCGCGTCCGGATCAACATCGGACAGAGCCGCAAGGAAACGATCACGCTCGCGGGCGAAGACATCCTCGTTCGTGGCGATATCAAAAACGCCGGACATGAAGTTTTCGGGCGCAGCGTTCTCTTCCAGGCGGCGCACCAGGTAAGAGATGGCAACGTCGAATTCTCGGGGGTTCACGACCGGGACGTACAGGAGGAGGGAGCCGACATCACGACGCACGACCTCTTGAATACCGGTGGCCATGCCCGAGAGCATCTCGAACTCGACGCTGTCCTCGACACCGCGCGCGGCGCGCAGCTCGTAGGCGAAGGCAATGTCAAAGACGTTCTGTCCTGCCACTCCCAGACGAATCGCACGGGTACGTTCGGGCGTCATCGCCCAGTTCAGCATCCGCTTGTAGTTGGTGTCGGTGGCCTGCTTGGACGGCCACGTCGTCAGCTCCCAGCCGTGAATCTCGGCGTCCACCTTCTCCATGGACAGGTTCGCGCCCTTCACGATGCGAACCTTGATGCGCGAACCTCCCGCGTCGACGCGTGCGCTCGCCCACTCCTGGAGACGCTGGAGAGCACCGAGCGAATCGGGCAGGTATGCCTGGAGGACGATCCCGGCCTCGTAGTCGCGCATATCCGGCTGATCGAGGATCGCGGTGAACACCGCGATCGTCAGGTCGAGGTCCTTGTAATCCTCCATGTCGAGGTTGAGGAACGTCCCGTTGTCGCGAGCGAGGCGGTAGAGCGGCAGAAGGGCGCTCACGCCATGGTCGACGACCTCCTCGAAGCCCCACGGGTTGTGGGGGCCTGTCACCGCCGAGACCTTGATGGACACGTAGTCGACGTCCTCGCGGGTCACGAGGCGCGAGACCTCGGCAAGGCGGTGAGACGCTTCCTTCTCGCCGAGGACGGCCTCACCGAGGAGGTTGACGTTCAGACGGTGACCGCCCTTGCGCAGGCGCGCGAGCGCGGGTCCCAGGCCCTTGTCGGTCGCATCGACGACGAGGTCACCGACGATCTCACGGAACACTCGACGCGCGGTAGCTGTCACCGTACGAGGAGCGAGCAGCGATGCAGTCGAGCCGAGGCCCATCGCCGCGGCCAGGGCCGGGGGCAGGAAGTTCTTACGGCCGGCCGACAGGCGCTTCATGGCTGCACTGGCCACGTCCAGGTCAGCGGGGCGCACGACGTCGTCGACGAATCGGGTCGTGAAAGTAAGTCCGTCCGGATCGGCGAGGATGCGGGACAGGAGCTTGGCCGAGCGCGGCGTGGGCTCAAACGCCGATTCATCGACCCAGCGACGGGCGCGGATGATCGCCCGCTCCCCCAATGCCCACAGGTCATCGGGGCAGCGTCGAGCGTTAGTTTCGTGGTGGGACGGGGTGGGAACAGCGGCGTTCGCCATGCGTAGACCTCCAGGCGTGGATGTGCGACGGACTAGCGGCCTCGCGTGGAGCGTCAACGCTGGACACGCTCAGCACAACTCCCGACGTTGT
>ERZ772972.761-NODE-761-length-11801-cov-12.668653_pt1 | contig 11801 bp, 6 predicted proteins | sample MGYA00580673_ERZ772972 | MGnify/ENA primary metagenome ERZ772972 (study PRJEB29015, sample SAMEA2738051) | human oral metagenome | biome: human oral; feature: human-associated habitat; material: saliva | place: China | collected 2229 ... | reverse complement strand
CGAGCTCGTCGGCGGTGACCAGCAGCGCGGAGTGGCGCATGGTGACGCGGTGGGCGAGCGGGTCGGCGGGGTCTTCGATCCACAGGGCCCCGGCCTCGCCGGCGGCGAGCACGCGCATGGCCCGCGAGGCCTCCCCCAGCACGTATTCCAGGTCGTCGTCGGTCAGGTCACCGCGCAGCAGGGAGTCGACTTCCTCCATGATGAGGCTCAGGGAGCGCAGCTCGACGGGGGCCTCGAGGCCCTGAATAATGGGCGCGCGCGACCCGTCGGCGTAGCGCTCGGCTACCAGCAGCGGGTCGCGGTGGTACCACTCGTGCAGCAGGTAGACGCGCCACAGCGCACCGGGGAGCGTGAACTCGGGGCTGCGCGACCACACGTGCGCGATCGTATCCACCCCGCTGGTGCGCACGGTTTCGCGCAGGCGCGCGACGTCGGCGTCGGTGAAGGTCTCGTCGCCCACACCCATGAGGGCCCAGGCGGCGGTGTGCGCAACGGCCGCGGTGGCCGCGGGATCTTCGTCGCCGATGATGGCGTCAGCCCGGGCGGCGTCGAGCATGGCGGGGCGTCGCGGCATCTTCGATTGGGCCATGGGGACTTCTTCCTCCTACAATGGGGCTGCTGGGCCTATAGCTCAATGGTAGAGCAGCGGACTTTTAATCCGTAGGTTGGGGGTTCGAGTCCCCCTGGGCCTACTGGTCGCCTCGGAACGTTCCGGGGCGTTCACGCTATCTGCGGGCGCGCGCCCGCGTTGGAGGTGCATCATGGATCCTCGTTTTTCTTGCGCGTATGGCGCCCTGGCTGGCCTGGCGCTCGGAGACGCGCTGGGCATGCCTACGCAGGCGATGTCCCCGGAGCAGATCCGCGCGGTGTACGGGACGATCACCGGCCTCGTCGACGGTGACGCCTCCCAGCCCTACGCGCCGGGGATGCCGGCGGGCTCGGTCACGGATGACACGGAGCAGGCGCTGCTGGTTGCTTCCCTCCTGGTACGAGGCCGGGGCACTTCCTCGGGTCGCGTGGCCCTGGACGCGGGCGAGTTCGCCCACGCTCTGCTGGCCTGGGAGGATTCGATGATCGAGCGCGGGTCGCTCGACCTGCTGGGACCCTCCACGAAGGCCGCGCTCGAGCGCGTGCGCGCGGGCGAGGACCCGCTGACCGTGGGCGGGACGGGGACCACGAACGGCGCGGCGATGCGCGTCACCCCGATCGGTATCGCGATGTCGACGGCCGATCCCGAGGCCTTTGCGGATGCCGTCTGGTCGTCCTGTCAGGTCACGCACGCGACGCGCCAGGGTTTCCAGTCGGCTGCCCTCGTGGCGGCCGCCGTGTCCATGGGTATCAACACCGCGCGTTCAACGACCCCGGATCTGAGGGGCCTGCTATGGAAGGCCCTCTCCTACGTCGATTCCCTGCCCGAGCGCGGAGCGTGGACACCAGACCCGGACGTCGTTGCCGCGACGCGCAGGGCCATGCAGCTGGTCGCTAACCCCGCGTCCTCGTCCCTGGAGTGCCTGGTTGAGCAGGTGGGCACGTCCGTGGCTTCGGCGCAGGCGATCCCCATGGCATTTGCGTTGCTCGCGCGAGACCCCTCCCCGCAGGCGCTGCTGGACGCCGCCAACATCGGCGGGGACACCGACACGATCGGCGCAATCGCGGGCGCAATCCTGGGCGCCGCCCTCGGCTTTGAGGTCTTTGTCGGCCGCGGCCTCGCCCAGGTCGAACTCGCCTCCCACCTGGACCTGCCGTCCGTCGCCCTCGAGCTGTTGGAGCTGCGTGCGGCTCACGAGCCTGCCGCGAGCGCGCCCACGTCCCCCGAGACTGAGGGTGCGAGCGAGGCCGACGTCCCCGAGGTGCCGGCCCCGGCCTCGTCCTCCGATCCCGGGGCGGGCCGAGTCGTCCTCATGGGGCAGATCCTCGTGGACCGTGTCCTTCAGGGGGCACGTCCGATTCACGGCGGCGGCTCCGAATGGGCGCGTGACGGGGGCACGCACGTGGGCGGTGGCTTCAACGCGCTCGTGGCGGCGCGCCGGATGGGAGCCGAGGCCATCTCCCTCAGCCCGATTGGCGCCGGACCCCACGCGTCGATGATCGAGGCCGCCCTCGCTCGCGAGGGAATCGTCGATGCCGGACCACGTGTGGACGGCGTGGACAACGGATTCTGCGTCGCCATGATCGGTCACGACGCCGAACGCACCTTCATCTCGACGAAGGGCGCTGAGACGATGACGCCCGAGACCGCGTGGGCGGACTTCGTGCGCATGATGAACCCGAGCGACGTGCTGTACATCGACGGATACCTCATGGACCACCCCGCGAACCGCGAGGCCGCGGAGGCTGCGTTACGCGTCTTGCCCGAGGGTGTGCGCGTGCTCCTGGATGTCTCTCCCGTCATCGGGATCCCGGAGAGCTTGCCCGCGCACCACGCGATCATCTCGATGAACAGCGTCGAGGCGAGGGCAATCGCCAAGCAGTCGCGACTTGACGGCTACCTGCCTTTTGACTCTCTCAGTTGCCGCCTCGCGCAGACACTGGGGCACGACACGTTGATTCGCCTCGGAGCATCCGGCGCGTATTTTGCTCGCTATGCCAGCCCCGATAGCGAAACATCAGCCGCGCACATCCCGACCCCAACCATCGACGCCGTCGACACGAACGGGGCTGGCGACGCCCACACCGGCGTCCTGGCGGCATCACTTGCCCTTGGTATCCCACTTGAGCGAGGCCTTGTCCTCGCCAACTGTGCGGGTGCCCTGGCCTCGACCGTGCCCGGTCCGGCCTCGTGCCCGACACGCGAGGACATCGAGGCCGCAGCGGACGCGCTGAACGAGTCGGGAAACTGACATGGATCCACGCTTTGATCGTGCCCACGGGGCGATGGCCGGCCTTTTCTACGGTCAGGCACTTGAGGTGGACGCGACGGTCGATAAGGGCAGTCAGTCGATGCCCCTCAGCGAGAGCATTCTCTCTCTGATGGCGGCCACCGAGTCCACGAAGCAGCCGACGTTCCCCTGCTTTACGACACCCGTTGATCACTTGTATGGCCTGATGCTCGGAGCCGTCCAGCTCGGCATCGCCACCTCGATAAGCAATCCCCAAGCCTTCGCGGACGCCGTGTGGGACAACAGCCAGAAACGGGAGCCCACGCGCCAGGGCTTCCAGGCGACGGCTCTGGTTGCCGCCGCGGTGTCGATCGGCCTAGACAGTCCGAACTTCCGCGTGGAGGACGCTCTCGTGCGAGCCGTCGACGTCGTGTCGTCGATGGAGGCTCACGGCGAGTGGAGCCCTGAGCCTGACGTCGTGGCCGCGACGCGCAGGGCGTTGAACATCGCGAGCGACGTCAACGACTACATCGGCTTCTCTCTCGAGCGGCTGAGCAAGCAGATCGGGTTCGGCAGTTCTCCCGCCCAGATCGTGCCGGCTGCTTTTGCCCTGGCCGCACGCTATCAGGATCGCCGTCTCCTATTCTCTCCCCTACGTCTCGGCGCCCAGGCGCACACGATCCTGTCCATCGTCGGCGCGCTGGTCGGAGCGGTTCGAGGCGCGAGCTTCCTGCGCCCCTACGGGTTGTCCCGGGTTGAGGAGGCGTGCCCCCTGAACCTGGCGGATCGCGCACACAATCTGCTCGCCACACGCGCGTCTTACCCCCGCGACGCTCTCGCCCCGGGCGCATCCGCGCCGCCGGTCGCCCCCTCAGCCCCGGCCTCGTTCGAGGACAGCTCATCGAGCCTGCACACGCGTCAACGCTACTTTGAGCCTGCCACCCCGCCCACTCCGCTCGGCGCACGCCGAGGCGGACCGCAGACCGGGCGCGTGCTTGTTCTCGGCGAGCTGCTCCACGACCAGGCCATGCACTCCGAGACGTACCCGCGTTTCGGCGAGCACGTGTGGGCCGAAGAACTGGGCCAGTCCACGGGCGGCATGTTCCGCGCACTGGTCGCGGCGCGACGCATGGGAGCCGAGGTTGTCTCGCTCTGCCCGATCGGAGAAGGGCCCAATGCCGAGGCCATTTCGCAGGCCTTAGCTCGCGAGGGCATCATCGATGCCGGTCCCCGATTCTCGGGGGCTGACAACGGCTACCAACTGATCTTTACCGGCGACAACGGCTGGCGGCTAACCGTTGCAACGAAGAGCCCACTACCCGAAGACGCCACACGGGTGTGGGCGGAAGCCATCCAATCGATGGGCCCCTCCGATGTCCTGTGCATCGACGGCGCGCTGCTCGCCCAACAACCGATGACGCGGGCCCTACGCAAGGCTGTGACAGGCCTGCCCGATCACGCTCGCGTCGTCTTCGATGCGTCCTCTCACAAGGGCTTCCTCGAGGGCCTTCCCCTCGACAATGTCATCGTGTCACTGCGCGCCTCCCAACGGCCCGGCTTCAGCGGCTTTTTCCGGCATTTCAACGACAACTATCCTCCGTTCCCCTTCTACGAGGAAGACGACGAGCCCCGGGATCAGGCAGCGGCCCTCGCCATGCTGACAATGCGCTATGTCGTGCTGCGCGCAGACGATGGCCAGGTGTACTACGCCCGCCCCACCCACGACGAAGCCCGCTTCATCCGACCTCGCGTCGTTCAATCCCCGGCACCCCCGCTCACCAAGAACCAGAACCTGGAGACCTCGGGCATTCATTCCGCAACGTTGGCGGCCTGCCTCGCGCTCGGCATACCGGTCAAGCGGGGCATCCTGCTAGCGAATTGCGCGGCCGCACTCACCACGCCAACCTCGCTGCCCACCCGCGATTCGCTCGAGGCTGCGGCCGACAAGCTTGTGGCCCGCGATCAGGCCTGACAAGGAGAAACGAGAATGGATCCACGACTCCCCCGCGCAATCGCGGCAATGGCAGCCCTCGTCCGCGCGGATATGGCCAACCCTGTTACCCCGGAAGCGCCGACGAAGACGGTATCGGAGGTGACGAGGCAGGCCATGGCCGTCGCCACGCAGCTGACGCGAGGCCCGGGTGGTGCCCACGCTATTCGTTCAGGCGAGTGGCACGCCCCCGCCGCGAGCGCGCTCGATCGCCTCTTGTGCGCGGTACCCATCGGTATTGCGATGTCGACGCTTGACCCCGAGGCCCTCGCAGACACCGTGTGGGCGGCGTGCGGATGCACGACTCGGAACGAATTTCAGGCGGCTGCGCTTCTCGCGACGGCGGTGTCCTTATCCATCGAATCTCGCGACATTCACCTCGTTGAGGCTGTCCAGATCGTCTCCGATATGACACCGCGCGGTGAGCCAGAGGACGGTCCCGATGTCCTGGCGGCAACGCGGCTAGCGTTGAACTTCCAGGCGAACTCTGTACGGGTCGATAGCTACGCGCCCATCAACCCGTTGACTCGCAAACTTTCCGGCCATGCGCCGTCGTCTCTCCTTATTCCGCTGGCCTTCCTCGTCCCCGGTGATCGCTACGGTTCAATATCCACCACCAAGTTGGGCAAGTTGTGCGGGGAGCCGAGGCTGCTGCGCATCATTTCGGAGCTTCTGTCCAATTTCTCTCCACCCGGTCGTTACTTCTCTCACCGCTTGATGGAATGGGTGGAGCGGTACTCTCAACTCGATCTGCTCGGGGTCACCGGGCAGCTGCTCGAGCTGCGTCCTCCCACCCCCGAGAGCTGGCTACGGCGAGCCGTCGGACACTCGGCTTCAGCCCCTTCGAACGGCGGCTGGTCTTCCTTCGAAGCCCCCGGGTCGACGATTCTCACTCGAGCTGCCCCCTTCGAGCCGGAGAGCAAGCCGACTCCGCTCGGTCCGGCCCGGGGCGATGCGCCCGCAGGTCGCGTCGTCTTCATGAACGAGCTAACGCTCAGGTACGACCGACAGTCCGCGGACGAACCTCTGCCCAGCGGGGACGAGTGGGCTACCCGTGAGGGCGTCCAGATTGACATTTGTTTGACGGCCATGCGAGCCGCCCGAGCCATGGGCGTCGAGGTCGTGAGCCTCAGCCCGATCGGTGAGGGGCCGCGCGCATCGATCATCGCCGAGGCACTGGCTCGGGAGGGGATCATCGACGCGGGTCCGCGTGTGAGGGGGTGCGATAACGGATACGAGTCGAACGTTATCGGAGACTTCCACCGCTCGAAGCTCTCATTCATCGAGAATGTTCCCAAGCACGCATGGGACGAGGCAATCCGCACGCTGGGCCCCTCCGACGTCCTGTTCGTCGACGGCGCAGTGAGGCGTTCTCGGGAGGTTCTCTCCGCTGCCGAGAACGCACTCGTTCACCTGCCGGAGCACGTGCGCGTCGTCCTGGACGCATCGAGACGTGAGGCCGGGCCTGCACGTCTTCCCAAAGACAACGTGATCATGGTGCTGCATCAGTGGGGAGTGCAGGGCCTGTGCGAGCCTATCGTGTGCGATCGTTCGGCTTTTGATGCCAGCCAGGACCCGGAGCGCGCCGCCGGTTTCGTCGAAGACATGTTTGGCCGCTATACGCTGATCGACACAGAGACAGACGAGTCCTACCTCGCGCGCCCACTGCGCGCCAAGACCTCAGAAGTTTCGTACGTCACCCGGTTCCCAGCACCGACCGTCGAACCGACGGATCGATTGGGGTCCCAGCACGCACGCTACGGCGTGTTAGCGGCCGCCCTCGCACAGGGGCAAACCCTCGAGCGGTGCATCCTTCTGGCGAATTGCGCGGGCGCCCTGGCCTCGACGATGCCAGGTCCGGCCTCGTGCCCGACGCGCGAGGACATCGAGGCCGCGGCGGACGCACTCGCCGCGGACACTGCTGCGGAATAGGAGAATGCAACATGGACACACGCTCTGAGCGCGCCTACGCGGTGCTGTTGGCCTGCGCGATCGGTGACGCGGCCGGGTTGCCCACCCGCGGCATGGCCCCCGACGAGATCGAGAGCACCTACGGCCCGCCGCCGACATGGTGGGATCGTGACGTCGTCCACCCCACCAAGCCCGGCGTTCCCGAGGGAACGATTACGGAGGTGACGCGCGAGATCCTGGCGGCGGCCTCGGTTCTTCTCGACGACGAGGCCGGTGCGGCCATCCGGGACCGCGCAGGCACTGTCCCGATGGGGTGGCGTCAGCTTGTGCGCGCCATTCCCGTTGGCATCGCCACCTCGACGGCCGATCCCGAGGCCTTCGCGCAGGCCGTATGGGAGGCGTGCGGAGGGGAATGCCTCACCCGGCAGGAGTTCCAGGCGGCGGCCCTGCTCGCCGCGGGCGTCTCCCTCCAGGTGGACGGGGCTCAGGAGAGGCTATCGACGAGGTACAACCGCCTGTGGGAGGCCCTCCACCTCGTGGAATCCTTGAAACCGCGCGGCAGCTGGAGTCCGGAGCCAGATGTCGTGGCGGCAACCCGCCGGGCGATGAACATCGCCATGCAGGTGGCAACGACGCCCACACAGATCCTGACCGAGCAATTCGGCTCCTCCCCGGAACCCACGCGCATGGTCCCGCTGTGTTTCGGACTGAGCACGTACCTCGCGCACTGGCTCTCGCGCTACGGGATCACGCGGATAGGAGGCGACACCAGCCTCATGAGCGCGATCGTCGGCGCTCTCTGCGGCGAGGCGAAGGGGCATCACGAATTACGGCGCGGCTCGTGGATGCAGGTTGAGGAGGTCAACGACCTCGACCTGACATCGCTCGCTGAGCGCCTCGTCGCGCGCCGCCCCGCGCCCGTGGATGACGCAGCCGGCGACGATGATGCGTCCGACGAGGGTGCCACGGCGGCCTGGGAGTCGCCCAACGCCCCTTCCCCGTTCGAGGATCCCAACTCCACCCGAATGACACGACGGACACTGTTCACACAGGTGTCGCCTCCGACTCCGCTCGGTCCCGCGCGCGGAGACGCTCCCGTGGGGCGCGTCGCCTACATGGGCCAGCTCGTGCTCAACCAGTCGCTACATGTGTCTTCCTTCCCCGAGCCGGGTGGGGATGTGTGGGCCACCGACGAGGGAATGGAGCTGGTCGGAGGCATCGAGGTCCTGCGCGCTGCTCGACGCATGGGGCTCGAGGCCATCTCCCTCGGCCCGATCGGCGAAGGCCCCCACGCCTCGCTCATCGAGGAATTCCTGCAACAAGAGGGCATCATCAACGCGGGGCCGCGAATCCCGGGAATGGACAACGGCTACCGAGTGACGATCACCGACGACGCGGGGCAACGCCTCGTCGTCACGGCGATGATAGACAAGTGTGCGGTGCCGACCCATGCGTGGGCTGAGTTCACCCAGACGATGGGCCCGGCGGACGTGCTCTACTACGACGGAGAGTTTGCGGGCTCGTACGGATACGCGTCGACCGACCTGGGCAACGATGACGCCGCTCGCGAGGCGCTCCTGCGCCTGCCCGAACATGCGCGCCTCGTCCTCGACACGTCCTCCCGAGGAAATATGCCCTCCGGCATTCCCTTCGACAACACCGTCTTCGTTATTGGCCAAGATGAGGTCGCGGGGATGGGCACTGGCATCACCGGTGATCGCTCCGCCTTCGATGCCAGCCGCACCTTCCGCGGCGCTGCTTTCGAGGCCGCCAGGCTCTTCGATTGCCACGCGCTCGTTCCGTCGGGGCCGGAGGGGGCCTACTTCGCCAGGCCTAACTACGGCGGTAAAGATTTGAGTTGGCCGACGGTCACTCACTGCCCGGCACCGCCGTTCGGGGCCGAGGACCCACTCGAGGCCAGGCACGTGTTTTCCGGAGTTTTCGCGGCATCCCTCGCCAGGGGCCTGCCCATCGAACGGGCAATCCGGCTCGCAGTGTGTGCGCGCGCCCTCGCCACGGCGACACCCGGCCCGGCCTCGTGCCCGACGCGCAGCCAGATCGAGGCCGCGGCGGATGCGCTGGAGGCGAGCACAGACGGGGAGTGAGCACACACGGGGAGTAGGCACGGCCGAGGCGTGAGCGTGGACGAGGCGTGAGCGCCTCGCACGCTCGACGTTTGCTCGATGGAACGACGCCAGCCGTGCCGCATCTGCGCAGATCACGGTCCTCCGGCGTGCGAGATTCGTCAAAAAATCAACCGATTTAACTATTGCAAACTCGCTCGGGAGGACAATCATCTGGTGACGACTGATCAGACCAACAAGCGCGGCGGAATCGTCGGCGGGGCGCTCACGGTTGCCCTGCTGATCACGCTGGCCGTGCAAAACGCCGTGCCGCCGATGGCGACCGACATGTATTCGGCCGCGTTCCCGCAGATCACGGCGGACCTGGCGACGAACTCGACGATGCTCGGGTTCACGCTCACGACCTTCTTCGTGGGCTACGCGTCCGGCCAGGTCCTGGGCGGCGCCATCTCGGACCAGATCGGGCGCCGCCGCCCCATCGTCGCGGGCGGCATTATCGCCCTCGTCGGCTCCATGATCTGCGTGTTCACACCCAACATCTGGGTGCTCCTCGTGGGCCGAGTCTTCCAGGGTCTCGGCGGCGGCGTCGCCTCCTCGGTGGGCCGCGCGATCCTCGTCGACGTCGCGCACGGCAAGACGCTGGCTCGCGCCATGAGCCTCCTCCAGGCAATCGTCGGCTTCGCGCCGATGGTCGCCCCGGTCCTCGGCGCCTTCATCATCACGCACGCGACGTGGAGGGTCGTCTTCTGGGCGCTCGCCGCCTTCACGCTGCTCATGGCGGCGCTCGCGTGGTTCGTCGTGCCCGAGTCCCTGCCCGAGGAGCGCCGCCACCCTGGCGGTATTCCGCGGTTCTTCCACGGCCTCGTCCAGGTCGTGCGCGTCCGCCCCTTCGTGGGCTTCATGCTGACCAACGCCTTCTCGAGCTTTTGCATGTTCGGCTACATTTCGAACGCCACCTACGTGCTGCAGGGGCCGCTGGGCCTGTCCCCCATGGCTTTCGCGTGGGTGTTCGCGTTCAACGCGCTGCTGTCGACCGGCTTCGCGCTGGTCAACGTGCGCCTGATCTCCCACTTCACGCCGCGCACGCTCATCATCGCGGGCCTCACGATCGCGGCGACAGGCGTGGTGACGCTGGCGATCTCGACGTTCCTCCTCGACCTGCCGCTGATCCTCACGTGCGTGGGCTTCGCGCTCATCATGACGGCGAACGCTTTTATTTTCGGCAACTCGGGCGCGCAGGCCATGAGCGAGGCGCGCGAGCACGCGGGGACGGCCTCGTCCGTGATGGGCGTGTTCCAGTCGATCGCGAACGGCATCGCCGCTCCCCTGGCGACCTCGGGCGGCGACAGCGCCGTGCCGATGGTGCTCGTCATGATCGTGGGCTCCGCTGGCGCGTGGTTCGCCTTCTGGGTGATCGCCCGCGGCGGCACGCACACACCGCGCCACCTCAACCTCGACTGACGAGGCGTCAGCACCCCATCCACCGTGTTGCGGCGTCACCCGCGCCCGGCGCACCGGCATGTTCCGGATAGGTAACGCGCATCCGGATAGGTAACGCGCATCCGGATAGGTAACGCGCATCCGGATAGGTTAATAACCTATCCAGATCGTCACAACCTATCCAGATCGTCACAACCTATCCAGATCGTCACAACCTATCCAGATCGGGCGCCTCATCGCGATGAATTCAGCGGAAGGCACCATCTTTCATGGCCCGGCCACGACTATCCGTTGGGATGGGGCTGCCCGACCCGCAAAACGCCCACCACTGGCCCTCACTCGCGCGAGGCCAGCCAGACCGCGGCCGACACCAGGACCAGGCCGATCAGCTCGAAGACGCCGGGGATCTGGCGGAGCATGACGGCCCCGACCAGCGCGGACGTCGCGGGGAGAATCGCGGCGAACAGCGCAAACGTGGGCGCTGCCAGGCGGCGCATCGCGAGCGCCTCGAAGCTGTAGGGAATCGCCGTGGACAGCAGGCCGACGCCGATGACGATAGCGATCAGCTCCCACGAGGCCGTGGCCGCCATCGCTCCCGGCCCGAGGATGGGCGCGAAGAAGAGAGACCCCCACGCGCACCCAAGCGCCAGGTTCGTCACCCCGTCGCGAGTCGTCGAGGCCCGCTGCCCCACCACGATATAGGCCGCCCACGCCAGGGCAGCCAGGAGAATCCACGCCAGGCCCGCGCGCACACTCGGCTGCGACAGATCCAGGGCGAGCCCGCCGATGCTGGCCACCCCGGCAAAGGCAAGGACCGCGGCGACGCGCGGACGCCAGCCACGGCCTCGAACAACGGCGACGGCGACCGGGCCGACGAACTCGATGGACACGGCGGTGCCCAGCGGCAGGCGGGCGATGGCCTCGTAAAACGAAGAGTTCATGGCCAGCACGATGACGCCGAACAGCGCGGAAATCGCCAGATCCGAGCGGGTCAGGCCGCCGCGCCACGGGCGCTTCCACGCGAGGAGGACGAGCGCGCCCGTCAGGACGCGCCACCACGCGACCGACGCCGGCTCGACGGAGGCGAAAGCGACGACCGCGAGCGCCGCACCCACGTACTGGATGATTCCCGAGCCAACGATGTACAGCTGGGGCGGGATGCGGTCGGCGACCAAGACGCGCTCGGGCGCGGAGGGGCGCTCGCTCACGAAGCGGGCGCGAAGGTGAGCGCCGCCGAGTTCATACAGTAACGCATGCCTGTGGGCTGTCCGGGGGCGTCGGGGAAGACATGGCCGAGGTGGGAATCGCAGGTCGCGCAGCGCACCTCGGTGCGGATCATGCCGTGGCTCATGTCCACGCGCTCGGTCGTGGCGCCCTCGTGCGCCTGGAAGAAGGAGGGCCACCCGCACGACGAGTCGAACTTGGTGTCCGAGTCAAAAAGCTTCGAGCCGCACGCCGCGCACGAGTAGGTGCCGGCGCGCGACTCGTCCAGGAGCTCGCCCGTGAAGGGGCGCTCGGTGCCCGCCTCGCGCAGCACGTGGTAGCGCATGGGGCTCA
>ERZ772972.756-NODE-756-length-11842-cov-5.400356_pt1 | contig 11842 bp, 7 predicted proteins | sample MGYA00580673_ERZ772972 | MGnify/ENA primary metagenome ERZ772972 (study PRJEB29015, sample SAMEA2738051) | human oral metagenome | biome: human oral; feature: human-associated habitat; material: saliva | place: China | collected 2229 ... | reverse complement strand
GGCGGGAATACCGTCCTTGTTGCGGCGGAAGTCGACGATCCGGTAATGACGCTTGTGACCACCACCACGATGACGGGTGGTGATGTGACCCAGGTTGTTGCGACCCGAACCGCGTTTCTTCGGCTCGATCAGCGACGCAACCGGGGCGCCCTTGTGCAAGGTCGGGGTGACGACCTTGACCATCGCCCGGCGACCAGGCGAGGTGGGGTTCAGTTTCACGACCGGCATTTACTTGGTCTCCGCGAAATTGATCTCTTGGCCCGCTGCCAGACTGACATACGCCTTGCGGATGTTCCGCCGACGCCCCATGCCGCGGCCAAAGCGCTTCTGCTTGCCCGCGATGTTGACCACGTTGACTGCATCGACGGTCACCTTGAACAGCGACTCGATGGCAGCCTTGACTTCAGCCTTGGTGGCGTCCTGCATCACCCGGAAGACGTACTGGTTCTGCTTTTCGCCCACCAGCGTGCTTTTCTCGGAGATGACCGGAGCGATCACCACTTGTGTCAGACGATTCGGATTCATCCCAGCATCTCCTGAATCTGCGCCAGCGCCTGCTTGGTGACCAGGACGTTGTCGTAATGGACCAGCGACAGCGGGTCGATGTGGCGGGTTTCGAGCACCAACACGTGCGGCAGGTTACGAGCTGCCAGGTACAGGTTCTCGTCTTCGTTGTCCACCACGATGAGCGTGGACTTCAGACCCATGCCGTTGAGCTTGCCGACCAGCAGTTTGGTCTTGGGCGCTTCCAGCTTCAGCGACTCGACCACCGACAGACGGTCTTCGCGGACCAGCTGCGACAGGATGGAGCGCATGCCGGCGCGATACATCTTCCGGTTGACCTTCTGCGAGAAGTTCTCATCCGGCTTGTTCGGGAAGATGCGACCGCCTCCGCGCCACAGCGGGCTGGAGGTCATACCGGCGCGAGCACGGCCCGTGCCTTTCTGACGCCACGGCTTCTTCGTGGAGTGACGGACCTCGGTACGGTCCTTCTGGGCACGATTGCCGCTGCGGGCGTTGGCCTGGTAGGCCACGACGATCTGGTGAATCAGCGGCTCATTGAAGTCGGTGCCGAAAACGGTGTCAACCACCGAGACGGCGCCAGCCTTCTGACCCTGATCGTTCAAGATATTCAGTTCCATGTTCGAACGATCCTCTCTCAAGCCTTGCCCTTGGCCTCGGCAGCCTCAACCCGGACGGGCTTCAGGCGGCGCTTGACCGACGGGGTGATGACCAGATGACCGCCAGCCGAGCCCGGCACGGCGCCACGAACCAGCAGCAGACCACGGTCGGTGTCGATGCGCTCGACGACCAGGTTCTGGACGGTACGGGTGACGTTACCCATCTGACCGGACATGCGTTTACCAGGGAACACGCGACCAGGGTCTTGTGCCATACCGATAGAACCAGGAACACGGTGAGAACGGGAGTTACCGTGGGAAGTACGTTGAGCACCGAAGTTATGACGTTTGATCGTACCAGAGAAACCTTTACCTTTAGAGGTACCGGTTACATCTACCAATTGACCAACTTCAAACATAGAAACGGTAATTTCATCACCGGCTTTCAATTCAGCCAGTTTTTCTTCAGTCAAAGCAAATTCAACCAAACCGCGACCAGCTTCAACACCTGCTTTAGCAAAGTGACCGGCTTCAGTTTTGTTGACACGATTAGCTTTTTTCTGACCAAAGGTAACTTGTACAGCAGTGTAGCCGTCAGTATCTTTGGATTTCACTTGTGTAACGCGGTTGGCAGACATATCCAAAACAGTTACCGGAACAGAAACACCCTGTTCGTCGAACACGCGAGTCATACCAACTTTGCGTCCAACCAGACCTAAAGTCATGATTATTTTCCTTTTAAGTAAAGGGGCGGGCTACGATTGGCCTGCCTTTCAGACAAAGTTAAACTTGATACGGATGTACCAAGTCCGCCATTATAATTGACAAATCAAAGAAATATCAACAAAAAATTTGAGTTATTACCTAGAAATTCCATTTTGTCCAAATGGAATTTAATCCTTACCCTTCAATTAGTCTTTTAATTGTAAATTTTTGTTTATTTTATTAGAATGAATAATTCATCTCAATTATTGCGGAGTGTATTATGTCTTACCAAACCGATTTAATTGCAAAATTAAAAGAAATCTTCCAAATCGACCGTGCTGATCTTGATTTCGGCATTTACCGAATTTTAAATAGCCGTTCTAAAGAAATTAGTGATTATCTGCAAAATAGGCTCCCTGCAAAAATACAAGCCGCATTTTCCACATCCAGCCAAACACAAATTAATAGTTGGCAGAAAGAGCTGGCTGAAGCTGAAAAAGCCGCTGCTGCTTTAGGTGCAAATCCAGACAATCTCCCCAAAATTCAGGAATTAAAAGACAAAATTACTTCCGCTCAAAAAGGTAGCGTGACAAGTGAAGCGGCGGTTTACAACCATCTACTCACCTTCTTTTCGCGCTACTACGAAGAAGGCGACTTCATCAGCCAACGCCGCTATAAGGGCGACACTTACGCCGTGCCGTACAGCGGCGAAGAAGTGCTGCTGCACTGGGCGAACAAAGACCAGTATTACACCAAATCGGGCGAGAACTTCAGCAACTACCGCTTCAAACTTTCAGACGGCCGCGAAGTATTTTTCCGCCTGACCGCAGCCGACACCGCCAAAGACAACCGCAAAGACAACGATGCCGCCCGCGTATTTGCGCTGGTACAAGAGCGCGTGATTGAAAAAGAAGACGACAACGGCGACATTTACGAAGAAGCAGTTTATCCCGTCCGCGAAATTTCAGACGCTTCGGGCGGCAAAACGCTGGAAATCCGCTTCGAATACATCGTTGCGCCCAAAACGCAGGCAAAAGCTAACGAAAACACCATCGCCGCGCTCAAAGCCCTAATCAGCGAAGATTGGCAAGCCGTTTGGCAGCCTGCACCGACTGAGGGAAACCCAAACCGCACGCTATTGGAAAAGCACCTTGCCGACTACACCGCCAAAAACACCGCCGATTATTTCATTCACAAAGACTTGGGCGGCTTTTTGCGCCGTGAGCTGGATTTTTACATCAAAAATGAAGTGCTGGACTTGGACAACATTCAAGACGCATCAACCTTCGCCAACATCGAGGGCAGCCTGCACCAAATCCAAACACTGCGCGCCATCGCCCACGAAATCATCGATTTTCTCGCCCAACTGGAAGATTTTCAGAAAAAACTGTGGCTGAAAAAGAAATTCGTTGCCAAAAGCCACTGGCTCATCACGCTGAACCATATTCCCGCCGATATGCTACAAACCGTGTTTGCCAACGCCAAACAGCGCGAAACATGGAAAAATCTTTTTGCAATCAACGATTTACCCCCACCCGATAAAAATCCGGATTCCTTTGCCGAATCAAACCCTTATCTGACGGTTGATACGTCCCTTTTCCCTACTTCCTTTCAAACCGCGCTCCTTGCCGCCCTTTCCAACGACCATGATTTAGATGAAGCCACAGACGGCCTGCTCATCCATTCCGACAATTTCCAAGCGCTGAACCTGTTGCAGGCGCGTTATCGCGGACAGGTGAAATGTATTTATATTGATCCGCCGTATAACACGAACTCTTCAGAAATTATTTATAAAAACAACTATAAACATTCTTCATGGCTGTCTTTAATGGATAATCGAATTAGGTTATCAAAAAACTTACAAACGCAATCCGCTTTCATATTTGTTGCTATTGATGATCTCGAATTATTTAAACTAAATGAAGTAATAGAAGGTATTTATACACGAGAAAACTTTATTGCAAATGTTTCATTAATTCATAAACCAGAAGGTAGAAACCAAGAAAAATTCTTTGGTACTTCTAATGAATTTATGTTGGTTTACTCAAATGATAAGGTACAAGCAAATTTTTATTCTGTAATTTTAGATCCAGAGAAAAAACAGGAATTCAATCTAAAAGACGATATTGGACAATATAAGAGAAAGAATTTTATTCGTTTAACTGATGGTAAATATGCACTTAGAGAAGCAAAACCTGATTTTTATTACCCAATTTATGTAAGTTCTGACCTTACAAAGGTTTCTCTTGATCCATTTGTAGATGCAACTGCTATTTATCCAATTACTGATGCAGGAATTGAAAGAACTTGGAAAACAAAACCACAAACTTTTTTAGATTACTTTGAGCAGGGTAATATCGAAATAATCAATGAAAATAGTAATATCGTAATTTATGAAAAACTTAGAGAGAGCCAGGTAATTAAAACGCATTGGGCTAGAAAGGAATATCACGCTTATCATTTCGGGACAAAATATCTTGAGAATATTTTAGGAAGAAAAGATTTCAGCTTTCCCAAATCCATCTATGCAGTCATGGACACATTAAAGTTATCAACTATTGATAATGACCTAGTCCTCGACTACTTCGCCGGTAGCGGCACAACTGCCCACGCCGTCATCAACCTAAACCGCGAAGATGGCGGCAGGCGCAAATACATCCTGGTCGAACAGGGCGAATATTTCGACACTGTGTTGAAACCGCGCGTGCAAAAAGTGGTTTATGCCGAAAATTGGAAAGACGGCAAGCCACAAGCCGATAAAGAAAGCAGCCTGCACGGCGTGCCGCAAATCGTCAAAGTCTTAAAACTGGAAAGCTACGAAGACACGTTGAACAACCTAGTGTTAAAAGACAACGGCGATTTGTTTGCCAAATTGAATGACGGCGCGAAGGAAGATTATCTCTTGCGCTATATGCTGGCCGACCAAAGCCGCGATTCGCTGCTCAATACCGAAGTTTTCAAACGGCCTTTCAATTACCAAATGGACATCGCCACCGATTCGGCAGGCGCGACCAAGCGTGTGAACATCGATTTGGTAGAAACCTTCAATTACCTGCTGGGCCTGCGCGTCCATGCCGTCAAAGACCGCATTGAAAAAGACGGCTATTTGGCCGTGGAAGGCACGCTGCCGGACGGGGAAACCGCGCTGGTGTTTTGGCGCGATTGCGAAAAGGTGGGATACGAAGGTTTGGATGCGCTGTTAGGCCGTCTGAAAATCAACCCGCAAGATTCGGAATACGGCACGGTGTATATCAACGGCGACCACAACATCGCCACGGTGTGGGAAAACGAAAACGGTGTTACAGGCCGTCTGAAAATCCGCCAGATTGAAAGCGAGTTTATGGCGTTGATGTTTGGGGAGGCGCAATAATGGCGAAAAAACCGACTTTCCACGACCATCTGATTTTAAACCGTTGGCTGCTCTCGCTGTTCCACAAAAAAGATTTGGCAACACTCAAGGCGCAGATGGGCGGCGATGAATACGAGGGCGAAGCCAAAGATGAACAAAGCGGCTTCTTCCACCAACTGACGGGCGTTTTGTTTTTCGGCGAAGGCTCTGCCTTGTCGGAAAACGATTTGCGCCGCTACGATTTGAACGTGTTGCGCCATTGGCGGCAAATCACGCAAAAGCGCAATAAAATCTACCATCAGGAATTGAAGCTGAAATATTTCCAATATCTGTCGCTGATTTTTACCGAGATTTATCTGGATTGGTATTTCAACCGCCGAGATGTGCTGCTGGAGGCGTTGAACGAACAGCTTGAACAATATCAAAACGAAACGGGTAAGGCGGCGGAAAAGTTCGCGCCCTATCAGGCGGAAGATTTGAATATGACTGCCTTTTGGAACGCCACGGGCAGCGGCAAAACGCTGTTAATGCACGTCAATATTCTGCAGTATTTGGAATATTCGGACAAAAAACCCGACAAAATCATCGTCTTGACCCCGCGAGAAGGCTTGAGCAGGCAACACGTCGCGGATTTGGCTTTGTCGGGTTTCGGCGCGGCCCTGTTCGATAAAAACAGTACGTCGCACCAGCCTTCTTTGGATTTTGATGCCAACAGTTTGGGCGTCAAAGTGGAAGTCATCGACATCAACAAGCTGGGCGACAAACCGGGTGAAAAAACCGTGGCAGTAGAAGCCTTTGCGGGCAGTAATCTGGTCTTGGTAGATGAGGGACACAGCGGCTCGAGTGCAACCGACGGCGCATGGCTGAAACGGCGCGAAGCCTTAACCAAAGGCGGCTTTTCCTTTGAATACTCGGCAACTTTGGGGCAGGCGGTGGCGGGCAAAAAGAATGCCCTGCGCGAAAAATACGCCAAATCCATTTTGTTCGACTATTCCTACAAATATTTTTACGCGGACGGCTACGGCAAGGAAAGCCTGATTCTAAACCTGAAAAAAGGCACGTATTTCGCCGAACACGAAAAGCTGTATTTCACCGCCTGCCTGCTGTCGTTTTACCAGCAGATGTATCTGTACCGGAAACACGAAAGCAGCCTGCACGTTTGGAATATCGAAAAGCCTTTGATGATTTTTGTCGGGAAAAGCGTGGCCGACAAAACGGGTAGCAGCGAAACCGCCGAACAGAAAACGGAAAAATCGGACGTGTTCCATGTGTTGTCGTTTTTGGCGTTTTTCCTGAACGAGCAGGAAAAAGTGGAAGGCTATCTGGCAGATTTGGTGGCGGACAAGGCAAGGCTTTTGGACGATAAAGACAACAATATCTTCCTACGCCGTTTCGCGCCCTTGATCGATTTTGCGGGCAATTCGGCGGCTTTGTACGACGATATTCTGCGTTTGGTGTTCAATGCCGAAAACGGCGGACGCTTACAGCTCAAGCAGCTTAAAAAGGCGGACGGTGAATTGTCGCTGTCGGTCGGCGGTTTCCCCGCCTTTGGCGTCATCAATATCGGCAATGCGGCGGATTTTGCCAAATCGGGCGAAAACTATCGCAATGAATTCGATACTTCGGGCGATGAATTTTCAGGCAGCCTGTTTGATACGATTAACGCTTCTTCCGGCAATATCAATATTTTAATCGGCTCGAAAAAATTCACCGAAGGCTGGTCGAGCTGGCGCGTTTCCACCATGGGGCTTTTGAACATGGGCAAAAGCGAAGGCAGCCAGATTATCCAGCTTTTCGGTCGCGGCGTGCGCCTCAAGGGACAGGGCTATTCGCTCAAGCGCAGCCTGCCGGGCGAGCGTCCGCACGGCGTACATCTGGAAAAGCTGGAAACACTCAATATTTTCGGCATCAACGCCGACTATATGGAAAAATTCCGCGAATATCTGGCGGAAGAAGGCGTGGATACCGAAGATATCATCACGCTGGACTTTAAAGTTCAGCCCAATCTGCCGCAGGGCGTGAAATTGCGGACTTTGGTTTTGGACGACGAGTACAAGGGCAACCGCCAAAAAAGTTTCAAGCGCAGCATGAATGTGGATTTGTTCGACATTCCCAAACAATGGCAGGGCAAAATCAAGCCGCCTTTTGCCGTGTTGGACTGTTATCCGCGCATTCAGGCACTTGCCAGCAAGGGTAATCAGATTGCCCAATCCAAAGACAGGCAGAAACAGACGGCTGCACTGAACAGCAATCTGTTTGAACTGTTCGACTGGGACAGGATTTACCTGAAATTGCAGCAGCACAAGCTTTTGCAGTCTTGGAACAATCTTCGTTTGGACAAAGGTCGTCTGAAAACTTTTGCCGAAGCAGCCGGCTGGTACAAACTCTATATCCCGTCATCCGAATTGGCAGTGCAATCCTTTGCCGACGTGAAAAAGCAGGAAGGTCTTTTGATCGAATTGCTGCTGGACTATGCCGATGCGTTTTACAAGTCGCTCAAAGCCGCCTACGAAGGGCAGTTTTACCGCGAGAAAATCGTGGACGAAAAAAACGGTTCCATGCTTGACAGCTATCTGTTCTCCATCAACAAAACAGAAGACGGCGGCGGCTATGAAGCCAAATTGAACGATTTGAAACGCCGCGTGGAATCGGGCGAATTGGCGGAGATGGTGGGCTGGACTGCGCCGAATGTGGAAGCCATCTGCTTTGACCCGCATCTGTTTTACCCGATTATAGTGTTGGAAAACAAAGAGGCTTTGCCCTTTACCATGAAGCCGCTGTCCATGAATGAAGAGAGCGAAATTCAGTTTGTGAAGGATTTGCAAAAGGCAGTGGAGGAAAAAGGTCGTCTGAAAGAATGGACGGGGGACAAGGATTTGTATCTCCTAAGAAACGCGGCAAACAAAGCCAAGGGCTTGGGTTTTGCGCTGGCGGGCAATTTCTATCCCGATTTTTTGTTGTGGCTGGTGGACAGGGAAAGCGGCAGGCAATGGCTGACCTTCATCGACCCCAAAGGCATACGCCACATGACGTGGGAACATCCGAAATTCGGTTTGGCGGACGAAGTGAAAAAGCTGGAACAGTCTTTGAATCTGCAAGATTTGACGTTGAACAGTTTTATTTTGTCCGTTACGCCGTATAAGGGCTTGCTGGACGACGGTGCGGCAGCCGTGTTCGACAAAACCGAAGACGAGTTCCGCGAAAAACATATCCTGTTTATGGAAGACAAAAATTATCTGCAAACCATGTTCGACATGATTTTAAACGGGGATAAGGCATGAACATCACACCGCATCAGGCCAAATATTACGCGCACCAGCTTTTATGCCAAAAAAGCGGCGACGAGCGGCTGTCGCAGGCTTTGTTTGAAGCACAGGTAGATTTGCAGCCGCACCAAATCGATGCCGCATTGTTTGCTTTGGAAAACCCTTTGCGTGAAGGCGTGTTGCTGGCGGACGAAGTGGGTTTGGGTAAAACCATAGAAGCGGGTTTGGTATTGTGTCAACTTTGGGCGGAACGCAAACGCCGCCTGTTGGTGGTTTGCCCCGCCGCGTTGAGAAAGCAATGGCAGGCGGAATTGCGGGAAAAGTTTTCGTTGCCGTCTTTGGTGCTGGATAAAGCAGTTTTAAAGCAGCAAAACCGCAGTCTGACCAATTTTCTGACTTCGCAAGCGGGCAGGCAGGTTTTGGTGGTTTCCTATGAGTTTGCCGCCAAATGTGCCGCTGAAATCAATGCCGCCGGCTGGAATTTAGTGGTGTTTGACGAAGCGCACAAATTACGCAATGTCTATAAAAGCGGTAGTAAGCAGACACAAACGCTTCTAAATGCGTTTGCAGGCAGTCAAAAACTTCTGCTTTCCGCTACCCCGCTGCAAAACTCACTGATGGAATTTTACGGCTTGTCGCTTTTTCTGGACGAACATTTGTTCGGCAGCAAAAAAGAATTTCAAAAGTGTTTTATTAATCGTGGTGATACGGACGAATTGCGGACACGCTTATCTCCTTATGTGAAACGCACGCTCCGTAAGGATGTGTTGGAATATATCCGATACACCCGCCGCCACACCATCACGCAAAATTACCGCCTGAACGACGACGAATACGCGCTTTACATAGCGGTTTCCGATTTTTTGGCCAAAGGTGAATCCTACGCTCTGCCTAAACGGCAAAGGCATTTGACAGGATTGGTACTGCGCAAACTTTTAGCATCTTCCACACCCGCCCTTTCCGGGACGCTGGGCGTTATCCGACAAAGGCTGGATACAATGCAAAAAACGGCTCAAAGGCCGTCTGAAAGCCTGCTTGCCGCCTTGGGCGAAGATTTGGAAGACTGGGAAGCGTTTGATGATGACGAAAACGACGGCGATGCAGAACACATAGACTTCAAACTACTGGCGGCGGAAATCGCCGAAATGGACGGCTTCATCAAACATGCCCGTACCCTAACGCATGACAGCAAAGCTCAAGCACTGCTGCAAGCCTTGAAAACCGGTTTGCAAAAAATGCAGGAAACAGGTGCGGCGGACAAGGCTGTGATTTTTACCGAATCGGTACGCACCCAAGAATACCTGTTTGAATTTTTGGAAAAAAACGGTTACGAAGGGCAAATCGTACTGTTTTCCGGCAGCAACAAACATCCCGACAGCCAACGGCGTTATAAGGCGTGGCTGGATAAAAACGCGGGCAGCCCGCACCACACCGGCTCGCCCGCTGTGGACAAACGTACCGCACTGATTGATGCCTTTAAAAATCAGGCAAAAATCATGATTGCCACCGAATCCGCCGCCGAAGGCGTAAACCTGCAATTTTGTTCGCTGCTCATCAACTACGATTTGCCGTGGAATCCTCAGCGCATCGAACAGCGCATTGGCCGCTGCCACCGCTATGGGCAAAAATCAGATGTTGTGGTAATTAATTTTCTGAATACACGCAACGATGCCGATCGCCGTGTGCTGGAACTTTTAACTGACAAATTCAAACTGTTTGACGGCGTATTCGGCGCATCTGACGAAATACTGGGCAAGATTTCAGACGGCCTGGATTTTGAAAAGAGAATATTGGAAATCTACGACACCTGCCGCACGCCCGAAGCGATTCAGACAGCCTTCGACCGGCTGCAACAGGAGCTGGAAATACAAATCGCCGAAACACGGAAACTGGCGGAAGAACGGCTGTTGGAATATTTCGATACCGACGTGCACGACCGATTCAAAACCCGTTTGCAGCAAACCCGTGAGCGTCTAGACGATTTTCAACGCTGGTTCTGGCTGGCCAGCCGCTTCGCCTTAAACAACTACGCCGACTTCAATCCGCAAAGCTACCGCTTCGACCTGAAAACTGCCCCAAAGCCACATTTGCATTTGGGTGCATACCGCCTGCTCAAAGACGATGACGAAACCGCCGCTCTGCACCGCCCGAATACCGACTTGGGACAATGGTGCATCGCACAATGCCGAAACGCTGACACGCCCGTTGCCGAAATCACTTTTGACTACATAGGTTTTAGAGGTAGGAAAATCAGCATACTGGCGCAAAACCAAGGTAAGAGCGGCTGGCTTTCGGTGGAAAAACTCAAAATTTTTTCCCAAGCCGACACCTTCGAAACCCTGCTATTTACCGCCCGCACCGATGATGGTGAATGGCTGGACGAAGATTTTTGCCAAAAACTCCTACTGCTTGGTACGAAACAAGCTGACCGAGTCCAAGCCATCCCGTCCGACATTACCCAAAGTGCGGAACTGCGTTGCGGCAGCTTCTTTGTCCAATACCAAGAGCAAAACAACCGCCACTATTATGACCGTGTTTTACAATTCGACCGTTGGGCTGAGGATCAAAAAGCCATATTGGGAAATGAATTAGAAGAAATAAAAACAAAAATCAAAGCTATCAAACGAGAACGTAATTTAGCTCAAAATACTGCTGAATTAGCACAATATGAAAACCAAATCCGTAAGTTAGAACAACAAAAACGCCATTTAAGAAATACTCTAGATGATAAAGAAGACGAAATCGATGAGAAGCATGACTTACTTATCCGAAATTTACAACTCCAGACAACATTTAAATCTGAATCTAAGAATTTGTTTACCATAAGATGGGTGATTAAATAAACTCGATCACTAGAATACTCTATTTTTACAACAATATGCCATCTTAAAAAATAATTTAAGATGGCATTTCAAATATTATGCATATTTCTTTAACGAACTAGTGTAGTTTATCTTATGAGGAATAAAAAAACCGAACAGCTTGGCTGTTCGGTTTTTCAGTTCTTATTGAACTTTAATTTCTACATCTACACCTGCTGGAAGATCCAGTTTCATCAGTGCATCAGTAGTTTTGTCAGTCCAGTCCACGATGTCCATCAGACGCAAGTGGGTACGGATTTCCAATTGTTCACGAGAAGTTTTGTTCACGTGAGGAGAACGCAAGATGTTGAAACGTTCGATTTTAGTTGGCAAAGGAATCGGACCTTTAACAACAGCGCCAGTACGTTTGGCAGTTTCAACGATTTCTTGCGCAGAACGGTCAATCAGACTGTAATCATAAGCTTTCAGGCGGATACGGATTTTTTGGTTTGCCATTTATCAATATCCCTCAATTAAGCGATTACAGAAGAAACCACACCCGCACCTACGGTACGACCACCTTCGCGAATCGCAAAGCGC
>ERZ772972.753-NODE-753-length-11849-cov-4.263693_pt1 | contig 11849 bp, 10 predicted proteins | sample MGYA00580673_ERZ772972 | MGnify/ENA primary metagenome ERZ772972 (study PRJEB29015, sample SAMEA2738051) | human oral metagenome | biome: human oral; feature: human-associated habitat; material: saliva | place: China | collected 2229 ... | reverse complement strand
GACAGATTTAGCAGATGTTAAGGTGGTTATTTTGGGGCAGGATCCCTACCATGGACCGAGACAGGCACAGGGCTTGAGTTTTTCTGTACCTGATGACATTCCAGCTCCGCCTTCTTTGCAGAATATTCTCAAAGAACTGGCAGACGATATCGGAGTGAAAGAGTCGCATGATTTGACTTCCTGGGCTCAGCAAGGGGTTCTCTTGCTTAATGCTGGGCTGACAGTGCCTGCTGGTCAGGCCAATGCGCATGCCGGCTTAATCTGGGAGCCTTTTACAGATGCTATTATCAAGGTGGTCAATGCAAAGTCAGATCCAGTTGTCTTTATCCTCTGGGGTTCTTACGCTCGCAAGAAAAAAGCCTTGATTAGCAATTCCCAACATTTGATTATCGAGTCAGCTCACCCAAGTCCGCTGTCTGCGTATCGTGGTTTCTTTGGTAGTAAACCTTTTTCTCGTACTAATGATTTCTTAGTGGCTAAGGGCTTGGAACCTATCGATTGGTTAGCTTAGGAGGTAGTATGGTTCAGTTAGCGACGATTTGTTATATCGATAATGGTCGAGAGTTTCTTATGTTGCATCGCAATAAAAAGCCCAATGATGTTCACGCTGGAAAATGGATCGGTGTCGGTGGCAAGCTAGAGCGTGGAGAAACCCCGCAGGAATGCGCTGCACGCGAGATTCTAGAAGAAACAGGTCTAAAGGCCAAGCCCGTTCTCAAAGGTGTTATCACTTTCCCAGAGTTTACTCCCGACTTGGACTGGTACACCTATGTTTTTAAGGTGACTGAGTTCGAGGGGGAACTGATTGACTGCAACGAAGGGACTTTGGAATGGGTGCCCTATGATCAGGTTTTGTCTAAACCAACCTGGGAAGGTGATCATACCTTTGTTGAATGGCTTTTAGAAGACAAGCCGTTCTTTTCTGCAAAGTTTGTTTATGACGGGGATAAGCTCTTGGATACGCAGGTGGACTTTTACGAATAAGGAGATAAGACGATGCTATTAATCAAAAACGGACGAGTTATGGATCCTAAGACTGGTTTTGACCAAATTGCTGACCTCTTGGTTGAGGGGAAGAAGATTGTTAAAATCGGTCAAGATTTGCAGGCGAAAGATGCAAAAGTCATTGATGCCAGTGGTTTGATTGTGGCTCCGGGTTTGGTGGATATACATGTGCATTTCCGGGAGCCGGGCCAGACTCATAAGGAAGATATTCACACGGGGGCCTTGGCAGCAGCAGCAGGTGGTTTTACGACAGTTGTCATGATGGCCAATACCAATCCGACCATTTCTACAGTTGAAACTCTGAAGGAAGTGCTGGACTCGGCTAGTCGTGAAAATATCCATATCAAGTCGGTCGCGACAATCACAGAGAATTTTGATGGACAGCATCTGACAGATTTCCAAGGTCTCTTGGCAGCTGGTGCAGTAGGTTTTTCTGATGACGGTATTCCACTGACCAACGCTGGCATTGTCCGTCAAGCGCTCGTAGAAGCGCGTAAAAATAACACCTTTATCAGCTTGCATGAGGAAGATCCCAATCTCAACGGCATACTCGGTTTTAACGAGCATATTGCCAAAGAGCATTTTCATATCTGTGGCGCGACAGGTGTGGCAGAATACAGCATGGTTGCCCGCGATGTCATGATTGCTTATGATGCAAAGGCTCATGTGCATATCCAGCATTTGTCCAAGGCTGAGAGTGTAAAAGTGGTGGAATTCGCTCAGAAGCTAGGCGCTCAAGTCACTGCTGAAGCAGCACCTCAGCACTTCTCTAAGACAGAAGCTCTGCTATTGACCAAGGGCAGCAATGCTAAGATGAATCCGCCTCTGCGCTTAGAATCGGACCGGCTAGCGGTTATTGAGGGGCTCAAGTCTGGTGTCATTTCTGTCATTGCGACGGATCACGCTCCACATCATGCTGACGAGAAAAATGTAGCAGATATCACTCAGGCGCCTTCTGGCATGACTGGTCTTGAGACTTCGCTTTCTCTGGGACTGACCTACTTGGTAGATGCTGGTCATCTGAGCTTGATGGAACTTTTGGAGAAAATGACTTTTAATCCGGCTCAGTTGTATGGTTTTGATGCTGGCTTTATTGCTCAGGATGGTCCAGCCGATTTGACAATATTTGACCCAGAAGCAGATAGACTTGTGACTGACCATTTTGCCTCCAAGGCAGCCAATTCACCTTTTGTTGGTGAAAAGCTTAAAGGCCAAGTGAAGTTTACCATCTGTGATGGGGAAGTTGTCTTTAAAGGATAATGCAGATTAGACTCTGATGAATTTCAGGGTCTTTTTAACACAGAAAATTTTCTAGTAATTTTCTGAAAAACCGAATATTTGTTGAAATAGTAGCGGTTTAGTTCCTTTTTGAGCCAAAAAGATGTATAATATAACAAAATACTAAAGAGGAGTGTTCGTTATATGAAGAAGAAATTTTTCATCTTACCTGTTCTATCGACAGTGCTTTTGGCACCTGCTTTTTTGGCCCATCAAGTCTCTGCAGAAGAGGCTCAGGCTAGTCCAGAGCCAGCAAAGGCTGAGTTGACCAATCAGCCAGCTGCTGAGACAGCTTCTGAAGTGCAACCAACTGCTCCAGCAGCTTCAGCAGAAGAAAAGCCAGCAGCAGATAGTCAGAATACACCAGCCCAGTCAGAAAATCTACCAGAGGCTACGATTCTCCATACTAACGATGTGCATGGTCGCATCGTAGAGGAAAAAGGCGTTATCGGCGATGCTAAGCTGGCTACAGTTATCAAGGAAGAGCGCGCTAAAAATCCTAAAGTGCTTGTTGTGGATGCGGGTGATGCCTTCCAAGGGCTGCCAATTTCCAATAGTTCAAAAGGGGAAGAACGTGCGAAAATTCTCAACGAAATTGGCTATGATGCTATGGCAGTCGGTAACCATGAGTTTGACTTTGGTCTGGATGAGGCAAAGAAATACAAAGAAATTCTTAAATTCCCACTCCTCAGTTCTAACACCTATGCCAACAATGCTCGAGTTTTCCAAGCCTCTACCATTGTAGACAAGGATCCAGCGGTTGAGGGAGATGAGTTTGTTGTAATCGGTGTGACAACACCAGAAACTGCTACAAAAACTCACCCTAAAAACATCCAAGGTGTGACCTTCACTGATCCAATTACAGAGGTTAATCGGGTTATTGACGAAATCGAAGCACGCGCAGCGGCAGAAGGAAAGAACTACAAAAACTACGTTGTTCTAGCTCACTTGGGTGTTGACACGACAACTCCAACTGAGTGGCGCGGTTCAACCTTGGCTGAAGCTCTTTCTAAAAATCCTAAGCTCAAAGGCAAGCGTGTAACCGTTATTGACGGCCACTCCCACACAGTAGAGTCTACGACTTATGGCGATAATGTCACCTACAACCAGACCGGTAGTTACCTCCATAATATCGGAAAAGTAACTTTCAAAGCTAATCAACTTCTGGGAAATCCTCAGCAAATCCCTGCCGAAACAGCTAAAAAAGTCGCTCCTGACCCAGTTGTAGCAGACATGGTCAGCAAGATTAAAGCCAGATACGACGCAGATAATGCTAAGGTTATCGTGGCAAACAGCCCAGTAGAGCTTAATGGCGACCGTGAAAATGTCCGCGTTCGGGAAACCAATCTGGGTAATGTCGTAGCCGATGCTCTCTACGATTATGGTCAAACTGGCTTTGCCAATAAAACAGACTTAGCTGTTACTAACGGAGGCGGTCTGCGCGAAACTATTGCCAAAGACAAGCCAATCACCAAGGGAGATGTCATCGCTGTATTGCCTTTTGGAAACACCATTTCACAAATCAAGGTAACCGGTCAAAATATCGCAGATATGTTTGCCAAATCTCTAGGCTCTATTCTTCAGGAAAAAGATGGCAAGCCTGTGCTGGATGAGAACGGACAACCCTTGCTAGAACCAAGCGGTGGTTACCTGCAAATCTCTGGGGCTAAAGTCTACTACGACACCACTCTGCCAGCTGATCAGCGTGTCCTCCACATTGAGATTAAGAACAAAGAAACGGGTGTTTATGAGCCTCTTGATCCAAATAAGACCTACTATCTGACGACTAATGACTTCTTGGCTGCTGGTGGGGATGGCTATACCATGCTGGGTGGCCCTCGCGAGGAAGGTCCATCTATGGATGTGGCTTTCGCAGACTATCTGGCAAAAGCTGATTTGACAGCCTATGCGGTTATCAATCCAAACTCACGTGCTATCTCTATTTCATCCACTAAGGATACAGACGGTGATGGCTACACTGATATTGAAGAAATTAAGCAAGGAACGGATCCAGCTAATGCGGCTTCCTACCCAACTGGTGCCAAAGCAGCTGATCCTGCAAAACAGGCAGCTCCACTGGTAAATACTCCAAAACAAACCAAGCAAGTAGCAGTTCATGTTGCCAAGACCTTCACTAAGGATCCTGCAGCTAAAGAACTGCCACAGACAGGCAGCGAATCAACAGTTGCCCTGAGCTTAGTTGGTATGGTTTTAGGATTCTTTGGATTGGCAGGAATCAAGAAAAGTCATAAAGAAGACTAGTTAGAAGACACAATAAAACGGAAGTTGTTCACTTCCGTTTTATTTCTTAGCCTCAGGATTTTGATGTGTGATATTCAATCCCCAGGGGATTAAGTTTTCTTTTTTCTGTTTGATACGTTGGATATTGTCCTTGTGTCGGAGGATAATAATCAAAGCCAGCGCAATGATAATCAGAGTGAAGAAGAGATCATAGCTAGGCAGTATAAAGCCAACTAGAGGAAAGAGCAGCGCCGACAGGATAGCGATGACTGCTGAGAGCACACTTGCCAGAGAAATCATACTCCCCAGATAGAGGATGCTGGCAAAGATGATAATCAGATAGACAAAGAATGCTGGTGAGAAGCCCAGAACAACCCCTGCACTGGTTGCCACTGCCTTGCCGCCCTTAAAGCCAGCAAAGATAGGAAAGGTATGGCCAATCACAGCTAAGAGGCCAAAGACAAGTGGCGAAACTCCCTCAATATGCAAAAAGAAAGGCAGCAGGGTCGCTGCAGTTCCTTTGAGAAAATCAATAGCAAAAGTAGCCGTCCCCGCCGTCTTTCCCAAAATACGGAAAGTATTGGTCGTTCCGGTATTGCCGCTGCCGTATTCTCTTAGGTTCTTTTTAAAGAAAATCTGCCCAATCCAAAGCCCGGTCGGAATAGAGCCCAGTAAGTATGCTAGTATTAATCCAATTATCGTGTTCATCATGATTTTATTATACCATTATTTCGCTTTCTTACAATAGAAAAGGATAGAATTTATAGCAGGAAATGTCTACTCGGATATTGGATTGTTCTTCGTGTGAAATCAGTCCTCATCAGCAGTTTTTTCAAAAAAATCTTTGCAATATTTGCCAAAAACTTGTAAGATAGAAAAGATGAATCATTAGGAGGTTCTTGTGGCAAAAAAGGAAATCAATATTAACAATTATAATGACGATGCCATTCAGGTATTAGAAGGGTTGGATGCGGTCCGCAAACGTCCAGGGATGTATATCGGATCAACTGATGGAGCGGGACTTCACCATCTGGTCTGGGAGATTGTGGACAATGCTGTCGATGAGGCCCTATCTGGCTTTGGTGACCGGATCGATGTGACGATAAACAAAGACGGCAGTCTGACCGTCGCAGACCACGGACGCGGGATGCCAGTCGGCAAGCACGCTATGGGGATTCCCACGGTTGAGGTCATCTTCACCGTTCTCCACGCCGGTGGTAAGTTTGGCCAAGGTGGCTATAAGACCTCGGGCGGTCTCCACGGTGTAGGTTCCTCTGTTGTCAATGCCCTATCTAGCTGGCTGGAAGTGGAAATCACACGCGATGGGACTGTTTACAAGCAGCGCTTTGAAAATGGTGGAAAACCAGTCACTACGCTCAAGAAAATCGGCACGGCACCTAAGTCCAAGTCTGGAACCAAAGTGACCTTCATGCCGGACGATACGATTTTTTCAACGACAGACTTCAAGTACAACACTATTGCTGAGCGGCTTAAGGAATCAGCCTTCCTGCTCAAGAATGTCCGCCTGTCGCTGACCGATGCGCGGACTGGCGAAGAAGTAGAGTTCCACTATGAGAACGGGGTTGAAGACTTTGTCAGCTATCTCAATGAAGACAAGGAAACTCTGACTCCTGTCCTCTATTTCGAGGGCGAGGAGAGCGGCTTCCAAGTTCAGGTAGCTTTGCAGTACAACGACGGCTATGCCGATAATATCCTGTCCTTTGTCAATAACGTCCGCACCAAGGACGGCGGTACCCACGAGACGGGACTCAAGACCGCTATTACCAAGGCTATGAACGACTATGCCAGAAAGACCGGCCTGCTCAAGGAAAAGGACAAGAATCTGGAAGGCTCGGACTACCGCGAGGGTCTGGCTGCTGTCCTGTCCATCCTGGTTCCTGAAGCGCACCTGCAGTTTGAAGGTCAGACCAAGGACAAGCTGGGCAGCCCTTTGGCTCGTCCGGCCGTGGACTCTATTGTCTCTGACAAGCTGACCTTCTTCCTCTTGGAAAATGGTGAGCTGGCATCTAATCTCATCCGCAAGGCTATCAAGGCCAGAGATGCCAGGGAAGCGGCCCGCAAGGCGCGTGACGAAAGTCGGAATGGCAAGAAGAATAAGAAAGACAAGGGCTTGCTGTCTGGTAAGCTAACTCCGGCCCAGTCCAAGAATCCAGCCAAGAACGAACTCTATCTGGTCGAGGGAGACTCTGCCGGTGGCTCTGCCAAGCAAGGCCGTGACCGTAAGTTCCAAGCCATCCTGCCTCTGCGTGGTAAGGTTATCAATACTGCTAAGGCTAAGATGGCTGACATTCTCAAGAACGAAGAAATCAACACCATGATTTACACGATTGGAGCGGGTGTTGGGTCAGACTTTACCCTTGAGGATGCCAACTATGACAAGATCATCATCATGACCGATGCGGATACCGACGGTGCCCATATCCAGACCTTGCTGCTGACCTTTTTCTATCGCTATATGCGCCCGCTGGTCGAGGCTGGCCGCGTCTATATCGCCCTGCCGCCTCTCTACAAGATGTCCAAGGGCAAGGGCAAGAGTGAAGTTGTCGAGTATGCCTGGACCGATGGCGAGCTGGACGACCTGCGCCGCAAGTTTGGCAAGGGAGCCATGCTTCAGCGTTACAAGGGTCTCGGTGAAATGAACGCTGACCAACTCTGGGAGACCACCATGAATCCCGACACTCGCACCCTCATCCGTGTCACCATTGAAGACCTGGCCCGTGCCGAACGCCGTGTCAATGTCCTTATGGGCGACAAGGTCGAACCACGCCGCAAGTGGATTGAGGATAATGTTAAGTTTACGCTTGAGGAGAGTGGGGAGATGGTGTTTTAGGAGGAATGATAATTTGGCAGTTTTATTTGAAAGAGACAAAGAGAAATTAAAAAATGATATAGATAAGCATAAATATTTAAAAATTTTATCATTCGAAGAAGATTTTGAGCAACGAAAAAAACTTATGTTGGATGATGCAGAAACTTCAAAATTTATAGGAGTATTATTACTTTTTATCTTTATTTTCCTCAGTTATTTCATTAACTCAGAATTATTAGAAAATAATATTGTAAAGACGATTATAGTATTATTTGGATTACTCCTTTTTTTAGGGATTGTATACTATTTTATTCAAAATTGGAATATAAAATTAGTAACTAAATTGAAGAAGTTTATTTTTATAGTAATCCCTATTGAGTTTTGGTTGATTTTTAGTCTATTATGGCTTATTCCATATTTTAATGATAGAAAGGATATATACTCTAATTGTAAACTGAATTTAACTGTATTTGCATTAAGTACGTTTTTCACAGTTTTACAGGTTTGTATAGTATTTAAACATTTTCCAAATTATCTGATTGATTCTCTAGAAAGGATTTTCTTTTTCTTACTTACAATTAGTTCAGTTTTTACATTGATCTATGGACCTCAAATCTTAAATCCAACTAGTATTGGTGAGCTTGTTATTAGTTGGGGAGTAATTCTAACTACTGGGGCAATGTATTTTGTACTAGTTTGGTTCAAATATAAAGAATTTAAAAAAGAAACAATAGCCCAACAAATTTTCCAAGAGCAGCTTCTTAAAAATGAAGATAGTATTGATTACAATAGGCTAGTAGAATGTTATTATTACGGTGGTGAGAAATATAAAGAGAAGTTGCTGAGTACGGAGAAATTTTTAATAGAAATTTTAAAACACGAGTTAAAATTATTAAAAATTTTAGACTCTTATGAAAATTATCTTTTATACAAAGCGTTTTATTCAAAAATATTAGCTGCTTCCTCAATAAAACTCCATAGGTCAGAAACTCTGGCAAAGTCGCTAAAAGAAAAATGAGTCCGCCAGTTTTTCTGACAGAGCGCTTTGGAGTAAATTATATTTGTCCGAAAATCGGACGAGTGTATTTTGAGTAAAAGACGAACTTTTGTTTTTGGAGGAGCTCTTGCAGGAGCAAAAAACTTTTTCCGAGAATCGGATGAAGTAAAAAGTACATTAAAATAAAAAAAATAGGAGATTATCCAGATAAAAAAATTTATGGAATTAGCAGTTTAGATACAAAAGCTTTAGAAAACAATGAATTTTTCCAACTTCTATCTGAGAGCAAGGATGAGTTAGGGACTTTTACAAAAGCCAATAAATCTGAGCAGGTTTATGCAACGAAGCTTGGGGATATGGAAAAACTTCTTGAGACCTTGCAAGCTGGTTTGCACCGTTCCAAGGCCAGTCAAACGGTAGCTAGTCTGGAAGCGTCTGATCGTGAGCGCGATGATGCGCTTTCTACCTTGACTGGTCTGGTCAAGGCCTTCTCTCGTGTGAAAGAGGCAAGTAGCAAGGAAGCTTACGACAAACTCAACAAACTTTTCAAAAATTATGCTGGGCTAACGAGTATGAGCTACGAAAAAGAGACAGAAGCTATTAACCATTTGCTCAAGGATCTAAAAGATAGTGGCTACCAAACTGCCCTTGCAACCCTGCATTTGACAACTCATGTAGAAACCTTAACAAAGGAGCAGGCTCAGTTTGAAAAAGCCTATAAGGAGCGCTTGGCTGAGCAAAAGGGAAAGGAACCTAGTCAAAACAAAGAAGTCCGTGCGAAACTGCAAGAAATTTATGACTTCCTTGTGGATTTTACTGCAATCAACGCTTATACTTATCAAGATAAAAAGCAGTATGCCGATCTCCGTGACCATCTCAACGCTATCCGTAGTCGCTATAAAAAATTAACACCAAAGAAAAGCAAGCAAGTAGCAGTAGGTGAGGAAAAGTAGGTTTCTTCTGAAGAAGTCCCTCACAGATAGATGAGTTTTTGCAACATAAGGTGAAGTTTTGAAGTTCTAAAAAGAATAGAAATGGGAACAAAGATGGTATTGGAAAATAAACTAGACATTACAAACTCAGCCCAGTTGGCAGATGCAGAAGAAAAACTGACAAAAAAACAAGCCGCCCTTCTTTTTCAGACAGGAGACTTGTTCAAGATGGAAGTCGGAACATTTGCAGGACTATCAGCGATTCACCATTATCTATTTTCAGGTGTCTATGATTTCGCTGGAAAAATCCGTGATGTCAATATTGCAAAGGATAACTTTCAATTTGCCCCCCGTATTTTTTTAGAGCAATCCTTACAGTATATTGACAAACTTCCTCATGACAATTTTGATCAAGTGGTTGATAAGTATGCGGATATGAATATTGCCCATCCTTTCCGTGAGGGGAATGGACGCGCCATGCGGATTTGGTTAGATTGTATGCTTCGTGAGAAGTTGGGTAAGGTGGTAGATTGGAACGCCATTGATAAGGATGAATACCTCAATGCCATGAAGCGTAGTGCAGTATCGACTGGAGAACTCAAGTATTTACTCCTCAATAACTTGACGGATGACCTCACTCAGACCAGTTTCTTTAAGGGAGTAGATGCTTCATACTACTACGAAGGATACAGTCTTTATCAGACAGGGGAATTATAGTATAAAAACTATCCAGTAAGAAGAAGTAGACACCTAGTAATCTATAAAACGAGAAGGTATTGACATGAGAGCTGAAACAGAAATGCTAGATCTGATTTTACAAACTGCCAAAACTATACAAGTAGAAACTGTCGCCATGTCTGGTTCACGGACTGATACAAAAGCTCCAAAAGATGAGTTTCAAGATTATGATGTGGTTTATGTCGTGAATGACTTAGATAATCTGACGAGTGACCTTTCTTGGTTGGACCAGTTTGGAACACGTATCATTGAGCAGTATAATATCCTAGGAAACCGTCGTCTCTACCTCATGCTCTTTGAAGATGGTAATCGTATTGATTTGACTCTCTGCCCCAAAGAACACATTCAAGAGTGGGTGGATAGTGAGGCAGGATTCACTGTTTTGGAAGACCCAGAACATTTATTTGACCCCTATTCCCAAAATCTAGAGCGTTTCTGGATGAGTCCAGCTAGTGAGACAGATTTTAAAAATTCCTGTAATGAATTTTGGTGGGTGTCAGCCTACGTGGTCAAAGGAATTTGTCGCAAGCAAGCTGTCTATGCGACCGACCATTTCTACGGTATTTGTCAGCAAGAACTCTTGAAGGTCTTAGCTTGGCAGGTCGCAAGCGATAGGGGAGCAGTCGACATAGGAAAGAATTACAAGAATCTCTTTAACTATTTACCCACTGAGAAAGAAAAGGAATTCTCAGATTTGCTTGATTTTTCAAGTATAGATAAAATCACTCAGTCTTTGTTTGCTACGATGGAACTTTTTCACCAAGAAGCTCAGTCCCTTGCTCAAAAGATGGGATTTGACTATGATAGAGAAGTAGCTGAGAAGATGATTCAGTATGCTGAGGAAAAAGTAAAGAAGTTTGGGAATAACTGGAAAAATGAAAAAGCGAGAGGAGGAGACTCATGATTGAAAAAGTGGAACGTCTCATTACAGAGATTAATCGTATTCATCGAGAATATTCTAAAGATTATTTTGAAACGGGTAAGGTGGAGAAAATCAATCTCAAGCATACCTTTTCTAAAGTTCCAACGAAAGCGATTTTGTCCTACCGTCTGAATTTACATGAGTCAATTAATGACTATTTGATGAAAGCGGATGTCCAAGATATTGCCTATGTTTATCGTGTCAAAACTTCTGAGTCTATTTTAGATAAAATTACACGTTTTTCAGAGCGTCAAGAGGGCTATCCTGTGAATTCCATTCTTAATGATATTTTTGGTGCTCGTATGATTTTAAGCTCCAAAGAGATAGCTCAAGTCATGGAGAAACTAGATGATTGGCAAGAGTTGTACGGACTAAAAAACTGGTATTTACGTGATAAAGATGGCTATGTCGGTATTCATATCTATTTTAAAAATAAGAGTAATTTTTATTACCCATGGGAACTCCAACTTTGGGATAAGAAAGATGTTGATAGCAATATCGCCAGTCATATCAAGTATAAACGAGGATTTGTAAAATAGACATTTCAAGTGGAAGAGATGATACAGGAATTGGATGAAATTCACTCACCCTATATTTTTTTCATAATATTTACACTCCATTCTTTGAAAGGAGTTGAACACGCCTTAAATACTGTGTAAAATTCCTTATTAACTGAAGCAACACATTTTAAACATATTAAACTACAGAAAGGATAGTTTGGTTACTTAATAGTAACCGAACACGGGACTAAGACTTAGGAAAAAAGAGAAATCTAATTGGGTTCATTGAACCCTGTATCGATTTCCCATTTTTCTACAGAAATTTTCGGAAAGCCGAATCGTCCCTTTATATCTTATGTCTAACATTCAAAATATGTCCCTGGAGGACATCATGGGAGAGCGCTTT
>ERZ772972.752-NODE-752-length-11850-cov-4.569479_pt1 | contig 11850 bp, 13 predicted proteins | sample MGYA00580673_ERZ772972 | MGnify/ENA primary metagenome ERZ772972 (study PRJEB29015, sample SAMEA2738051) | human oral metagenome | biome: human oral; feature: human-associated habitat; material: saliva | place: China | collected 2229 ... | reverse complement strand
GGCATTTTTTACTCGGGTTTATATTTGCTAGAAAACATCATCTCATTTTCTAAGCCTTATAACTATATCATGTTTACAAGAGCTTGTAAAGTGTTTTGTGAAAGTTTTTTAAAGAATTTCATTTTTTGTTCGCAAAATGGTATTTAACGATAAAAGGAAATCATTTTAAAATGTTATAGGTGTAAGAAAAATGAACTACAACCATTACATTTAGACTGGCGGTCTTACTATACCGATTTTCATCTTAATAGGCTATAAATTGCTATAAATAAGGTTTTCGGTTCCGCTTCATAAAAACCTCGGTTTAGGAAGTAGGAATCAACTGCTCTAATTCTACTGCTGAAAGATATCCTTGATTGTAAAGTACTTTAAGTAAGTCCTCATCTACTGTAATTGAATAATAGTCCGCCACAAACTCATGAAATCGCTCAAAACTTTCAAAGAAATAGGATAATAACCATTCTCCACCATCCTGATCTTGGTCCTTATTTTGATGCATTTGACCATCATACCAGATAAAGAAGGTTGTTTCATCTTTTTGTTCTTCTGAGTAAAGGTTTTGATACTTTTCATCTAGTCCTTTATAAAATCCGTCTATAATGTCTTGATTCCACTCGTCCGCAGCAAACTGACTTAAATTGCTTTCATGATCAAAGCCTTTTACAAAAATCATTTTATCAGTAAATATCACATCTAGAGAATCACCAGAACCGTTGTCAATAAGGTAACGGATTCCATAGCTTTCCTCACTCTGAACTATCAATCGGAGCCAGTTCTTGTCTGGATCTGTCTGATACTCATCAATGACGAGCAAAGCGTCTAAGCGTGTCTTTACCTTGTCCCATTCAATTTTTCCCATCTCTTCAATCCTCCATCTTAACGTTTAAAATCTATTATGCTTACAAATTCTATAACCAATTTCTATCTATTCCGTCCAACTATACTGTGGAATATTTCCTTCACCAGACAAATTATCAAGTGTTTGATTTTATAAATGTGCATTCATCACGCACCTGACTAACAGTTGGTAAAAGTACTTAATCAATAGTCACTAGGACATTTCCCTTGAGAGTTAATATTTTCTTATAAAAGTTCTTCATTTTCACAAAGCAGGTTCGAATATCATCCTTGATTTCTTCCTCTTCATCAAGATAATCCCAAATATCGGGGTATAAATCTGCCTTCTTGCATGCTTCCATGCTAAAGTTAGCTAAAGCCCTATCCATGTCAAAATTCTCTAATGCTTGAACAATCTCAGCTATCTTTGAGTGTTCAGTATAGGCTATATACTCCGATACATTTTCTAAAGAAGTTACTCCCAAGACAGCTTCTCTCAAGGGATCGTCATCCATAAATTCTGAACTACTAAAACCTGTCATAACAAAGAGTAAAGCATCTCACATTTTGTCAATATCTATCAACGTATCATTTCCCTCAGGATAATCCTCTACCAAGTCAAGCAAATCCTCTTCCTGACAAGAATACCGCTTTATTTGGCTTAATTTATTGTCAGATAGATATTGATAATTAGCAATCATTCCCATAATGTTTCCTCCTATCAGTTCCTTAGGATAGTACTGATGTTACTAGTTCCCTTGCTTGAAAAGGCAAGAAATCTACTGTTTTTGGACACTCCTCCTTATTTCTCATTCTCATCTTCTGTCACTTCCCAGACTTCTGACTGATAGCCCTCACCATCTATATCATAGCGCTGCATATAGCCAATAAATCTTTCCTTTTTATTTGCCTTACGAGGCTTGAGAATGTTTATAGCCCAGAATCCGATAAAAATGAGAACTAAAAGCGCTATCACAGTCTCCATATTACTTCTCCTTTGCCTATCTTAATAACCTTCAACCCACTTTTCATTATCCATGATAAAAGACTTAGCTAATCCGTCACCAGTGTAATCCGCATACTTTGTAGCTAAATACTTGTAACAATCCTCCTTGCTCTCAAACTTAATAGCTTGATAAGGCTCTTCAAAAGTCAGTTTCTCTACAAATAAGAAACCCTCCTCAGCTGGCACTAAAACACCAACGTGACCGACAAAAAGATACTCTCCATCCAAATTATCATGCAACACAACAGACAACATTCGAGCTTTGTCATTGAATTGAAACTGGGAGAAGAATTTCTCCATCTTCTGCGCGTGAACTTTTACATCCGTCGTTGCTTCCGTCTCCACCCTAGAAAATAGAATATCAAACTCTTCCTTGTCTTTCGCATCAAATACTTTTCCCTTATCGATAGCATCGTTATCCACAAAAAGTAGCTGATCATTCTTTTTAAGTTTTGGGATCGTAACTGAATTTTTTAAGAGCGCATAGCTATTGATACGGCAGTTGGTCCCGACAAAGTCACCCTTTTTTTCATTCCATAGATTACTAATTTTCTCTACGTCGTATTCTGTCTTCGTAAAGGAGGCAAAATTTCCACTTAAGCCAGTGGAACCGACAGTCGCATTATAGTCTGTGACAAGATTGAAAAATGCCTCAACACTATTTGGGTCTAAGTGAGCTGATAAGAGAGATTTGACCTCTTCGATACTGACCTGATTGTTCAGATTGGTATATGAAGCCGTCCAAGGAACTTTATCCGAACTGGTCTGTATCTGATTTGTAGCTTCAGTCCTCGTATTATTTTGGTGGCAAGCAGCCAATCCAAGTAATAAGGGCAAACACAATCCCAAGGCTACTACTTTTCTCGTTCGTTTCATGCAATTCTCCTTCTAGACTACAAGTCTCTTTTTCATTTTAAACACCATTCGCTAATCATGCAGCTAGTAATCGGTAACTTAGCTATATTATACTACATAAGTCAAAAAAAGACTGCACGAATCACCCATTCATTACAGCCTTTTTAATCCTATTTTTTATTGAATGACGAAACCTTTAGGCAAAATCACCAGTTGCTGGTCCAATTCTTGGCAATGACTGGCCAGCGCTACAGAATTACGGTCTACAAGATAGTTTTCACTTGATTGGTTAAAAATAGCTTGGACTTTGTGTCCATCATAATTACATTCTAGAACAAGCACATTCGGCTTAATTTCTTTCAGGCTATAGGTTCCATGTTGGATAATGGCTGAAGCATCCTTACGAAGCTGAATCAATTTCTTCATGAAATGAAGCATGTCATTGCTATCAGAAACACGGTGCCAAGGCATGACACGACGACAATCTGGGTCTGGTCCTCCATCTAACTCCAACTCAGTTCCATAGTAGAAACACGGTGTCCCCCTTTGTAAAAAGAGGCAAGCAAGGGCAGACTTCACAAGTTGAACATCTCCCTTGGCAGTAGCCAAAATGCGCTCCGTATCGTGCGAATCCAAGAGATTGAACATCACTTCCGAAATCTGCTGTCTATAATACATAGACTGACCATTGATCTCATCAATGAATTGACCGGTCTTCTTAACCCCACGCAAGAAATAATCCTTGATACTGTCAGAGAGAGGATAGTTCATGACTGCGTGGAATTCATCGCCATTTAGCCAAGGCTGTGAAGTATGCCAGACTTCTCCAAGAATATAAAGATCAGGCTTTTTAGCCAAGACAGCCTTCCGGAAATCTCGCCAAAATTGGTGATCGACTTCATTAGCCACATCCAAACGCCAAGCATCGATATCAAACTCTTCAATCCAGTAGGTCGCAACGCTTAGTAAATAGTCCCTTACTTGAGGATTTGCCGTATTGAGCTTGGGCATATAGCTGGCAAAAGCAAAGGTATGGTAAGGGAGCTTTCTTGGATTCCCCAGCTTATCCTTGGTCACTGGGAACTCTTGAACATGGAACCAATCTTTGTAAACGGAATCTTCACCATATTTGAGAACATCCTGCCATTGTGGAGATTTGTCCCCAATATGGTTGAAAACAGCGTCCAGCATGATCTTCATGCCTCTCTGACGGGCTTGGTCCACCAGTTGACGGAAAGTTTCCTTATCTCCAAAATGACGGTCAATTTCGAAATAATCCGTCGTATTATACTTGTGATTGCTTGGGGATTCAAAAATCGGACAGAGATAAAGTCCTGTAATCCCCAAATCTTGCAAGTAATCCAGATGGTCAATAATACCTTGTAAATCACCACCAAAGAAATCGCTCGTCTTTGGTTTGATAGAGGAATCCCAAGCCAGCGCACCTTCAGGTGAAATCTCAGGGTTCCCATTAGCAAAGCGTTCTGGGAAAATCTGATACCAAACTGTATTTGCCACCCAGTCAGGAACATGGCAAGCATCAATCTCATGGATATAAGGAATTTTAAATCCATTTCCTTCATAATGAAGATTTGCTAGCGTATTTTCAACACATCCCTTATCACCATATAAGATCTTCTGGCCTTTCTTATCTCTGAGTTCAAAAAGATACTGGAGTCGGTCATAGCCAACTGAAATCTCCACTTGCCAATAATCAAACAAAGCATCAGAAGTTACTTTACTCATCTCCTTACTATCTTCATAACGGTCCTCTATAAAAATAAAAGGATCTACATAATGCAAGTTGATGTTTTCAATATCATCTTTCTTGGTCCGGATACGAATGTGCATTGTCTTGTCTTTATAAAGATATGCATACTCTGACTCTGGTCTGTGGTAAATGGCTGTTAATTCCATTGTTCTGTCTCCTAGTTTATTTTTATTCATCTTGTTGCGCAAACGTTTTCATAATTGTGATTCTAGTATACTACTTTCGAATTTTATTTGCAAGGTTTGTTCGTAGTTTCGGGCGGTTTGGTTCTATAAATAAAAAAGCAGCCAGTCTTACAACTTGCTACTTTTCTAATGATGATTTACAAATGTCTTTCCAGCCACTCAATCTTTTTAAAATCCTTATTGTTATTGTGGTCATTTCGATAGGAATCTTGGGAAGAAGCCTTGTAAATACTTAAATACTGTTCCAAACTTGGAACGCGAAAAGTGATGTTTTCGAGATGAATCAACTCTATATCCGATTCCGAAACTCCTGCAAAATCAGGTAAAGAATTTATACTTCCAAACTCAACACTCAGACCATCCTTTTGGAATTCATGCTCATGAATATCTATTAAGGCATAGCCTAAGTGATTCATCACTTTCATTATCTTGTCCCAGTCATAAATTCTGAGATGATCAGGAGCTTCCCAGCCTCTAGGGTCACCAGGCACATGAATGTCAATGTCAGACGGCCCCCATTCTTCATTTGAACGGTATTCAAACCCCAAAGACCCCATGAGCGTCGGAGTGATTCCGACTTGGTTTAAATGAGAACAAATTATTCGAAATCCATCAAATAGTTTAATCATTAAAATCAAGATATCTATATTTTGGTGTTTAAATTAATAAAATATACTTAAATATGTATCATATTTTACAATTACAAATATCTAAAAAATTAATCTAACTTAGAATTCTTAATTATATCATTTTCTATCATTTTTAACCCTGACTCTCTAAAAAAAGAACAAGATTTCTTTAATAGAAAATTATTAATTGCATGCGTAAAAAAATGATCAATTTCGTTTATATACCAATATTTGTAAATGTTAGCACATTTTTTATAACCACTTAAATTAAGGCCAAAATTTTGATATGGGTAAAAAATTTGATCTGAATTATACAATATGCAATACTTTAAAACTTCATTTTCAAAATAATACTTAGCTCCATCATCAGAGTACGGTTTTTTTTGACCTATTGTTTGATCAAATTTACATGCGTCAGGAAATATTTTTTCATACCATTTAATATCTTTCAATTCTAGATATTCTCTAATCTTTAATATTAAATCAATAGTAATATCCAAATTATCTTTTAATCCAATATATTTTAAACCATTTTTTATAAGCTTTTCTAATTCCATATTTTTATAGCATTTTGACATAATGTGCCCACCCCCTTTCACTTTCTAAACAATATTAATATTTATTTGCAGTCCTTCTACTCTTTCGGTTTTGAAAATACTTCAATGTGTTGGCCTAGTACCTTGATTTCTACAGGTAGATTATCCGATTTATCGCCATCAACATCTGACTCCAATTCACTATCTGAAGAAATCTTAATATTACGCGCTTTGATATACTCGATATTATTATTTGCAACAACATCTCCTTTTAGTAAATCAGGAATGACGGATAATTTAGAGAATATAGAAGCATCTTTTAGAATCAAAATGTTGGCATAGCCGTCCTTGTTTTCTTCAAAGATTTTCTTATCAGCGAAGTAATTTGTCAAGAGAACCAAAACATGGCTAGCTTCACCAACATAATTTCCATTTTCTGTCTCAACCTTAATGTTAAAGACCTGATCCGTCATAACAGACTTCATGGTATTAACAGCATAGGCCAAAATACCAAATTTCGTCTTGTCCTCAATTTCAACATTGTGAATCGCTTCTGGAACAGAACCTATACTAAAGATGTAACCAAAATAATTGTCGTTTGATTTACCTATATCAATCTTGTTGCTTAAATCAAAATTGAGTTCATCAATCGCGCCATCGATGTCTTGATTGATTTCCAAAAGTTTTGTAATAAGGTTACCCGTACCACCAGGGATAATACCTAACTTAGGAATGTAGTCTCTCTCAGCGATACCTGAAATGACTTCATTGACAGTACCGTCTCCACCAAAAACAACTACTGCATCGTACTGTTCACGAGAAGCTTCTTCAGCAAAATGTGTTGCATCCAGTGCTTTTTCTGTAATTTTGGTTTCAACATATTCAAAGTATTCTTTTGCTTTATTCTCCAGTTTTTCTTTATAATCCAAAGCCTTCTCCCCACCAGAGGTAGGGTTGATAATTAACATTGCCTTTTTCATTGATTTTCACCTCGAAATCCGTTAGAAATGGTTATATTTCATCATACGCATCTAACTATACCCTCATTATACAATGAAAATACAGAAAAGAGAAATATGACGTACTGGAGATTAAAACGCTTTTATTTTATATCAACCATATTATCCCATCGCCTGAGTACATCCTTTAAGGGTTCATCAAAGTAAGAGTAGACCTTATCCTTTATCCAATTAAAAACAGCTGAACAATCTTGCTCAGCTACTTTTTTACCCTAATTCCTAAATTATTTAGAAGTTTCTTCTTAGTTACTTTCCAGAACTTTACCATTCTTTAATATATAAACTTTCTCATATTCATCCTGATGAAACTTATGGGCGATTTCTAAAATGGTAGCTGGCTGAGAAAATAGCAATTTATGAATTTCATCTGCATTTTGTTTGTCTAGTGCAGCGGTGATTTCATCTGCTAGTAAAATTGGTCTTGGTCTCAACAGCGCTCTAGCAATCTCGATTTTCATCATCTGTCCACCTGAAAGATTGTTTCCATCGATATAATAATCAAGATCCTGACCCAGTTCATCCCAGAGTTGAACTCTTTGCAGTACCTTTCTGATATCATTATCGTTATGATTTTGGTAAAGAGATACATTTGTCCGTAGCGTCCCTTTAAAAATATAAGGTTTTTGATGAATGGCAGATACTAAGTCATGACTGGGGGCATACTGCTTGCCATGCCTATCTAAAAAGCAAATCTCTCCGTCATAGTCTCTATCATCCCCAGTCAAGATGTGAAACAAGGTTGATTTGCCACTACCGCTGGCTCCTGTAAGCAAGACTCGATTCCCAGCTTCCATACTTACACTTATATCATCAAAAATAATCTTATCTGCATATTTCTTGCTAACATTTTTTATAGATATTCCGAGAGTGGTTGGGAATGTTTCAGATACCTCTTCCCGTTTAATATCCTCTTTTAAAAGAATATTCAGCACTTTTTCTTTTACTACTGTCGCTGATTGAAGCGTAGAGGTTGCTTCCAAGAGTTGTTGCAATGGAGAAATCAGATTCATAGATGCTGTCATCATGGCAATCAAAACAGTCAAGGAAAGATGGGTGGTAGACATCATCACCATTCCAATCACAAAAGGCCCCACTAGCCCTAGTCCTTTCAAAGGACCTGTCCAAAACATAACCAAATTATGACTTGTATAGTAACGATATTGACCAGACTCCATCTGATCAATGGCATCATAAACATGTTGACAATATTCTTGGTCAGCTCTGTTTGAAACAATAGTATCAATCCCTGCTGAAAAATCTGTGATATTGGCTAAACTGATTTCTCTTGCTTTACTCAGCTCTTCACCACGTCTTTTCAATAGTTTATGAAAAACAAATTGAGGCATGATCATGAGAAAACCACCTATGGTAAAGAGTAGACCAACCACAACATCCTGTGATACTAAATACATGACAGACACTAGAATAGAGGTGCCAAATATAGGATATAAAAAAAGTGGAGATAAATATTCCTTCCAAAACATTGGAATATCTTGGGTTAAAAAAGAATTAAATTCAGATGCTGAATACTCCAATCTTTTGTCTGCAAATAAACGCAAAGCTTTCTTAGAAATAAACAAATTGATATCTTTGATGATGGAACGTAGAAGGACGTTATTTAGGTACATGCAAATATAAATAAAGATAAAGAAAGTAAGACTCAACAATCCAAAGATTGCAATCATCCCTCTATTCTCAATGTCCACAGAGCCGGCCATTTGGATAATCAGTGAAATCAACAAGCCCTGACAAGAGTACAGTAAAGCAAAGATAACGAAACCAAGTAGTTTCCATTTTGAAATGATTTTTAGGATTATTTTCATATTAGTTAGCTTTCAATTCATAATTTATATTATTTGAGTAAATTGACAACTCAAAATTATTCATAATATTTCTTCTCATTTTGAAGCATTTTTCCTCAAAACTAGTCTCATTGAAAATATCTCTCTTAGGGCAAGCTCCACCCTTACAAACTAGCAATAATTGACATTTTTGACATTTTGAGTCAAATTGATAAGAATGTACCCATCTTTTTTGATTGTTCTCATTAATGACACTATTTCCTAGTTCACCTATTTTATTTTCTTCGTCATAAAGACTAACCGTACATTTTAATAGATTCCCTTTTGTGTCAATCGTATAAGAGTTTGGTTTTTGAGCATAACATGATGAATAATTACTTCTGAATACAAAATCATCAAATAATCTGTACCCTAATTTAATTGCACTTTTTGATAATTCAAAAGAAACATCTGACTCAAATCGTTTTACCTCGTATCCCTCTTTTCTATCACCGCATCCCCAATCTCCTACATTTCGAAATAGCAGATGAAATCGCTTATCATTTTTAAAAACCTGTGCATCTTCTAATAAAAATTTCTCAACATTCTTATAATTCTCCTGAGAAACATTCAAGCGAATCATAACATGGAATTGAGATTCTAAATTTATTGCATTTTTTAAGTTTTTCATAATGCGATCATAGGAACCATGACCATTTTTCAAAATACGCTGATTGTCATGCCCTTCACGAGAACCATCTACTGTAACTTGGTATGTTTTCACGTAACATTCTGTCACTAATCGATCTAATACTGTACGATTTAACAAATATCCGTTCGTTGTCATATCAGCGTGATAGCGAATCCCTAACTTTTGAGAAATTGCAATCAATTCCTTTGAAAGATCTAAAATATCTCGATATCCTAGTAATGGTTCTCCTCCAAACCAAGATACATGTAAGTCTTCAAAGTTTTTCTCAGATAATTTTTGATTTACAAAATCTATTATTCCAGTTTTTTGAGATGTAAAAGTACAATTTGAAAATTTTTCATAACAATATTTGCATCTAAAATTACAATCACCATGAGCTAAAATAATAATTCTCAAAGTTGTTTCATCCCTTTTCCTAAATAACTCAATCATTCTGTCTAACTCATTTTCTTTTTCATCAAAATCTTGAGATTTTAAAAAAGATTCAAACTCGCTTTTGATATGATTATCCTTCTCAATTTTATCCAAAAGTTTATTTTCAATTTTCAAAGAAATATTGTTCTTGGTATTAAATAAGAAGGTATGATTTTCTTTTTTCAATTCTATTACATAATTTGAATACTTCATCTCATCTTCTCCATCAAGAAACAGCGTGCAGAGTTAATCTCAAAATCGTACTCTGCACACTACAATACACTGAGATAATAAAAGCATATTTTTATTACCTTTTAACACTCTAATTAAACAGTGTATCTCAAAAATATGTGGAATTTTACTGTTCAATTAAATAGCAACTTAGCTAATAAAATTACTAGCAACCAGCACCACAGACTAAATTATTAAATTCAATTCCATAGTCCTGTTCCATGTCGTGTTCGACAATTTCTTGGATAACCATAATAAAACTCCTTTCAATTTTGATACCATTATTATATAATATTAAAAAAAGTGTAAAGAAGAAATTCGGAAATCCGTACATGAATATTCAAGAAAAATTTAAAGCCATTCGAAAACAACGCAAGCTATCACTACGAGATCTAGCCAATGTCGCAGGCAGCGCAAGTAGCATTTCTGATTTTGAAAAAGGGAAAACAAATCTATCTAATGATGTGTTATTACAATTACTTGGTTTTATGGTTGTTGAAATCAACGAAGTATTTGAATGGAGTGCTTTTCAAGATGCAGAGTTTCTAGAATTGATGACCCAAGTGGAGAACGCTCTACAAACTCAAGATATTGCAGTTCTCATACAAAAGCGTGAAACATTTCAAGAGTTTTTTGTCGCTAAAAAACACTACATCTACCATATTATCTCTTTAGTTCTTGATGTTATAATTTCTAAACTTCAAGAAAAAGAACCCACACCTGAAATTATTTCTGAATTGACAGATTATTTTTTCTCCTTAGATTATTGGACCAATTTAGATGTTGGCTTGCTAGGAAATATTGTTCATCACTTTACGACAGAAGCTCTAGTCCTATTTACAGATAGTATTTTAAAAAACACTCCCAATCAACTGCGAAACAATCTAGATCGCATAAAAATTGATACTGTCATTAATTGTCTGTCTGTTCTTTTAGCAAGACGTGAAAAAAATGCCAGCAAAGCACTGCTCCAATTATTATCTCGTAAACAGTTTCCTACATATTTTACTTATGAGAAATTATGTATATCTGAATTCAAAGCAATCTATATGTATATTTGGTGTGACAAAGAAGAAGCCGATAATATTCATCAAACAATACTTAAAACTGTTTCTCTACTCTTTACAAAAGATGAAGCCAATAAGTGGGATGATTACTTTAAAGAAAAAATTTCATCTGCAGATACTAAAAATTGAATCTGAGCAAAAACTCAACTTCAGGAGAAAATAAAATAAATCTTCCCACAATAAAACGCATAATATCAAGTTTTCAACACCTGATATTATGCGTTTTTTGATTTTAAAGACTTTTTCCCAGTTTCTTCATAAATAAATATTTATTGTTGTATTCATTTTTCCGATACGCAAACGACATCTACAAATACATTAAAATCCATGTCTCACAATCTTACGAACTGCTTCTGGTATAAGACCTTGACCCCAATACGGCACTTCTACCCAGTAATCAATCTCCCCATTATTATTGGGAATACCTATACTACTTACAGAGCCGATCATCAATCCGATGCTACCAACTGGCTGCATAGTTTCCTTTAAAACTACAGCGTATGTTTCAGGTGATGAAAAAACACTTTTTATAATCTCCTTGCTGTTTTCAACACTGGTATGTACAGACCAACCTGCAATCGGACCAACCTCTGGATTACTGGCATATTGAAATAAATCATTGGCATCCGTTTCCTCCTTATGGTATATCGGGTTCGTTACACATTTCTAATGAATCACTCTTTAAAAATGGCACCACCAAATCAATCCACTCATAAGGCAGGTAAGCTGATAAATAGCCGTGATTATAGCCCTTTGCTTCATACAAAATTGTATTTGAATGTAGCTGATGAAATAATTTCGCTGATT
>ERZ772972.750-NODE-750-length-11854-cov-8.492160_pt1 | contig 11854 bp, 1 predicted proteins | sample MGYA00580673_ERZ772972 | MGnify/ENA primary metagenome ERZ772972 (study PRJEB29015, sample SAMEA2738051) | human oral metagenome | biome: human oral; feature: human-associated habitat; material: saliva | place: China | collected 2229 ... | reverse complement strand
TCGCCCTCCATCTTGTAGAGAGCCTTGTCACTAGCCTTGTCATTGGTTCCCTGATGATAGGGACTAGCTGTCATGATAGCAGGGATTTGTCCATCAAAACGAGGACGAATAATGCTGGCCTTGACTAAGTCAGGTAGCCCCTTTTGGTTAGTATCCACACGAGACTCAACGTAGACCACTTCTCGAATGACATCGTGGCTGGAAAAAGTAGCCAAACTCTTGCCGTTAAAGTAGTGGTAGGTATTATCTTCAGGGACAAGACCGTCACTTACCAGTTGATCAATTAGGAGATTTCCTTTTTTGGTTCGAGTATTGAGCAACTGATAGAGATTTTCAATCAAATCACCATATACGATGGGAAAACCAGTTTCTTTACGGAAGGTTTGGCTATCCTCAAAATCAACAAGATAGCTAAAACCTAGCACTTGAAAAGCAACAGTGTAGAAAATATCCTCGGTTAGTTCTCTCCTTGATTGAAAGAAGGTTAGGAGGTCTGTTTCTTTATCAGCAGCTAAAGTTGCTAGGGGATAATCTGTATGTTGATAGGTGAAAAAAATATGTCGTAGAAAATGCTCTAATAGTTCCTTTTCGGATAAGTTAATATGAAAAGGAAAACCATATGACTGAAAATCCTGATAAATTTCGTCTCTAGATAGGGCTATATAACTATATTGATTAAAACGCATAGAACCTCCATATAAAATTATAGTTAAAATTATTATATCAAAAAAATAGGGAAAAAGAAATATAAACGCTAAAATGATTTATTATTAATATTATTAATATTATAATATAAATAAAATGAATCTTTTTATTAAAATAAGCTTAAAAAAATGAGTAATAGAAGCTGATTTCATTGACTTTTACGGGAGAGGGAGTATAATATATACTGTATAAGTGTATTCAATTGATTACAAAAATAAAAATAGAAAGCGATAACTATGTATAAAGAAAAAAGAAAAGTGAACAGAAAATCTTTTGATTGGTATGGCTTGAGCCAGCGTTTCTCAATCCGTAAATACCATTTTGGAGCAGCTAGTGTCCTTCTTGGAACTGCTTTGATTTTGGGTTCACCTCAGGCATCAGCCAAGGCGGATGATGCTGTTTCTGCAAATACTGCACTGACAAGTACTGGTCAAGGTGTGGATGAAGGAACCAATAGCGCGACAGATGGCTTGAAAAATGTAACCTTGCCAACAGCAAGCACAACTGAAGCGGCTGTGCTTGAAAAGCCTACTTTGAGCGCTGAAGAAATTGCGAAACAAGCGGCTGCTTCTGAGACTCATGCAATTACATCTCCATCAGAAACAGCAAAAGAAGAGAGCAAACCAGCTACTTCAGATGCTGTAGTGAAGACAAACACTGAAGAACAATCTAAAACAGATAAATTAACAGAAAAAGGAACTAAAGCAGAAGAAAAAGCTGAGAAAAAAGAAGAAACTGACGATAGTAAGAAAGAAGAAACTAAAAAAGTATCTTCTGAAGAAAGTACAGTTACTGAATCAAATAAAAAGAAAGAGGAAGTAGCTCCTAAACGTAGCAAACGTAGCAGACGTGCATTACCTGACGGGGAAACTACAGATTATAGTGGTGCTAAGATATCTGGACGATTAAATGACGGAAAAACACAATATGCAGTTGGTGACCAAATCTTAGGTTCTTATAATTTAGATGTTTCGTCACCAACAAAAATTGAAGAAGGAGGATATATTTTAATTACTGCCTCTGATAATGAACCATTAGATACTTTTGAAATCGGATCAAGTTTAAGATATGAAAAAGTTAATAATAATCAGTATAAATTATATACTGGAGAATTATCAGGTGGAGCATATGCTAATATTAACGTTAGTTATAAATTGAAAAAATTTGAAACAGGTAAAGATTCAAATACAACTATAAAGGCTGAATTGTTTGATAAAAATAATACTTTAATAAAATCTACAGACTTTTCTAACACGAATACAACTGGTACGCCATATGTTTCAGTTGATACTAGAAATGGTATTCGTAGACAAACGTTATTAGAAACAAATCAGCAAGAAACAGAAATTGATGTTTCTAAGAGTAAAGATTTACAATTAAATTTAAAATCTACTAATAAAGAGGCAGCTGCAATTACAAAAATTGATCATGCTGTTGAATTGCCGACAGGTGTTACTATTGCGCAAACTTCCCTAGATGCGGGATGGAGATTAGAAAATGGTGTTGCAAAATATACAAGAGTAGTACCTTCTTCAACAACGATGTTTGCTAGTGGTGAAAATACACAAGATGAACTGTTGTATTTAAATGTAAGTAATGGTGGAACACCAGCAGAATTTTTAACAGGTAAAAAGTTAACATTTAAAGATAATGCAACTTATACGGATAAATCCGGATTTACGAATACAACTTCAGACGATGTTACAGTAACAGTTCGTGCTGTAAATCCTAAAGAATCTATTGGTGGTTCTGGTGAAAATAACAGTGGAACGGGTGGTAGCACAGTACCTACGAAGAGTGATGTTCAAGTAGCAATTTTTAATGATACGATGGAGAAGAATAATTCTCGTGTTGTTAATATTGCAATGCCTTATATTAATACAAAAACAGAAGATACCCGAAGAATTAATTTATCAGGAAATTATGGTGATTCACACGGTCCTGCAAGTGTAAAAGAAGTTGAAATTTCGATTGATAGTAATATTGATCAAAATCGAGCGATTGAATTTTATGCGATTTGGACTCCGACAGATAAAGGGAAATCTACCTTTGTTAGTTATGAGGATAATCCAGAAAGTTTAGGATTAAATTCTACATTGACTTTTGAAGTATACTCTGTAACGAATGGAACAGAATCAAAAATTGGAGAGGTATCACTTCGTAAAGGAGATGTTGCAGATAAAGTAGCCTTGCCTGATGGTACTACAACAGTGAAGTTAAAACCAAAAGGAAATATGCCATTAGAAACTGCTGGATTACAAGCTGTCGGTTTATTTTTAAGTCAAGATTTAAAAGGATTAGAAGCCGCAAAAGAATTAGCTAAGGAAGGAAATAAAGTTGAAAGTATCGTTACAGCATCTGTGTATACACATGGATATGAAGAACCAAAGGTTGCTGTATCAAAAACAACCTTTGCAAATTCACGAGATGCGATTAAGCTAGTCCCTGCGACAAACCCTATTAATACTACTTTAGCGGGGAACTTAACTCAAGAACTTAGTAGTCAATATGAAGTCTATGAGTATTCACCTAATGGATTAGGAAATCGTATTTATAATAAACAAACCTGGGATCGTAAAACGTTTGTTGATTTACAAGATATTAGTGCTAAAAATGCGAAGTTACTTGTAGAATTACCAGATGGATTTAGTTACGCAGGAAATGACGATTCTGTAAAAACTATTGAAAATTATAATAATTCAGGAAAAACAGTTTTAGAAGTTACACCAAAGAATCAGAATTCAGAGAATCCATTATCACCAAATTTACAGTTCAAAGTAGATAATTGGGTGGAATCAGGAAAATATCCAGTTAAATATACGTTAGTTTGGAATGAAGATGAAAGAGTAGTTGGAATTAATCCAAATAATGATTATGATGGTACAAATGCAACAATCACGAACACGAGTACTTTTACGTATGAATTACCAGTAATTAATAACTCAGCAACTCGATTAATGACACAAGTGACGGATCAACCGACAGATTCAAGTACTTATTCAACAGGAGCCTATAACTTAGCTCCAAATGATGAAGTGAAGTATCGTTTGTCATTAACAAACAGTTCAAATGCTGCTACTAGAAACAATGTAGTTATTTCAACATTACCACGAGTATCTGATAAAAATATTGTATTAAACTCAAAAGATCGTGGTTCACAATTTGATGTTCATATGACTGCAGCAGCGACAACTCCAGAAGGTTGGACTGCCTATTATTCAACTACACCAGTATCTGGAACAGCAGTTGAGGTAGAAAAGACGATTACATTAACGGCTGATCAGGTTACAGATTGGGCAACGGTAACAGCAGTAAAATTTGTTTCTAATCAGGATGTTTCTTTAAAAGCGGGATCAACTGCAGCGTTCTATATTCCAGCAAAAGCAAGTAGTACTGCCACAAATAATCAAGTTGCCGTTCTTACTTCAGCAACACGTACAGATGGACAAGATACATTTAATGAAACAAATCCAGCTCGAATTTCAATAAAGATTGAAGATGTTAAAAAAGGTGCCGTTAAGGTAGCATATGAAAATAAAGATAATGTTTCAATTAAAGATACTGTAACTGCTATCGAAAGTCGTGCCTATAAAAAAGGGTATGATGTGGATACTAAAGAATATAAACCTGATACTCTAATTGGAAAAGATGGAAAAGAGTATTACTTTGTAAAAGTGAAGGATTCCTCACCAAGACCAACAGGAACAATTGATAGCCCTGAGGTTACTGTAACTTATGTGTATGATTTACTATATGATGAAACTGAAGAGAGTCATACTGTTACACGTACAATTAAGTATATAGATGCAGCAGAAAAAACAAAACAAGTTGCTGATCCAGTTACTCAAACAGCAACAATCAAACGAGTAAATAAAGTGAATCGAAAAACTAAGGAGAAAATAGAAGGGACATGGAGTACTGCAAATTGGGATGAAAAAACATCACCAAGCGTAGAAAATTACAACGCACCAAATCGAGAAAAAGTAGGTATAGTTCCAATAACATCAACAACAAAAGATGTCACAGAAATAATCGAGTATATACAAGCTGTAGATACAAAAACAGTAGCAACAAAACAAACGGTAACGTACGAAGGAGCAGGAGAAAAAACACCAGCGCCTAACGAACAAACAAATTACACATTCACTGGAAAAACAAACAAAGTTACAAACGTAACAACATGGAATGAAGAAACACATACTTATGGATTCGTAACAACACCAAAAGTAGAAGGATACTATGCGGATAAAGCACAAGCAGGCGGAAAAGAGGTAACCCCAACAAATCCAGAAGCAAGTGATAAAGTAGTGTATCAACCATTAGGAAAAGTAATCTTAGTGGACGAAGGTGGAAATGAAATACCAAACACACCAAAACCTACTTATAAAAACAATCCAAATGATCCAACAGTTGGAGGAGAAACACCAATTCCAGAAATTCCAGACGGATATGAAATCAAACCAAACCAAGACGTACCAGGATTCAACCCAGAAGGAAAAGTAGTTACTCCATCAAAACCAGGAGAAGACACAAGAATCGTGTTAGTGAAAGTAAATCAAAAAGCGATAGTGAGATATGTTGTTGAAGGAACAACTACAGTACTTCGCACAGATGAACTAGAAGGTAAATCTGGAGAACCAATTAACTACACAACAGCAGCTAAACTTGCAGAGCTGAAAGCACTTGGATATGAATTAGTTACTGACGGATTTGCAACAGCGACAGATAAGAATTTCGATAATAATCCAAAAGTTGATCAAGACTTCTTGGTAACAGTAGCTAAGACAGTTCCAGTAACACCAACAACTCCACAAAATCCTAACGAAGACCCACAAAATCCTAAACCAGGAGATCCAATCGATCCTAAGAATCCAAATGGACCAACATGGACGAAAGAAGCTCTTGACAAACTAAACAACATCAAGTCAGTAACTCGTACAATTACTTACATTAAAGATGGTACAACTGAAGAAGTATCACCAACTGAAGCTCCAAAAGTAACAAATAAAGTAAGCTTCACACGTACAGTAGTTGTAAATCCAAAAGACGGTTCAGTAGTAGGATACGACACAACAGGTGACGGTATTGCAGACGTAGCAGCAACAGACACTACAAGTGGATGGACGGCTTCAGGTACAGCTAAATTTGCAGAAGTTAAATCACCAGTTGTTAAAGGATATGTTGTAAAACCTAACCAAGATACACAAGGTGACTTAGTAGAAGCTGACGGATCTAAAGTTAAAGCATCTACAACAGACTTAACTGTAGATTCACCTAACCAAGATCTAAAAGTTAGATACGTAGTAGTAGGAAAAATTGTACCGAAAATCCCTGAAGGAGAAACACCATTAACTCCAGCATCAGAGACTTCGTACGGTAACGATCCACAAGATCCAGGTAAAGTTGTGACACCAGATCCAACGAAACCAACAGATCCACAAGATCCAAACAGTCCAAAAGTTCCAGTGGTTCCTTACGTTCCAGGATATACACCAAAAGATCCAGATGGAAACCCACTGAAACCAGTAGATCCAAAAGATCCATCTAAAGGATATGTACCACCAACACCTAAGACACCAACTGAAAATACTGAAATTAAGTATGAAAAAGATACTCAAAAAGCAGTAACTAAATTCAAAGATCCAAGTGGAAACCCAATTCCAGGTGTAACGAACATCGAAGAAACTGGTAAATCAGGTGAGCCATTAACGAAAGCAACAGAAGTAACTACTGAAATTGCTAAGTTAATCGCTAAAGGATACGATCTAGTAAGCAACAACTACGGTAAAGATAACAACGGAAACTTCGATAAAGATTCTGGAAAAGATCAAGAATACACTGTAGTCTTAACACCACACGTTGAGCAAATTAAACCATTTGACCCAACTAACCCGAACGATCCTAACACACCAAAACCAGGTCAGCCAATCGATCCTAAGAATCCAAATGGACCAAAATGGACGAAAGAATTAATCGACAAGCTAAATACGACTAAATATGTTACTCGTACAATCATTTACGTTGACGATAAAGGTAAGAAAGTTGAGTACACAGATAAAGATGGAAATAAATCTACAGCTGATGTAACTGACAAAGTAACATTTACTCGTGAAGCTAAGATTAACGTTGTAACAGGTACTATCGAATATGGTAAATGGACTCCAGTAAACAACGATACTACATTTGATAAAGTAACATCGCCAGTAGTTCCAGGTTATGTTCTGAAAGATCCAGATCAAAAAGAAGTAGTTGAAACTAAAGGATTAACTGAAAACTCTAAAGATGAAACAATCGAAGTTGTTTACGTACCAGTTGGAAAACTTGTACCGAAAGTACCAGAAGGTGTAACACCACCAACTCCAACGCCTTACGATAACGATCCTCAAGATCCAGGTAAAGTTGTACCACCAAGTCCAACGAAACCAACAGATCCACAAAATCCAAATAGTCCGAAAGTACCAGTGATTCCTCATATCCCAGGAACAACACCACAAGTGCCGACAGATCCAACTAAACCAGTGGATCCAAACACTAACCCACTTGTACCGTTAAAACCAGTTGATCCGAAAGATCCATCTAAAGGATATGAAGTACCACCAGTACCAACAGACCCAACTGCAAATACACCAGTTAACTACGTGAAAGATGGACAAAAAGCTATCACTAACTTTGTAGATAACAATGGTAAAGTAGTATCTGATCCAGTAGTAGATGAAGGTGATTCAGGAACTAAATTCACTAAGTCTGGTGAAGTAGAAAGCAAGATCAAAGAACTTGTTAAGAAAGGTTACGTTGTAACAAGCAACGATTACCCTTCAGCAGATACAGATAGAGTATTCGACAACGATAAAGATAAAGATCAAATCTTCAACGTTAAAGTTACTCCACTGATCGTACCTACAGATCCAAACAGCCCTGATAAGCCACAGGTGCCAACAGATCCAACGAAACCAGTAGGTCCAAACAACCCACTGAAACCAGTAACACCATCAACACCAGAACCAGGAAAACCAGTATCCCCTGAAGATCCAAACAGCCCAGTATGGCCTGAATCAGTGAAAGATCTAGTTACAGAAACAACTGCAACTCGTACGATCACTTATGTAGATCAAAACGGAAAAGAAGTAGCAGCTACTCACACTGAAACGATCAAGTTCAAACGTAGCGCTAAAGTGAACCTAGTAACTGGAGAAATCATTTACGGTAACTGGACAGTAGTAGGTGACGATACTATCTTAGATGGTAACAAGTTACCGAAAGTGGATGGATACATCGCTCGTGGCGGAGATATCGAATCATCTCAAAAAGATGTTAAAGCAACAGCAGGTGTAAACATAACTGAAACAGTCGTTTACGACAAACTTGGATCATGGATTCCAAAATTACCGGAGGGACAAGATCAAGTTCCACCAACTCCATATCCAAATGATCCAACAGATCCAACGAAACCAGGAACAGATAAGCCAAAAGTACCACACGTACCAGGATTTATCCCTGTAGATCCAAATGGAAATCCATTGAAACCAGTTGATCCGAAAGATCCATCTAAAGGATATGAAGTACCAGACGTACCGGCAGACCCAACTCAAGATACGCCAATCAAGTACGTACCGGTAACTCCAGAAAAACCAACTCCAACACCAACTCCGGTTGTTCCTGTACAACCAGAAGGACCAAATGAACAGTCTGAATCTAACACACCTAAGTATGCGGATGGTCAAAATGAACTTCCAAATACTGGTACAAATGATCATGCTGGTTTAGCAACACTTGGACTTCTAGGAGTATTGAGTGGATTTGGATTGGTTGCTCATAAGAAAAGAGAAGAATAATTTTTAAATGACTTCCTAGTATAGTAGTAAGGATGCCAGTAGCTTCTTTAAAGCGAATCTCATGTCTAAAATTTGAGCCTAGGTCTCAAATTTTCCGGTGATAGAATCTGCAATGTCAGATTCTATCACAAGTGCTACTATGGGAGTCATTTTTTATCTTCAAAAATAGTAACTACAAAATAAGAAATAGTAAAATTCTTGACATTTACTTTTAAGAGTGATATATAAAAAGACAAGATTTAATATTTTACTAAGTACTGGATTGGAGTAGATAATATGAAGTTCGAAAAAATGAAAAGGCATTCAATTCGTAAGTTGAGTGTAGGGATTGTTTCTGTTGTAATAGGGCAGTTCTGTATTAGTAGAATAGAAATCCCTGTAGTAGCGGATGAAGTTAAAATAACAACTAGTGCAGAGAATTCTAGAACGGAGGCTACAAGTAGGATTTCAAATGAAAATTCTAATATAAAAGAAGAAAACAACTTATCAACAACTTTGGAACAACAAAATCATAAAGAAGTAAAGTTAGAAGAGAATAGTCATAAAAATATAGGAGAATCCTCTACACAAGAAGTTCGAGAAGAAGGAATTCAATTACCAAAAAATAAATTGGAAGAAGAGAATAAGCAACTAGTAAGAAAAAAACGTTCTGTAACTGTCAATGAAAGTCCAGAAAGTCCTGCTAGTGAAGAATTATCAGTTACTCAATCGACTCCTCATTATTTAGTAACGGGTAAAAACTATTATAATGATCCATCTATAAATTTGGGGGAAACTTTAACTAAAAAAGTTAAAGACCTAGTTAATGCCAATCAATTTACACGATTAAAGACTACTTATGGAGATGATCTTTCAGAGGATACTTCGGTATTAGAATTTTGGAAGAAATTTGGGTATTCTCCTGAAGATCGTTATTCCTATCATCATAAAGTAACAGATAAAAAAGGGAATGCTGCAAATGCAACTCAGAAAACTGGACAACAGACAAGCTTTGAACTACCTTATGAGATAATTTATTATCAAAAAAATGGACAAAAACATGCTGTGAAAGTTCCAAATCTTTTTTCAAGATTAACAGTTGGAGAACAACCAAATATTTGGAAAAAAGTTGACAAAAGCTGGGGAAGTGGTTGGACAAGAGGTTCAGTAACTGACTTAGAAGTGATGAATAATCTTTTAGGTTATGGGGAAGATAGTACAGTTGACCAGTATATTTTAGATCCTGCTAATAAAAATAATTTTGTAATACCAACACGTTATAATACAGAAAGAAATGATGTCTGGTTAACGATGAGAGGTGGAAGTCCAGATTTATATGGATCTTATTTAACGGGAGCTCGTGCTCATCTGACGGCAACATCTGCTTCTGGGAAACAAATGAATGAAAAATCTAATATAGAAAAAACAAGCTCGGATGAATTTTATATTAATACGACTACAAAGTTAGGAATTACAGAAGCTGGATTTGATAATCTTGGTGAGCGGTTTTTGGGAGGAAAGTCTGTTGTTGGTAGTCAAAAAATATTCGAAAAAGTCAATAATGGTGCAACGATAGAATCTTTATGGAATAGTTATACTTTCCAAGATTTGAGAAATCGTTTGATTACACATTTTATGGATGATATTAATGCTAATCTTGAAGAATATGAAAAACAAGCAACTGGAATTAATTTAGGAGTAGGTGGTCAAATTCAGTTGACAGGACTTTATCGTATGTCAGCTTTAGATTCAGCGACAATTACTACTAATAATATTTCTAATTATAATAATTATTTATCTGATGAGAAAACACGTTTAGATGAATCTTCACATATAACAAATGTTGAATACTATATGTATAATGGTGCAAATAAAGAACAATTATTTTCTCCAGCTAAATCAGTATTCCAAATTGAAACTACTCGTCCTTACTTTAAGAGCTTTGGAGATTTATCAACAGCAGTTAAACTTAGAAAGACAACACTAGATACAGAATTTGTTGATAAATTAGGAAGTAATTCGTTTGAATTAGAAGATAAAGGAATGACAAGTTCTGGTGATAAAATTAGTGTGGACAAGACACATGTTCGTGCTATGATTACTGAAAATGGTGTGATAAAAGAACGTAATTTAAGTTTAGATGATTTAAAAGCTTCATTAAATAAGCCAGAGTACTTAAATAAAGAATTGAAGATTTTTTATACGTATGCTGCTTTAGATACTAAAGGAATTGATGGAAAGTTACCAACTGAAATAACTACGAATCAAGGAGCATATGCAGTTCCAATAGTCCGTACTGTACAAGTATTAGAAAATATAGCTAAGACAGAAGAAAAGAAAGTAATTCGTACAATTCAGTATAAAGATCAAGATACACAACAGTTGATTCAAGAAGCGCCTACTGTTACACAAGAAGCAATTGTAACTAGAACTAAGTTATTGGATCCACTTACAAATAGTATACTAGGGTATGATACAAACAATGATGGTCTAGTAGATACGACTGATGAAAATCAGGCTTGGGTAGTTAAAGAACAAACGTGGGTAGAGGTGAAATCACCATTAATTGAGAACTATAACGCCCCAAGTAAAGCAAAAGTGGATGCGGTACAAGTTACACCAACAACAGCCGATGTGACAGAAGTAATTGAGTATAGGCAAGGAACAGAAAATATAGTTGAAAGTAAAACAGTTACACGTACTATCAAGTATGTAGATGCAGAAGATAAAACAAAAGAAGTTGCAGATACTGTTAAACAAACAGCGACCATCACACGAACAAATGTGAGAAACAAAGTCACAGGAGTAATAACTGAAGGAAAATGGAGTGAAGTAAACTGGGTTGCAGTAGAATCTCCAAGTGTTGAAAACTATAATGCTCCAAGTAAAGCAAAAGTGGATGCGGTACAAATTACACCAACAACAAAAGATATGACAGTGATTGTGGAATATACAAAACTCAAGCCAGAGCCAAAACCGGAGCCAGTGCCAGAACCACAACCAGAACCACAACCGAAACTGGATCCAGTACCACAACCGGAACCAAGACCTTACCCAGGTCCAAATCAAACTCCGATTCCACAACCAGCTCCAGCACCTCAGCCAGCACCTAGTCCTGCACCAAATCCTGTTCCAGTGACACCTGCGACTCCTGAACAACCAGTAGCTCTAGTGACACCAGAACAACCAGCAGAGGTTGCTACACCACAGTATATGGATGGTCAAAATGAACTTCCAAATACTGGTGCAAAAGATCATGCTGATATAGCAACACTTGGACTTCTAGGAGCCTTGAGTGGATTTGGATTGGTAGCTCGTAAGAAAAGAGAAGATGAAAA
>ERZ772972.740-NODE-740-length-11953-cov-32.946209_pt1 | contig 11953 bp, 9 predicted proteins | sample MGYA00580673_ERZ772972 | MGnify/ENA primary metagenome ERZ772972 (study PRJEB29015, sample SAMEA2738051) | human oral metagenome | biome: human oral; feature: human-associated habitat; material: saliva | place: China | collected 2229 ... | reverse complement strand
TTCGAGAACATATTCGGTATGATAGGTGTAGATACACCATCTCAACACCCGATGGGAGAGAGTCGTTATGGCAGAACACGAAAGCCACGCACCGCAGGAGGCAACCACACAGGTGGCTGCCGCAGGTGCGCGTCATGGTTCCGAACGCCATGAGCCTGATCGTTATGGTTCCGAAGACTCGGTGGAACAACGTCACCGTAAGATTCTCGTCTTCGCCCACGTGGGGCGCAAAGAAGCACGAGATGCCGCCCGACAGGCGTGCACCCAGCTCTACGAAGCGGGACTTGCGCCCGTCATGACTCGCTCCGATCTGGAGACCCTGAGCGAAAACTGGGACGAGCCCGTCCCCGTACAGGTCGTCCACGAATCCGTGGCGCTCATCGATATTGAGCTCGGCGTGGTGCTCGGTGGTGACGGTTCGATTCTTCGCGCCGCCGAAATGGTGCGCCGAACCAGCGTTCCGCTCATTGGTGTGAACCTGGGACACGTCGGCTTCCTTGCAGAATCCGAAGAGAGCGACCTGACCGAAACCGTTCGCTGCATCGTCAACAACGAATACACCGTTGAAGAACGCATGGCAATCGACGTGGAAGTCTGGAACGACGGCAAGCGAGTGCACAGCGACTGGGCGCTGAATGAAGCCAGTGTCGAAAAGGGCAACCGCGAAAAAATGATTGAAGTCATTATCGAGGTGGACTGCCGCCCGCTCAGCAGCTTCGGTTGCGACGGTGTGGTCATGGGAACCCCCACCGGCTCGACCGCCTACGCTTTCTCCGGCGGCGGCCCGGTCGTCTGGCCCGAAGTTGAAGCAATTCTCATGGTGCCGCTCTCTGCCCACGCGCTCTTCGCGCGCCCGCTGGTAGCAGCGCCGACCTCCACCCTGGCGGTAGAAATGATGCCCGGAAACGGCGCCTCCGGCGTGCTCTGGTGCGATGGCCGCCGAACCGTAGAGCTGGACCCCGGCTCCCGTATTGAGGTGCGACGCTCCGAAAAGTCGGTGCTGCTCGCCCGTATCCACCCGGCGCCCTTCTCCGAGCGACTGGTGCGTAAATTTGAGCTTCCAATCCGTGGCTGGCGCGGTCCGCAGGACACCGAGAAGCACTAAAGAAAAGGAATGAACGTTCGTGATTGAGGAAATCCATATTCGAGACCTCGGCATCATTACCGATGCGAGGCTCCCCCTCGAACCCGGATTCTCCGTGCTGACCGGTGAAACCGGCGCAGGTAAAACCATGGTCGTCACCGCCCTTGGTATGCTCCTGGGCGCCCGATCCGACGCATCCAGCGTGCGCAACGGAGCCAAGAGCGCCCTCGCTGAAGCCGTGATTCGCCTGCCCCACGGGCACCGCGCCCTCGAGCTTGCCGAAGAAGCCGGCGGCACCGCCGAAGACATCGACGAACAGACCTCCGAGCTGCTTCTGGCACGCACCGTCAACGCCTCGGGACGCTCCCGCGCCCATGTTGGCGGTTGCTCCGCACCCATCGGAACCCTGTCTCAGATTGGTCAGACTCTTGTTGCAGTCCACGGCCAGTCCGATCAGCTGCGCCTCAAATCAGCAGCAGAGCAGCGCCACTCCCTCGACCTGTACGCCGGTGAAGAGCTCGCCAACCTGCTTGAGAAATACCGCGAAAACTACGAGCGATACCGCGCCGCCGCCGCAGAGCTGAAGGAAGTACGCGAAAACTCGCGCGCACGCGCCCTCGAAGCGCAGACCCTGCAGGGTGCCCTCGAAGAAATCAGTGCCGTCAACCCGCAGGTCGGGGAAGAAGAAGAGCTCAAAGCCGAAATGGTGAAGCTCATGAACGTTGAAGCGCTGCGCATTGCCTCGGCAACCGCCTCCGCAGCGCTCAGTGGTAGTGAATACTCTACCGGTGACGAGCAGAGCGTCATGAGCCTGCTCGATGCAAGCCGCTCCGCGCTACAGGCGCAGGCAGACGCTGACGAAGAGCTTGCCTCCCTCGCCGCGCGCGTCAACGAACTGCTGATTCTTGCCACCGATATCTCCTCGGATCTGTCCTCCTACATGGCCTCCCTGGACGTTGAAGGTCCCGAACGTCTGGCGCAGGTGCAGACTCGCCGTGCCCAGCTGGCGACCCTCACTCGCAAGTACGGTGCCGATATTGCCGAGGTTCTCGAATGGGCCGAAGAATCCCGTGCACGCCTTGAGACCCTGGTGGACGACCCGCAGCGACAGGAAACCCTGGAAACCGAGCTGGTACAGCTACGCAAGGTGCTCGGCGCCCAGGCAGAAGAGCTGACCGCCCTGCGCCGTACCGCCGCGCAGAAACTGGCGGATGCCGTCAGCGAGGAGCTCACCGCTCTTGCCATGCCGAACGCCTCCCTGGTTGTGGAGGTTGCCGAAGCTGAAAAGTTCTCGGTGCACGGCCGAGACACCGTGACCTTCATGCTGGCCCCGCACCGAACCGCAGTGCCGCGCCCGCTCGGTAAGGGCGCCTCCGGCGGTGAGCTCTCCCGCGTGATGCTCGCCCTGGAGGTAGTGCTCGCCGAAGTGGACCCCGTGCCCACCTTCATCTTCGATGAGGTGGACTCCGGCGTGGGCGGTAAGGCTGCTATCGAAATCGGTCGCCGCCTTGCCATGCTCGCCCGACACGTGCAGGTTCTGGTGGTTACTCATCTGCCGCAGGTTGCCGCCTTTGCGGACCAGCACATCCTCGTGCTGAAAAACGATGACGCGTCCCTCTCGAAGGTCAAGGTGCTTTCCGAAGAGGAACGCGTGGTGGAACTGGCGCGAATGCTCTCCGGACACGATCAGTCAGAATCGGCACGAGAGCACGCCCGCGAGCTGCTGGCTGCCGGTCGAGAAGTGCCGCAGGGGCGCTGAAACTGACGGCAAACCTGCCGGGAAAAGCACGGGGAAAGTACTGGCAAAAGCGCCGAAAGGTGGCATCTTTCGCGCTAAAGACCATCAAAGGGACTGAAGCGCGCGAGCATGCCCCGGAAAGTTGCCAGTACAGCCCGTGCCGGTGACCAACAGCGGCGCATGGAGCTCAGAGGATGTGAGATACTCTGAGAATGCTCCTACACCTGCTTCTACACGGCGCGGCGGGAATAATAAATCCCCGGCTCCGTTTACAGTGGTGATAAGGACAAATAGGGGAGGGAAAGCCGCCTGAGAGAATCCTCTCGCGGCAAAACCCTCTGCTTGGATAGCAGACAAGAAAATGGTAGGCTTGAATTCCGTGGTGAATGAAAAAAATAACGCTCTGAACGCGTCCTCTAACGACAAGGTAACCCGCCAGATTTTCGTGACCGGCGGCGTTGCATCTTCTCTCGGTAAGGGCCTGTCGGCCTCTTCCCTCGGTCAGCTTCTTCGCGCACGTGGCCTCTCTGTGACCATGCAGAAGTTCGACCCCTACCTGAACGTCGATCCCGGTACGATGAACCCCTTCCAGCACGGTGAAGTCTTTGTCACCGACGACGGTGCTGAAACCGACCTCGACATCGGACACTACGAGCGCTTCCTGGACGAAAACCTCGACCAGTCCGCTAACGTGACCACCGGCCAGGTCTACTCCTCCGTTATCGCAAAGGAACGCCGCGGCGAATACCTCGGCGACACCGTCCAGGTCATCCCTCACATTACCGACGAAATCAAGGCCCGCATGCGTCACGCAGCGGAAATTGACAACGCACCCGACATCATCATCACCGAAATCGGTGGTACCGTCGGCGATATCGAGTCCCTGCCCTTCATGGAAGCAGCACGCCAGGTACGCCGCGATGTTGGTCGCAAAAACGTCTTCTTCCTGCACGTTTCCCTGGTGCCCTTCATCGGCCCCTCCGGCGAGCTCAAGACCAAGCCGACCCAGCACTCCGTCGCAGCACTGCGCGGCCTGGGCATCCAGCCTGACGGCCTGATTCTGCGCTGTGAGCGTGAGGTCCCCGCATCGCACCGCTCCAAGATCGGTAACGCATGCGACGTGGACACCGACGCAGTCATCTCCTGCGCCGACGCACCCAGCATCTACGACATTCCCAAGACCCTGCACAGCCAGAAGCTCGACGACTACATCCTCGACTACTTCGGCATTGAGGCTCCCGCACCGGACTTCACCCAGTGGGACCGCCTGCTCGACGCAGTGCACCGCCCCGCAGCAGAGGTCAACGTTGGCCTGGTCGGTAAGTACATCGACCTGCCCGACGCATACCTGTCCGTCTCCGAGGCTCTGCGCGCCGGCGGCTTCGCAAACAACGTGAAGGTCAACATCAAGTGGGTTGCAGCGGACCTGTGCGCAACCGACGAAGATGCAGACCACCAGCTGCGCAACATGGACGCAATCCTCGTGCCCGGCGGCTTCGGCATCCGCGGCCTGGATGGCAAGATCGGCGCCCTCAAGTACGCACGCGAGCACAAGCTCCCGACCCTGGGCATCTGCCTCGGCCTGCAGTCCATGGTCATCGAGTACGCACGCAACGTACTGGGTCTGACCGAAGCGTCCTCCACCGAGTTCGACCCGGAAACCTCCGTACCGGTCATCGCAACCATCGAAGAGCAGAAGCAGTTCGTCGAAGGTGCAGGCGACCTGGGCGGCACCATGCGCCTGGGCCTGTACAAGGCAAACCTTGTTCCCGGCTCTCAGGTTGCTAAGGCGTACGGTGCAACCGAGGTTGCAGAGCGTCACCGCCACCGCTACGAGGTGAACAACGAGTACCGCGAGCAGCTTGAAGAAGCAGGCCTGCTCATCTCCGGCACCTCCCCGGACTCCTCGCTGGTCGAGTACGTGGAACTGCCCGCAGAGGTACACCCCTACTACGTGGCAACTCAGGCACACCCCGAGTACCGCTCGCGTCCGACCCGCCCGCACCCGCTCTTCTCCGGCCTGATTAAGGCTGCTCTGGAGCGCCGCGGCGCCTAACAGCTAGGCACAAACGTTCAGCATCCCGCTCACCCCGCGCAGGGGAGAGCGGGATGCTTTCATTTAAACCTGAACATGCCTTATTCCGTGCCCATACCTGACGCGCCAAACGTAGCGGGGCTAAGAAGCCGCCTACAATGAAAGAATGAGCAACAACCAGCAGATTATTGATGCACCCTCTGAACGCACCATCCGCACCCGCACCGTGAAGTACAGCGGCTATGTGATCGAAACGACCGTTGAAGAGTACGAACTCAACGAAAACACCGTGCTGACCCGCGACGTCGTGGAAATGCCCGGCGCCGTCGCCGTGGCGGTCCTCAATGACAGCAACGAACTGCTGATGCTCAACCAGTATCGCCACCCGGTGCGCATGAACCTCTGGGAAGTACCTGCCGGACTGCTCGACATCGACGGTGAAGACCCCCTGGTCGCCGCGCAGCGCGAACTTGCCGAAGAGGCAGACCTGCAGGCAGACACCTGGAACGCTCTGACCGACTACTTCAGCAGCCCCGGCGCAACCAGCGAAGCAGGCCGCGTCTATCTGGCGCGTAACCTCTCGGAACTGCCCGCCGAAGAACGTAGCGAACGCACCGACGAAGAAGCAGAAATGACCTACCGCTGGGTGCCCCTCGCCGAGGCAGTACAGCTGGTGCTGGGCGGAAAGGTTCATAACGCGCTCGCTATCCAGGCGGTACTCGCCACCTACGCGGCTGCGCAGAACAACTTTGAAGGCCTGCGCCCCGCCGAGGGTGGCTGGGAGTTCCACCCCTACATGGGACAGCGCCGCGAAAAGCCGGAGAACTTCCGCAACCACTAAGAACGGAACAGGAGGGGCGGGGGAGTAGCCTCGCCTACGGCAAGCCCAAATATCAAGAGGCCCAAACATCAACAGAACCGACAGAGGAGATAGCGTGAAGCAGGCAAAAAGCACGGTGAGCAAGACATCCCGCGGCGCGGGTCTGCTCGGTGCGCCCTCTTCTGCCGGTTCCTCCGCGCTGGGTTCTTCTGCTCTGGATTCTTCTAGCCTGGGTGCTTCCCACCAGGAGGCGCAGACCCCGCTCCAGAAAGCCATTGACCAGTACCTCATCCACCTGCGCGTGGAACGAGGAAGCAGCGAACACACCATCGCCTCCTACGCGCGCGATTTGCGACGATACAGCACCTACATGGCGACCCTCGGCGTCATCGACCCCGAACGCATCACCACCGCGCAGGTGCGCTCCTTCATGCGGGAACTCGCCGCCCCCACCGTGCCCCTTGCTGGATTCGTTGCCGGATTCGAAGCGGGGGAGAAGGACAACCAGAACGCACGGGAAGCTCGGGAAGCGCAGGAAGAAGCCGCAGAATCGCTGGCGCTGATGATCGCCTCCGAATCGGGGCGAGGTACTGGAAACGGGCGCGCTGGGCAGCCGGAGAAAGCCGGGGCGCCAGAAAAAGAAGCGCCAACCGCTGAAGGGGCACCGAACCTGCCCCTGCCCTTGGGTCCGAACTCCATCGCCCGCACCATGGCGGCAGTCCGCGGAGCACACGCCTTCTGGGTCTCCGCGCTCATTGTGCCCACCGACCCGGCGGCACCGGTCACCCCGCCCAAGAACGTTAAACGCCTACCCAAAGCAGTCAGCGTAGAAGACATCCAGCGGCTACTCGCCGTACCCGACCGCGAAACCGCAACCGGGCTACGCAACCGAGCCATCCTCGAATTCCTCTACGCCACCGGCGCACGCGTGAGCGAAATGCTCAATGCCGATATCGACGACGTGCACTTCGAAGGGACTCTCACCGATGAAGACGGCAACCAGATCACCCTGCCCGGCTACGTTCGACTCTTCGGTAAGGGAAATAAAGAACGACTCGTACCCATCGGAAGCTACGCCCAAAAAGCAATCCAAGACTACCTGGTGCGCGGGCGGCCCGCGCTCGTGGCGCACGGTAAAGGCACCGCCGCGCTCTTCGTCAACGGACGAGGCGGCAGACTCGGACGCCAAGGTGCGTGGCTCATCCTCAAAGAAGCCGCCGAAGCCGCCGGGCTCAGCTCCGACTTCTCGCCGCACTCCATGCGCCACAGTTTCGCAACGCACCTGCTACAGGGCGGAGCCGATATTCGTGTGGTGCAGGAACTGCTCGGGCACGCCTCCATCGCGACCACGCAGGTGTACACGAAGGTCACGCCCGAGGGGCTCATGGAGGTGTACCGCATGGCGCATCCGCGTGCTCACGAGAGGGGATAAAACCCCGTCAATCCGCGGAACAGCCGCTCTTGAGGTAACCTTATAGACAACGCTTAAACTTTAAAACTTCGAATTCATTGATGAAGGTGAACCATTGACTGAAGCTCAGGCTCAAGAACTCGGCCCCACCGGTCGACCCCTGCGCGTATACCCCGACCCGGCTCCGCTGAGCAGCCACGGTCCCGCCCGCATTATCTCTATGGTGAATCAGAAGGGCGGCGTGGGTAAGACCACCTCCACCATTAACCTGGGCGCGGCACTGGCAGAATGCGGCCGTAAGGTGCTACTGGTCGACTTCGACCCGCAGGGTGCTCTCTCCGCAGGTTTCGGTGCGAACCCGCACGAACTGGACCTGACCGTCTACAACGTCATGATGGACCGCAAGGTCGACATCAAGGACGTCATCCTGCCCACCGGCGTGGAGAACATCGACCTGCTGCCCGCCAACATTGACCTCTCCGCGGCTGAAGTTCAGCTGGTCAACGAAGTGGCTCGCGAGCAGGTTCTCGCCTCGGCGCTGCGCAAGGTCCGCGACGAATACGACGTCATCCTCATCGACTGCCAGCCCTCCCTGGGCTTGCTGACCGTCAACGCACTGACCGCCTCCGAAGGCGTCATCATCCCGTTGATTTGTGAGTTCTTCGCGCTGCGCGCCGTCGCACTGCTGGTCGACTCCATCGAGAAGGTGCAGGACCGCCTGAACCCCGACCTCGAAATCTCCGGCGTACTTGCCACCATGTTCGATGCCCGCACCATCCACTCCAAGGAAGTTCTGGCACGCATCGTGGACGCATTCGGCGATAAGGTCTTCGACACCGTCATCAAGCGCACCGTGAAGTTCCCGGACGCATCGGTGTCCGCTGAGCCGATTCTTAGCTACGCCTCCAGCCACCCCGGCGCGGAAGCATACCGCCAGGTGGCACGCGAACTGATCTACAAGGGCGGCGCACGCTAAAGCCCCCCGCACCTATACGCCCTCTGCCGGTGTGACTCTCACCCTTGAGTCACGCCGGCAGAGGGCGTATAATTGTGTGGATTCTAAAGACCCCGCGCACTGCTTACGCCGAAAAATGGGCGAAGTAGAAGCCGCATCTGAGACGGCACCAACACAGCCGGACCAGCACAGCCGGGGAGAATAAACCTAAGGAGAATAGGTCGTTTATGACCACGAACGTCGCTGCCGTGAGGGTACCGACACCGAACGCAGACACCGCCGCGAACGCCCGGACTGAGGGCCGCGGCCTGCAGAACCCGGAACGCGGTTTCACCCTCACCCTCAGTAATTTTGAGGGTCCATTTGATCTTCTACTGACCCTGATTTCGCGCCGCAAACTCGACATTACCGAGGTGGCGCTCGCAGAGGTTACCGACGAGTTCCTCGCATACCTGCACGCCCTCTACGCTGAAGGCACCGAACGCGCACTCGACGAAGCCAGCGAATTTCTGGTCACCGCCGCAACCCTGCTGGAACTCAAGACCGCACGCCTGCTCCCGCAGCATCGTGAACCCCTCGAAGAGGATGTCGCACTGCTGGAGGCGCGCGACCTGCTCTTTGCCCGTCTGCTGCAATACCGCGCCTACCGCGAGGTCGCTGATATTTTTGCTGAACGCTGGGCGCAAGAAGCGCAGCGTTTTCCCCGCGCGGTAGCCCTCGAAGAACGATTCGCCCAGGCGCTACCCGAGCTGGTCTTCACCGGAGGCGCCGAAGAGTTCGCCCGCATCGCCGCAGTAGCGTTGAGCCGAACCCCCAAAGAGCCCGAACCGGAACCCGAAGAAATCGTTGAAGAACTCAACGAGCACCTGCACGTTCCGCTCACCACCATCGCGGCTGAAGAACACTACATTCTGCACAGCCTGCTCGATACCGCGGCGCGGGAACTGAGCTTCGCTGAGCTGGTTCAAGGATCCGGCGAACTAGAAATCGCGGTGGTTCGTTTTCTCGCCCTGCTCGAGCTCTACAAAGAAGGCGCCCTGCACGTGGAACAGGACGCACCGCTTGGAGTCATTCGAGTCCGTGCGAGCGCGAGCGCTGCACAGTTCGTGATTCGCGAAGAAACAGACGCTCAGGACGCGCACGAAACCGGTGAAGTGCCTGAATCACCAGAATCACCCGAATCATCCGAAGTGAACGAGGAAGCGGTAGAGGAGGATTATGAGTAATCACGGCTCACGCTTTGACCGTGAATTTACCCCTGACGACCTTGCCATCGTGAACATGGGCTACTGGGATCCGAATGCAGATGAGGATTCGGAACAGGTAGACTCGGCGCCAGTAGAGGCGGTAGAGGCTGAGAGCTCAAAGCCTGCTGAGGCGGACGCTGAGCCTGCTGAGCACGAGGTAGCTGCAGCGCCTCTGGATGAGGTGACCGAAGAAGCCGAGGTCGCCGAAGAAGCTGAGGAGGCTGAAACGGTAGAGGAATCCGGCAGCTCCGATAGTTCCGAGGAATCGCAGGAAATTGCACCCCGCGAGTCGAATAAATCGGAAGCGAAACCGGCAAAGATTCCGGCGGGAGGCCCCTCCACCGCACCCAGCGTGGCGGTCGATGCCGAAGCCGAATTCTCCAAGGTCGAGGCAATCCCCGGCGGCGTCAAAAGCGCTATCGAAGCAATCCTCGCCGTTGCCGAAGCACCCGTGAGCGTCAAAGAACTCTCCGCCGCGCTCATCGTCAACGAACGAGCTGTTGAGCACATGCTCGATCAGCTGTACCGCGAGTACAACGGCGAAGAAAGCGGCTACGGAGAAGACGAAAACCGGGTGGCACCCGAACCGCGCGGATTCCAGCTGCGGAACATTGCAGGAGGCTGGAAGCTCTACGCCCGCGACGACTTCGCCCCCTGGGTGGCACGCTTCGTGACCCGCTCCAAGAGCGCGACCCTCAGCAAGCCCGCCTACGAGACGCTCGCCGTGATTGCCTACCAGCAGCCGGTGACCAGGGCGAGGGTGGCCTCCATTCGAGGCGTGAATGCGGACGCGGCAATCCGTCAGCTGCTCCAACGGCAGCTGATTCGTGAGGCTGGTCGTGAAGCCGGAAGCGGCGCGACCCTCTACGAAACCACGGAGCTACTGCTGGCGAAGCTCGGGTTGAACTCCCTGGAGGAGCTACCGGCGCTCGCGCCCTTCCTGCCCGATGACACGGAGGCGGCGGTCCTCGCCGAAGGTAACGACTAGCCAACAGGCTACAGCCGTTACGGCAATAACGAAACTTTCAACGGTTCTGCCGAAAACCTGCGGTAGAACCACCCGGATAAGCGCCCCCGACGCTGACACACACCGCGCCTTCGGTGCCGGGGTACAAAGACTAACAAGAACTACAACGACAGAAAAGAGAAGAACACCATGGCATATGGAAACTCCTCCCGCGGCGGCCGCTCTGCATCCGGTCGCTCCCAGAACTCCCGCGGTGGCCGTCCCGGCGCCGGTCGTCCCGGTCAGGGCGGTAAGCCCGGCGCTAAGGGCGCATCCGCACGCGGCGGTCGTCCCGGCGCACCGAAGAGCGGCGCAGGCAAGGGCGGCGCAAAGGGCTTCGGCGAGAAGAAGTTTGGTGACAAGAAGTTTGGCGAGAAGAAGTTCGGCGCAGGCCGCGCAGGTTCCGGCCGAGGCCGCGGCACCGAACTGCCCAAGCGCGAACGCCGCGCACCGGGCCGCCCCTACCGCTCCGGTGAAGCCTTCGCAAACGAGCGCGGCGAATACCGCGTCAGCAACTACGCTGGCCCGCACCGCCCCCGCCGCCCCCGCAACGCCCCGGTAGACCACTACGAGTTCTACGACCACGACGGCGTGCGCCTGCAGAAGCTGCTGGCTCAGGCCGGTGTGGCATCCCGCCGCGTCTGCGAAGAAATGATTACCGAAGGCCGCGTCACCGTCAACGGTGAAGTCGTGACCGAGCTGGGTGTGCGCGTGGACCCCTCCAAGGTGACCGTGCAGGTGGACGGCATGACCGTTCAGACCAACGACAAGCTCGTCTACATGGCATTCAACAAGCCCGCCGGCGTGGTCTCCACCATGGAAGACCCCGAAGGTCGCCCCTGCATCTCTGACTTCCTGCGTTCCTCCATGAGCGAGCGCGTGTTCCACGTGGGCCGCCTGGACGTCGAAACCGAGGGTCTGCTGCTGCTGACCAACGATGGTGAACTGGCGAACCGCCTCACCCACCCCTCCTACGAGGTGCCCAAGACCTACCTGGTGCAGGTTCCCGGCCCGATGGAGCCCGGCGTCGGCGCAGCCATGAAGAAGGGCATCCGCCTGGAGGACGGCGTGACTCGCGTGGACGAGTTCAAGCTGGTGGACTCCACCCCCGGCCACGTGCTCGTTGAGGTGACCATCCACTCCGGTAAGAACCGCATCGTGCGCCGTCTCTTCGACGCTGTCGGCTACCCGGTTGAGCGCCTGGTCCGCATCGAGATGGGCCCGATCCGTATTGGTTCGCAGAAGCAGGGTACCGTCCGTAACCTCTCCAAGGTCGAGATTGGTCACCTGCTCGCTTCGGTGGACATGTAATAACGCTAAGGAGTTGTCATGAGCTCGCCCGCTGAGCTTTCCGCATCTGAGCTGCCCATGGACTCAACGCTGACCGGGCCGGTACTCATTATCGGTTCGGGTCTGCTGGGCGCCTCCATTGGTTTGGGGTTGCGTGCGGCAGGATGCGAGGACGTGTACGTCCAAGATATTTCACCCACCGCCGAGGCTGTGGCGCAGGATATCGGTGCCGGCATAAGCTTCTCCACCCTGTCGGAGGAGGAGCGCGCCGCCCTCGCCCCGCAGCTGGTGGTGGTGGCTGCGCCTCCGGATAGTGCCGGTGCCGTGTGCGCTCGCGCGTTGAACACCTATGCGCCTCGACCAGAGG
>ERZ772972.737-NODE-737-length-11972-cov-2.625241_pt1 | contig 11972 bp, 8 predicted proteins | sample MGYA00580673_ERZ772972 | MGnify/ENA primary metagenome ERZ772972 (study PRJEB29015, sample SAMEA2738051) | human oral metagenome | biome: human oral; feature: human-associated habitat; material: saliva | place: China | collected 2229 ... | reverse complement strand
CCTTGGCCACCCGGTCGACGGCGGCACGGGCGCTTTTCACGTTGCTGTAGGCACCCACCTGCACCAAGAAGCGGCGCGACTGCTGGCGGGCGGCCGAGCGTGCATTGCTGCCCGAATCGACCTGGTCGATGAGACGGGCCAGCACGTCGGGGCGGTTGTCGACATTAGATTGCGCCCCCCCTTGCGTCATCGGCAGCGGCTTGGGCAGCGGGGCATTGGCCGGGCGCTGGGCCGTGTTGCCGGAGGGGGAAGCAGCCGGCCGGGCAGGACGCGCCTGACTGGCAGCATCCTGCCCCGCGACGGCATGTCCCCGGCCAGCAGCGGCCTCGGACGATGCGGAACCGGCCGGCTGCGGGGAAGACGGCGGCACCGCGGGTGCGACGGAGGCCTCCGGATCCAGACCTGTCCTTGCGCTCAGATCAGGCAGATCCACCGAGGGCTGATCACCGGGCGCACGGGGCGCGTCCTGACCGGACGTGGCGGGCTGCCCGGCCGCCCCCTCTTCCAGCATTACCACCTGGTCGGGCATGACGGAGCGGGCAGCATCGTCGGCCACGGGCGGGCGGATCCAGGGCTGGTCGGCTCGGGTGGAGCCGGCCGCAGCCTCGACCGTCATGGGCAGCGAGCGCAGACCGGTACGCGGCTCGGATTCGAGCAGCATGGGCACGACGACGGCCGCCACCAGACACAGAGCGATCGCGCCCACCAGGCGATGGCGGGCCTTCTTCTTCTCGGCCAGCGAGGCGTCGGCAGCGGAGTCGGAACCGTTGCGGGATTTCGGGCGCGACATCAATTCGAGGGAGGCGTGGCGGACAGATCCTCGCGCACAGCGGGCAAGGCAAGCGCCACCGTGAGAAACGAGCCAAAGACGATGATTCTATCATCCGGCCCCGCCTGCCTGCGTGCCAGACGAAGCCCCTCGTCGGGTGTGGTGGAACACACCACACTGCGGTCGATGCCCTTCCTGCGGTCGACCAGATCGTCGATGCCCGCCATGTGCAGGTGATCGGCCAGCATCTGCGCGGTGGTGCCGCGCGGCCCGGGCAGATCGCAGCAGATCCAGTGGTCCACGTGATTGGCCAGATGGGCAATGACGCCGTCGATGTCCTTGTCGGACAGCATGCCGAAGACCGCGTAGGTGGCCGGGTGGTAGGCCATGTTGCCCAGATTGGCCACCAGATGCCCGGCCGCATGGGGGTTGTGCCCCACGTCCAGGATGATGGTGGGCTGCCCCGGCAGCACCTGGAAGCGTCCCGGCATCTCGACCAGCGACAGGCCGCGTCGGATGTCCTGGGCACTGACCGGCAGCTGGCTGCGCACGGACTGCAGCGCAGCCAGCACGCCGGAGGCGTTGAGCAGCTGGTTCATCCCGCGCAGCGCCGGATAGGCCAGACCGCTGCGCCGCGTGCCCCGCCCCGTCCAGGCCCACTGCTGGCGGTCGCCCGCATAGTTGTAGTCACGCCCCAGCAGCCACAGGTCGGCGCCGATCTCCTCGGCATGACGCACCAGGCTCTGCGGCGGCTGCGGATCGCTGCAGACGGCAGGCCTGTCCGGCCGGAAGATGTGAGCCTTTTCCAGTGCGATGGTCTCGCGGTCGTTGCCCAGCCACTGCGCATGGTCAATGGCCACGCTGGTGACGATGGCGCAGTCCGCATCCACGATGTTGACGGCATCCAGCCGCCCGCCCAGGCCGATCTCCAGCACCACCGCATCCAGCGGCTCGCGCGAGAAGGCCAGCAGCATCACCAGCGTGGTGAACTCGAAGTACGACAGCGACACGTCGCCGCGGGCCAGCTCCACCTGCTCGAAGAGCGGCAGCAGCGCCTCGTCGGACAGCTCCTCACCGTCGATGCGGATGCGCTCATTGAAGCGCAGCAGGTGCGGCGAGGTGTGCAGGCCCACCCGGTAGCCGGCCGCACGCAGGATGGCATCCAGCATGGCGCAGGTGGAGCCCTTGCCGTTGGTGCCTGCCACCACGAACTTCACACCCGGCAACTGGATGCCCAGTCGACGATAGACCTCGCCGACGCGCTCCAGCCCCAGGTCGATGGGCTTGGCGTGTCGCGTTTCCAGAAGCGTCAGCCAACCATCCAGCGTGGTCGGCAGCGTAAAGGCTGACATCGATGGGCGTCCCTCAGGCTGCAGGTGCGGGTGCAGGCGTCGGTGCCGGCTCGGGCGGCGGCTCGATCCTGGGCTCGCGCACCACCGGCGGCTGCTTCTGCAGCAGCGCCGCCAGGTCGGCCAGCGTCTGGCGCATGTCACGACGGTGCACGATCATGTCGATGGCGCCCTTCTCCAGCAGGAACTCGGCCCGCTGGAAGCCCGGCGGCAGCTTCTCGCGCACCGTCTGCTCGATCACGCGCGGACCGGCAAAGCCCACCAGTGCGTTGGGTTCGGCGATCACCACATCCCCCAGGAAGGCGAAGCTGGCCGAGACGCCACCCATGGTGGGGTCGGTCAGCACCGAGAAGTACGGCAGCCGCTCGGCCCCCAGACGGCTCAGGGCCGCCGTGGTCTTGGCCATCTGCATCAGCGACAGCAGGCCTTCCTGCATCCGTGCACCGCCCGAGGCCGCGATCGAGATGAACGGGCAACGCTTTTCCAGCGCCCGTTCGACGCCACGCGCAAAGCGCTCGCCCACCACCGAGCCCATCGAGCCGCCCATGAAGTCGAACTCGAAGCAGGCAGCCACCACCGGAAGCCCTTCCAGGGAGCCCTCCATCACCACCAGCGCATCGGTCTCGCCGGACGCGCTGGCCGCCTGCGACAGACGGTCGGTGTACTTGCGCGAATCCTTGAACTTCAGCGCATCGACCGGACGCACGTCCTGCCCCAGTTCCTTGCGGTTTTCCGTGTCCAGCAGGCGCTCCAGGCGCAGCCGGGCGCGCAGCCGCATGTGGTGCTCACATTTCGGACAGACGTTGAGGTTCTTTTCCAGCTCGGTGGAGTAGAGAACGGCATCGCAGGCCGGGCACTTCACCCAGAGCCCCTCCGGCACCTGCTTGGCGCGGGACGTACTGTTGGAGCGCTTGAGCCCCGGCGGCAGAATCTTGTCGAACCAGCTCATGGATCGGGTTCCTTCTGAATGAGGAATCAGGAGTTTGGGACGGGCCGGACGGCACGCGACGACGCGTCCCGGCCCATCGGCGAATGGGACAGGGTCAGGCCGAAGCCCCCCGCTTCGGGTTGGCGTCGATGGCGCTGCGCACCTCGGACAGCCAGGCCTGGGCACGGGCCGGCGCACCGGCAGGATCACCGGCTTCCAGCACCTCGATCAGGCGGCTGCCGATGATGACGGCATCGGCAAACTCGGCCACGCGAGCAGCCGTGGTCGCATCCTTGATGCCGAAGCCCACGCCCACCGGCAACTGTACCGCCTCACGGATGGCCGGCAGTGCACGTGCCACGGCATCGGTGTCGAGATTGCCCGCACCGGTGACACCCTTGAGCGAGACATAGTAGACGTAGCCGCTGGCCACTGCCGCCACCTTCTGGCGACGATCCGGCCCGGACGTGGGCGCCAGCAGGTAGATGAGGTCGATGGCACGGCTGCGCAAGGCGGCTGCGTAGTCCCGGGCTTCTTCCGGCGGACAATCCACCACCAGCACGCCATCCACCCCGGCCTTTGCAGCCGCTTCGGCAAAGGTCTCGATGCCCATCGCCTCGATGGGGTTGCAGTAGCCCATCAGCACGATCGGGGTCGTCGGGTCCTCACGGCGGAACTCGGCCACCAGCGCCAGCACCTTGGTCAGGCTCATGCCGGCGGCCAGCGCCCGGTCATTGGCCCGCTGGATCGTGGGGCCGTCAGCGGCCGGGTCGGAGAACGGCACACCCAGCTCGATGATGTCCGCGCCGCCCGCCACCAGCGCGCGCAGCACCGCCAGCGCCTGTTCGGGCTCGGGAAAACCGGCCGTGACGTAGGGAATCAGTGCGGCGCGGCCCTGCCGCGCCTTCTCGGCAAAGACCGCGGCAATGCGCGGCGAACCGGCATGCCCCGTCGGGGCCGCCTTCGTGTCAGGTGTATTCATGCCAGATGGAACGATATGCGTGCGGATGAAAGGGAAAGGCGCCCGGAACGTGCCCCTTCACGACAGAAGGCGCCCCGGATCATGCCTCTCAGGTCCAGCTCTGGCCCGTGCGCTGGGCCACGGTGTGCATGTCCTTGTCGCCCCGGCCCGACAGGCAGACCAGGATGATCTCGTCCTTGCTCATGGTGGGTGCGCGTCGCACCGCCTCGGCCAGCGCATGACTGGATTCCAGCGCCGGAATGATGCCCTCGATGCGGCAGCAGTCGTGGAAGGCTGCCAGCGCCTCGGCATCGTCGATGGGCACGTACTCGGCACGTCTCGAATCCTTCAGCCAGGCGTGTTCGGGGCCCACACCCGGGTAGTCCAGCCCGGCCGACACCGAATGCGTCTCGATGACCTGCCCGTCGGCATCCTGCAGCACATAGGTGCGGTTGCCGTGCAGCACGCCCGGCACGCCGCACTGCAGCGAGGCCGCATGCCGGCCGGTCCCGATGCCGTCGCCGGCGGCCTCGACGCCCACCAGCTTCACGGCGGCATCGGGAATGTACGGATGGAAGATGCCGATGGCGTTGGAGCCCCCGCCCACGGCGGCGATCACCACATCCGGCTGCCGCCCGGCATAGGCCGGCATCTGCACGCGGCACTCCTGGCCGATGATGGCCTGGAAGTCGCGCACCATCATCGGGTACGGATGCGGACCGGCCACCGTGCCGATGATGTAGAAGGTGTCGTCGACGTTCGTCACCCACACCCGCATCGCCTCGTTGAGCGCATCCTTCAGCGTTTTCGAGCCCGACTCCACCTCGACCACCTTCGCACCCAGCAGGTTCATCCGGTAGATGTTCTGCCGCTGGCGCGCAGCATCGATCGAGCCCATGTACACCGTGCATTCCAGCCCGTAGCGCGCTGCCACCGTGGCCGTGGCCACCCCGTGCTGGCCCGCGCCCGTCTCGGCAATGATGCGCTTCTTGCCCATGCGCCGCGCCAGCAGCGCCTGGCCGATGGCGTTGTTGATCTTGTGGGCCCCGGTGTGGTTGAGGTCTTCACGCTTGAAGTAGATCTGCGCCCCGCCCAGCATCTGCGACCAGCGCCGCGCGTGATAGACCGGACTGGGCCGCCCCACGAAGTGCTCCAGCTCGTCGCGGAACTCTGCCTGGAAATCCGGATCGTGGCGGTAGCGCTCGTAGGCCTCGCGCAGCTCGGTGAGCGCGCCGATCAGCGTCTCGGAGACGAACAGGCCACCATAGGGGCCGAAATGCCCGGATGCATCCGGAAAATCATAGGCATCAGTCGTCATCACACCATCCGATAGAGAAAACCATATTCAATCAGTCCGCGCCCGATCCGCATCGGCCTGCAGCACGGCTGTCATGAAACGCTCCATTCTAACCGTGTCTTTCTTCCTTGGATCGTCCCCCTGAATCCCGCTGGACACATCCACCGCAAAAGGCCCCACCTGACGGATCGCCTCGCCCACCGTCTCGGGTCGCAATCCGCCTGCCAGCACCAGACGCGGTTCATCGTCACGGGGCGATCCGGCCTGCGAACGCCCCTCCAGCAACGACCAGTCAAACGCATGCCCGGTGCCACCAAAACCCGGACCGGCACTGTCCAGCAGACAGCATTCCGCCTGCCCGAACAGCCCCAGCGCCTCATCCAGCGCTCGGGCATCCGCCGGCACCCGTCCCGCCTGCAGCCACGCAGCGCGCTCCTCATCCGCCACCTGCCCGCCAATGCGCAGCGCCTTCCAGTAACGGACACCCTGCCCACCCAGTGCAGCCAGCCCCTGCGCTGTCTCGTCGCCGTGGGCCTGAACCACATCCAGCCCCACCCGGCGCACGCCCTCCCGCATGGCATCCAGCGGCTCGTTCACGAACAGCCCCACCGCCCGCACCCACGATGGCAGGCGTCGCCGCAACACCGCTGCCTCATCCAGCGTCACGCAGCGCGCACTCTTCGGATAGAAGACGAACCCGACAGCATCCACCCCCAGCGCCACCGCCGTATCCACATCCTGCGGACGCACCAGCCCACAGAACTTCACCCGCGTACGCTGCACTGTCATCCCTTTCTCCCTAGCTCCCGGTTCCCGTCCAGGCCGCCCCTGTGCCCGGAATCCCACAGAAGTATAGGACCTGCAATCACACCAGCTCCGCCATCGACAGCGGACGCACCGTGCAGGGCACCCCCCAGGCCTCGTCATAGCGCACCGACGCCAGATACAGCCCTCCGGCCGCAAACGTCGGCGCCCCGGCTGACCGTGAGCGCGCAGCCAGCACCTCGGCCAGCCACGACACCGGGCGCCGCCCGTCCCCCACATACACCAGCGAGCCCACCAGATTGCGCACCATGTGATGCAGGAAGGCATTGGCCGTCAGCCGCATCATCACGAAAGCGCCATGGCGCTCCACCGTCCACTCCGTCAGCGTGCGCACCGGCGTGGCCGCCTGGCATTCCGAGGCCCGAAAGCTGCTGAAATCATGCGTGCCCAGCACCGACCGGGCTGCGGCCTGCATCCGCGCCACGTCCAGCGGCCGATGCGTCCAGCCGGCACGCCCCTGCCACAGCGGCGGCGCCACGGGGCTGTCGATGAGCACATACCAGTAGGTGCGTTCCCGGGCCGAGAAACGGGCGTCGAAATCGGCATCCGGCGCCAGCGGCGCAGCCCAACGCACCGCCACCGTATCCGGCAGATGGGCATTGGCGCCGCGCACCCAGGCGGTGGGCGGCCGTTGCGCCGTGGTGGAAAACTCGATGACCTGTTCCAGTGCATGCACCCCGGCATCGGTACGCCCCGCACAGCGGATGTCGATGGCGTGCCCTGCCACGGCCGAGAGCGCCGCTTCCACCGTGGTCTGGACCGACGGCGCCAGGCCCGGCACAGGGGGCTGCTTCTGCCAGCCGCAGAAATCCCGGCCATCGTAGGACACGCCGCAGACCCAGCGATGACGCGGCACATCACCCATCTGCCCGTCGGCAGGCTGCGTTTCTGCACCGCCAGCCGGCAGCACGCCCTCCGGCCGCCCGGCCTCTGCCTGCCCGTCGCCTGTCAGATCATCGTCCATCGTCACTCCCGAGGTGTGTCCGTCCGGTATTCTGCCCGAACGCACCATCCCCCGCGTCCAGGCCCCGCAACGAGCGCCCAAAAACGAAACTGCCACCGTCATCCCGAAGGACGAGGGTGGCAGTCGAGGCCCCCGCCGTGCGGGGGCAATCGTCGGGTCGGAAGCTGTCGATCAGAGATCGGCAAGCAGTTCGCGAGCACGCTGCTGCTGGGCGGCGTCGCCGCCGTTGATCACTTCTTCCAGCAGTTCGCGGGCGCCTTCCTTGTCACCGATCTCGACGTAGGCGGAGGCCAGATCCAGCTTCGAGGCCATTTCCTGCCACTGGCTGGAAGCCGCGCCACTCATCGTGATCGGGCCGGAGATCGTCGACGGCGACAGATCGAGGCCGATGGCGCCCAGGCCGTCACCCTCGCTGCCCGACGCTTGACCCATGTCCAGCGACTCGGTGATGGTCGTGTCGATGTTCAGATCGGTGACGGTGCTCGGACCCTCATCCAGGTCCAGCGGCGCATCCAGATCCAGCGAGGGCAGTTCGACACCCGGCATGGCCGACAGCGGACCGGAACGGGTCGACTGGAAGGTCTGCACCGGCTTCACTTCAGCCTCGGCAGCCGGCTTGTCGTAGCCGCCATCGAAGGCCAGGCCTTCATCCATCGACGGCGACGACACGGCCGCGGCTTCCGGTTCGACATGCTGCGGTTCGGCAGCGGCGGCCACACCGGCCACGCCAGCAGCAACCGCGGCGGCACCTGCGGCAGCCGCCGAAGCCACCGGCGACGGGGCAGCCAGATCGGCCGTGCCATCACCGTACAGTGCATTGTCCGGATCCAGGGCGGCACCCATCTGCACCACCTTCGACCATTCCTCGTTCAGGCCACCGGTCATGTCGTGCATTTCGCGCGCCATCTGGCCAAAGGCCACCGTGTCCTTGCGACCCGAGTAGATCTCCAGCAGCTTCAGGCGGATGGCCTGGCGCTCGGGCTGGCGTTTCAGCGCCTCACGCAGGATTTCCTCGGCCTGGGTCTCGCGACCGTAGGCGATGTAGACCTCGGCCTCGGCGATCGGGTCAACCTCGGTCGGCGTGCTCTCGCTGATCGTGGTGATCTGCGTGCTGGCGCCGGTCATCGTGTCGACGCTCTGGCCACCGGTGGTGCCGAACAGCGAGTTGGCGCTGAATTCGTCGGCGCTGATGCTGTCGGAGAAGCCATCATCCTCGCGGCGGCGGCGGCGCAGCATCCAGAAGCCCAGGCCAGCAGCCAGGGCGGCCACGCCCAGACCCGGCAGCAGCAGGGAGTTCTGAGACAGGCCCTCGATCAGGCCGCCCTGCTCCTCGCCTTCGTTGACCGGCGCGGGCTTGGGCATGTCCTTGGACTTGTCGGCATCGCCGTTGGTCACGCGCTCGACCTCGGCCTTGGCATCGGCAGCAGCACGCTCGACGGCGGCCTTGTCCGCACCCTCGGCAGGTTTGGACTGTTCCTGCTCGGCGGCATCCTTCTCGGCCGCGGCTTTCTCGGCAGCAGCCTTGTCAGCCACCTTGCTGGCGGCGTCGCGGGCCTTGTCGGCAGCCGCCGTGGCAGCTGCTGCCACCGTGCCGCTGACCTGAGCACCGGCAGCGCGCGCCTTCTCCAGCTGAGCCTGCAGGTCAGCCAGCGACTTGTCCTTCAGCTCCAGCATGCTCTTCAGGGCGCCAACGTTCTTCTCCAGCTCGGCGATGCGGCTGTTGGCTTCCTTGAGTGCAGCCTCGCGGGCCACCTGGGCTTCGGCATCACGGGCACCGACGGCGCTGCCCTGCTCGTCCTTGCCACCTTCCGAGCGGCTCAGCTCCAGGCGGTCCTGGCTGCCAGCCTGGCCACCACGCTCATCATCGACCTTCGCGTTGATGGCACCGCTGGCGGTGCTGCTGCCGTTGCCCGTAGCCACTTCAGGCGTGGTGCCGGCCATGCGCTCCTTGTAGGAGCGGAAGTCGCGCGCCGCCATGCGCAGCTGGCGACCGGCCTCGGTGCTGTCGATCGCGGCGATCTCACCCTCGGACGGGATGGTCAGCGTGCGACCCTGACGGATCAGGTTGGGGTTGTTCTGGATGAACGCCGTCGGGTTGGTGCGGTAGATGGCGACGATGGTCTGATCCAGCGTGGCGCTGGCCGGACGCACGCGGGCAGCAATCATGCCCAGCGTCTCGCCCTGACCCACCGTGACGGTGCCGCCTTCGCTGCTGGCGTCACGACCCCCCTGGGCCTGTGCAGCCGGCTGCTGCTTGGCCTCGGTCGGCTGGCTGGCAGCCTGCGAGCGGCCCTGTGCACCGCGCTCCTGGTTGACCAGGCGGCCGGTGGCCGGATCGATGGTGCGCACGGCGTTGCTGCCGGACGCGGCCGCGCCGGTGGCAGCGGCTGCCGTGGCGGCGCCGGCCACGGGTGCGTTGCCCGAGCGGTTGGCCTGATTGGCGCTCTGCTGGGTCGGAGGATCCAGCAGGAAGGTGTATTCACGGCTGAACGTGCCCGACGCCCAGCTCAGCTCGACCACCAGATCCACGAAGGGATCGTTGATGGGCCGGCTGGAAGTGACCTTGATGAAGTAGCGGCCGCCCCGGTTCTCGACGTCCATGCGAACGCCAGACAGCGCTTCCTTGTACTGCAGACCCACACGGCTGAAAGCCTCGGGCGAGGCGATCCGTGCCTTGAGCGATTCGGCCTCGTCAGGGCTGACGGAGGTGACTTCCACCTCGGCGCGCAGCGGCTGTCCCAATGCGGACTGGACGGTCAGGCGGCCGAGACCGGCAGCCTCGGCGGACGTGACGCCACCCCCGGACAGAATCGCCAGGGCGACGGCAACCGCAGTCGCCATCTGGCTGCGCCCGGAGCCACCAGACGTCATCGAATGCAATTTACTGCGGGGCTGTTCAGACAAGGTACCACCTCTTACAGGAACTGGAACGAAACAAACTCTTTGGATGGCCCGGCGGAAATCTGCCCGCCGGGGAACGGGCCAGGGAAACTTCAGTCAACTCTCAAGCGGTCATCACGCAGCCAGCGGGCGCTCCAGCACGATCCTCAGCATCCGGCGCAGCGGTTCGGCGGCCCCCCACAGCAGCTGGTCGCCGACCGTGAAGGCACTGAGGTAGCCCTTGCCGAGCGAGAGCTTGCGCAGGCGACCGATCGGCACGTCCAGCTTGCCGGTGACGGCCGCCGGCGTGAGTTCGGCCAGCGACGCCTCACGATCGTTGGGCACGACACGCACCCAGTCGTTGGCACCTGCCAGCATCTCTTCGATGGCCGGCAGCGGCAGATCCTCGCGCAGCTTGATGGTCAGTGCCTGACTGTGGCAGCGCATGGCGCCCACCCGAACGCAGATGCTCTCGACCGGAATGTGGTTTTCCGGCGTGCGACCCAGCATCTTGTTCAGCTCGGCATCGCCCTTCCACTCCTCGCGCGACATGCCGTTGCCCAGGTCCTTGTCGATCCAGGGCAGCAGGCTGCCTGCCAGGGGGAAGCCGAACTGCTTGGTGGGGAAATCCGCCGCACGCATGGTCTCGGCCACCGTACGGTCGATGTCCAGGATGTTGCTTCCCGGATTCGACAGCTCGGTTGCCACCGATGCGTGGATTGCGCCCATCTGACTGACCAGCTCCCTCATGTGTTGTGCACCACCGCCAGAGGCGGACTGATAGGTCATTGCCGTGACCCACTCGACCTGATCCGCCTGCAGCAGACCGCCGAGAGCCATCATCATCAGGCTAACCGTGCAGTTACCGCCAATGAAATCCCGATTACCGGTCTGTATGGCCGCATCAATGACATGACGGTTGACCGGATCCAACACGATCACGGCCTTTTCGTCCATCCGCAGCGACGACGCCGCATCGATCCAGAAGCCCTTCCAGCCGGCCGCGCGCAGCTTCGGATGAACGTCCAGCGTGTAGTCGCCGCCCTGGCAGGTGACGATCGCATCAAGCGCGGACAGGGCCTTGATGTCGTGGGCGTCGCCCAGCGGCGCGTCGCCCATCGGCGCCTTGCCGCCCGCGTTCGACGTGCTGAAGAACACCGGATCGAACAGATCGAAGTCCTTCTCGGCGCGCATCCGGTCCATCAGGACCGAACCCACCATGCCACGCCAGCCCACCAGACCAACCCGATACTTCCTGCTCATGCTTTCTCCCTGCTTGTTCCTGGCCGGATTCCCGGCGCTCAGAGCGCTGCCACCACGGCGTCGCCCATTTCGGTGCAACTTGACACTTTATCACCCGGACGCGCGATATCGGCCGTACGCACCCCATCGGCCAGCACTTTCCGTACGGCGGCTTCCACCCGTCGGGCAGCCGCTTCCTCGTCCAGCGAGTAGCGCAGCAGCATGGCCAGCGACAGGATGGTGGCCAGCGGATTGGCCTTGTTGGTGCCGGCAATGTCCGGCGCCGATCCGTGGATCGGTTCGTACATACCGAAGCCCGAGGCGTTGAGCGAGGCCGAAGGCAGCATGCCGATCGAGCCGGTCAGCATCGACGCGGCGTCCGAGAGGATGTCGCCGAACATGTTGCCGGTGACGATCACGTCGAACTGACGCGGCTGGCGAATCAGCTGCATCGCCGCATTATCCACGTACATGTGAGAAAGCTCGACATCCGGATAGTCCTTGCCGACTTCCGTGACGACATCACGCCACAGTTGGGTCGTTTCCAACACATTTGCCTTGTCCACCGAGCACAGCCGACGCTGGCGCCGACGGGCGGCCTCGAAGCCGCGCTGCGCGATGCGACGGATCTCGGACTCGCTGTAGCGCATGGTGTCGAAGCCTTCGCGCTCGCCGGCCTCGTTGGTGCGGATGCCCCGAGGCTGCCCGAAGTAGATGTCCCCCGTCAGCTCGCGCATGATCAGGATGTCCAGACCGG
>ERZ772972.736-NODE-736-length-11993-cov-1.982828_pt1 | contig 11993 bp, 11 predicted proteins | sample MGYA00580673_ERZ772972 | MGnify/ENA primary metagenome ERZ772972 (study PRJEB29015, sample SAMEA2738051) | human oral metagenome | biome: human oral; feature: human-associated habitat; material: saliva | place: China | collected 2229 ... | reverse complement strand
CATGTATGTTGTATGTTTGCTGGAATTATAATGAGATTGGTTTATGATAGAAAACAAGGTAATCATGATGTTTTATATGAATCAATTGATATAGTTGGAGAATTTTCATTAGCACTATTTGTTTCTATGTCAATTATCACTATGAAATTATGGCAATTATCAGGATTAGGAATGTCTTTAGTTGTATTATTAATTGCACAAGTGGTATTAATTGTAATATTCTGTTATTTCTTAACATTCAAATTATTAGGGAAGAACTATGATGCAGCAGTTATGGCAGTTGGACATATGGGATTTGGATTAGGAGCAGTTCCTGTATCAATGACTACTATGCAGGCTGTTTGTAAAAAATATAGATATTCTAAGTTAGCATTCTTTGTAGTTCCAGTAATTGGAGGATTTATAAGTAATATATCAAATGCAATAATTATAACTAAGTTTTTAGATATAGCTAAGAGCTTACATGCTGTATGGATTGGATAAATTATATTTTTAAGGAAAGGATAAATATATGAGTATATTTACGATGGGAATAGATGTTGGTTCAACAGCATCTAAATGTATAATATTGAAAGATGGTAAAGAAATTGTAGCAAAAGCTGTTATATCAGTAGGGACAGGAACTAGTGGACCAGCTAGAGCCATGAAAGAGGCTTTAGATCAAATTGGTTTAAGTTCTGTAAGTGAATTACAAGGAGCTGTTGCAACTGGTTATGGAAGAAACTCTTTAGCAGAAGTTCCAGCTCAAATGTCTGAATTATCTTGCCATGCAAAGGGAGCATATTTTCTATTTCCAAATGTTCACTCAATTATTGATATCGGAGGACAAGATTCAAAAGCATTAAAAATTGGAGACAATGGAATGCTTGAAAACTTTGTTATGAACGATAAATGTGCTGCAGGAACAGGAAGATTCTTAGATGTAATTGCAAAGGTCTTGGAAGTAAATCTAGAGGATCTAGAAAAATTAGATGAAAAATCAACTGTGGATGTGGCAATAAGTTCAACTTGTACTGTATTTGCAGAATCTGAAGTAATATCACAACTTGCTAAAGGGACAAAAATTGAAGATATAGTAAAAGGGATCCACACTGCTATAGCTAGTCGTGTTGGTAGTTTGGCAAAGAGAATTGGAATAAAAGATGATGTTGTTATGACTGGTGGAGTTGCACTTAATAAAGGTATGGTTAGAGCTTTAGAAAGAAACCTAGGCTTCAAACTTCATACTAATGAATATTGTCAATTAAATGGGGCAATAGGTGCTGCATTATTTGCTTACCAAAAATATACAATGACACATCAATAAAATTAAAACTTTGGTATTAACTTCATAGAAAATAGTTTGTTACAGGAATGTAATTTATATATTTTCTATAAAATAATATAGACAAATAAGATGTACTTATAATGAATAGGAGGAAATGAAATGGGAAAAATGGAAAAATTACCTAATAAAACACCTAGACCGATAGAAGGGCACAAACCAGCTGCTGCTATCTTAAGAGGTGTAGTTGATAAAGTTTATGCAAATGCATGGGAAGCAAAAAAGAGAGGAGAATTAGTTGGATGGAGTTCATCTAAGTTTCCAATCGAATTGGCTAAAGCTTTTGACTTAAATGTTGTATATCCTGAAAACCACGCTGCATCAGCAGCAGCTAAAAAAGATGGATTAAGACTATGTCAAGCTGCAGAAGATATGGGATATGACAATGATATTTGTGGATATGCAAGAATCAGTTTAGCATATGCTGCAGGGGAACCAACAGATGCAAGAAGAATGCCACAACCAGACTTCTTACTATGTTGTAACAACATCTGTAACATGATGACTAAATGGTATGAAAATATAGCAAGAATACATAATATTCCATTAATAATGATTGATATACCGTTCTCAAATACAGTAGATACACCAGAAGAAAAAGTTGATTATTTAATAGGACAATTTGATCATGCTATTAAACAATTAGAAGAATTAACAGGAAAGAAATTTGATGAAAAGAAATTTGAAGATGCTTGTGCAAGAGCAAACAGAACTGCTTCTGCTTGGTTAAGAGCATGTAAATATATGGGATATAAACCATCTCCATTAAGTGGATTTGACTTATTCAACCACATGGCAGATATAGTTGCAGCAAGATGTGATGAAGAAGCAGCTATGGGATTTGAATTACTAGCAGAAGAATTTGAACAATCTATAAAAGAAGGAACTTCAACTTGGGAATATCCAGAAGAACACAGAATTCTATTTGAAGGAATTCCTTGTTGGCCAGGATTAAAACCATTATTTGAACCTTTAAAAGATAATGGAGTAAACGTTACTGCAGTTGTTTATGCACCAGCATTCGGATTTAGATATGAAAATGTAAGAGAAATGGCAGCAGCTTACTGTAAAGCACCTTGTTCTGTATGTATAGAAACTGGTGTTGAATGGAGAGAAACTATGGCTAAAGAAAATGGTATAAGTGGAGCACTTGTAAACTATAACCGTAGTTGTAAACCTTGGAGTGGTGCAATGCCAGAAATAGAAAGAAGATGGAAAGAAGATTTAGGAATACCAGTTGTTCACTTTGATGGAGACCAAGCTGATGAAAGAAACTTCTCAACTGAACAATATAATACAAGAGTACAAGGTCTTGTTGAAATAATGCAAGAAAGAAAAGAAGAAAAATTGGCAAATGGAGAAGAAGTTTATACAAACTTTGAAAACACTAAAGAAACTGACTGGTCTAAAGAAACAATAAAACATTAATATTAGGAGGAAGAAAGAAAGATGGCTGAAATTAAGGAATTGTTAGAACAATTTAAGTACTATGCAGAAAACCCTAGAAAGCAATTAGACAAATATCTTGCTGAAGGAAAGAAAGCAGTAGGTATATTCCCTTATTATGCACCTGAAGAAATAGTTTATGCAGGTGGAATGGTTCCATTTGGTGTATGGGGAGGACAAGGACCTATTGAAAAAGCAAAGGATTATTTCCCTACTTTCTATTACTCATTAGCTTTAAGATGTTTAGAAATGGCTTTAGATGGAACATTAGATGGTTTATCTGCTTCAATAATTACTACACTTGACGATACATTAAGACCATTTTCACAAAACTACAAAGTGAGTGCTGGAAGAAAAATACCTATGATATTCTTAAACCATGGACAACATAGAAAAGAAGAATTTGGTAAACAATATAATGCAAGAATCTTCAGAAATGCTAAAGAAGAATTAGAAAAAATCTGTGATGTAAAAATTACTGATGAAAATTTAAAAAATGCATTCAAAGTTTATAATGACAATAGAGAAGAAAAGAGAAGATTTATAAAATTAGCTGCTAAACATCCACAAAGTATTAAAGCATCTGATAGATCTAATGTTTTAAAAAGTTCATACTTCATGTTAAAGGATGAACACACAGCTTTACTAAGAAAATTAAATCAAGAATTAGAAGCTATTCCTGAAGAACAATGGGATGGAGTAAGAGTTGTTACAAGTGGAGTTATCACTGACAACCCTGGACTTTTAGAAGTATTTGATAACTACAAAGTATGCGTAGTTGCAGATGATGTAGCTCATGAATCAAGAGCATTAAAGGTTGATATAGACTTATCTATAGCTGACCCAATGTTAGCACTTGCTGACCAATTTGCTCGTATGGATGAAGATCCTATTCTTTATGATCCAGATATATACAAAAGACCTAAATATGTATTAGATTTAGTTAAAGAAAATAATGCAGATGGTTGTCTACTATTTATGATGAACTTCAATGATACTGAAGAAATGGAATATCCATCATTAAAACAAGCATTTGATGCTGCTAAAGTTCCATTAATTAAAATGGGATATGATCAACAAATGGTAGACTTTGGACAAGTTAAAACTCAACTTGAAACATTTAACGAATTAGTACAATTAAGCAGATTCTAGGAGGAAAAAATGGATCAAAATATATGGGAATATGATGATTTTATTTTCAAAGGTGACGAACTAAAAGGTATGACAGCAAAAGGTAAGGACAAAGTTAAAGCTGGAGGTCAAACTGATTTAGTAATACCAGCAGTAACTCCTGATGGATTACCTCTTAAAAAAATAGCTGACAATGCTTTTTACAGAAGAGGATTAACTTCTGTTGTAATTCCTGACACAGTTGAAAGTATAGGATATGACGCTTTTGGAGTATGTAAATTAAAAGAAGTTAAATTACCAGAAGCACTAGTAAATATAGAAGGATTTGCATTCTATAGAAATAAATTAACTAAAGTTGAATTTGGAAGCAAAGTAAAAAGAATAGAACCAAGTGCATTTGCTATGAATGAACTTTCTGAAATAGCTCTTCCTGAAACTTTAGAATATATAGGAGCATCAGCTTTCTATAAAAATGCTTTTGAAACAATAACTTTCCCTAAAGCATTAACTAAAATAGATATGTATGCTTTTAGAAAAAATAATATTCACAAAGTTCAAGTTGCAAATTCAGTAGATTTACATAAGTTTGCATTTGAATCTTTCACAACTGTTGAAAGAATATAGTTTATAAAATGAAAGTACCATTGATATCTAATATCTTTGGTACTTTTTTATTGCTTATTTATTTAAAAATTCTTCTATACTTTTATCTTTTACATAAAAAAATTCTTTTATAGATTTTTCTTCAAATAGATTATAATTCTTTTTTAACTCAGTTGTAGCTAAATTTAAAATTTCACCTTTTCTTATATTTCTAACCAAGCCTTCAAAAGCTCTTTCTAGGAAATCTATATCTTTGTAATTTGACATAACATTTCTATCATTCAACCATTTAAACATTCTGTCAAAATCTTTTGGAAAAATATTTCTATTTTTCTCTACTTCATCTAATATCCTTTTTTCAATAATCTCAATATCTTTATTAAATAACTGGTTAAAATTTTTAGATAAAAAGTGATCTATGAACATATCTGAAACTATCCCTTTAAAAATTCCAAATTTATCTACTAATAATTCATTTAAATAGTTTTCTTTTCTATCTGAAATTTTATCTATTGTTCTATGTAGTGTAATACCCTTTTTTAAAGCTTCTGGAAGTTCTATTCTATCAACTAAACCTTTATAATAATCTCCTGTAAAATTACCATATAAAGTCTTTTTATCTCTGCTTTCATCAATCTCAAGTGAAATCAATGAATGTCCTAAAAAATTCATAATTTTCCTTTCTAAGTAATGTTTTTATTTTTTTGATATTATAGCATATATTTATAAATGAAGAAAAAATTAAAATAAAGTTGACTATTTTACTCTGTATTATATATAATACTTTAAGAGGTGAAAAAATGAAAAAAGCTAATTTAATGGTTGTAGGAACATCTTCAGGAGCAGGTAAGAGTTTATTTGTAACTGCACTATGTAGAATTTTTTATAAAGATAAATATAAGGTTTCTCCTTTTAAATCACAAAATATGGCACTAAATTCATATATTACAAAAGATGGAAAGGAAATGGGAAGGGCGCAGGTGGTACAGGCTGAAGCGGCTAATATTGAGCCGGAAGCATTTATGAATCCTATTTTGCTGAAGCCTACCACAGACAGAAAATCCCAGGTTATTGTAAATGGGAAAGTATATAAAAATATGGATGCAAGGGAGTATTTTGCCTACAAGCATAATCTGAAAAAGGATATAATGACAGCATATAATCACATAAGGGAAAACTTTGATATATGTGTCCTTGAGGGTGCAGGAAGTCCGGCAGAAATTAACCTGAAGGAAGATGATATAGTAAATACAGGAATGGCTGAAATGGCAGATTCACCAGTCCTTCTGGTTGCGGATATAGACAGGGGCGGAGTGTTTGCCGCCATATATGGAACGGTTATGCTCCTTGAGGAAAATGAAAGAAAACGTATAAAAGGTGTAATTATAAATAAATTCAGGGGAGATAAGAGTCTTCTAACCTCCGGAATTGAAATGATAGAAAAGCTGACAGATATTCCTGTACTTGGAGTTGTACCTTTTGTTCCTCTGGGAATCGAAGAGGAGGACAGCCTCGGAATAGACAAGTATAACGAAAAGAAAGAAGGGAAAATAAGGATATCAGTCATTAAGCTGAAACATATATCAAACTTTACTGATATAGATGCACTCAGCCATTATAATGATGTTTCTTTGAAATATGTGACAAAAAGCTCTGAACTGGGGAATGAAGACATTATTATAATTCCAGGTTCTAAAAATACGATAGAAGATATGAAAGACCTGATTGAAAAGAATATAGGCAGGGAAATAGTAAGGATTGCCAAAAAAGGAACTCCAGTTTTTGGAATTTGTGGAGGATTTCAGATACTGGGTCAGAAAATAATGGATCCGGAGAAAATAGAGTCAGACTTAAATGAAATTTCAGGATTGGGACTGCTGGATATTGAAACTGTGATGAAGTCAGATAAAACAACAACCCAGTATAAAAATACAGTAAAAAATGTATCAGGAATACTGGCAGGAACTGAAGGAATGGAAATAAAGGGATATGAAATACATCAGGGATACAGTTATCCAGTAAATGAGAAAAACGAAGAAAACAATAATTCAGAAAATATATTAAAAAATGACACAGCCTGTCTTTTTGGTGATGAAAATCTAAAAGGAACAGTAAAAGACAATGTTGCAGGGACATACATTCATGGAATATTTGATAATTCAGAGTTTACTAATCATTTTCTTAATGAAGTCAGAAAATTTAAGGGGCTTGATAGAATAGACGAAAATTTCAGTTACAGCGATTATAAGAACAGGGAATATGACAAACTGGCAGAGGTTCTGAGGGAAAATATTGATATTAAGAAAATATATGAAATAATGGGATGTGAATAAATTGATACTTGTAATGAAAATATGGATTGCCTATGTGCTTGACCTGATATTTGGCGATCCCCAGAATATTATTCATCCTGTGCAGGTTATAGGAAAAATGATAAGTTCAGGAGAAAAATTTTTATTAGGGGAAAATAGCAGCTTAAGTAGAAAGTATAAATTTTTTGCAGGAATGATACTGAACATTACTGTTATTTCACTAACTTACGGAATAACTTATCTGATTCGTAGAACTTCAGAAAATTCAATAATATTTACGGTTGCTGAAATTTATCTGATGTATACTATATTTTCAATAAATTCTCTGGCTAGGGAAGGAAACAGGGTTTACAATATATTAAAGGAAGGGAATATAGAGAGGGCGAGAAAAGACCTGTCATATCTTGTGTCCAGAGATACAGGGACAATGGATGAAAAAATGATTATAAGAAGTACAATGGAAACAATTTCTGAAAATACAGTGGACGGAATAGTTGCACCTATGTTTTATATGTTTCTTGGAGGACTGCCATTATCAATGGCATATAAGGCTATAAATACACTGGATTCAATGGTGGGATATAAAAATGAGAAGTATATTGATTTTGGTAAATTTTCTGCAAAAGTTGATGACGTGGCGAATTTTATACCTGCGAGAATTACAGGGATTTTTATAGTTTTCGCAAGCATGATTTTGGGATATAATGGCAAGGAAGCATGGAGAATATTTTTCAGGGACAGGAAAAACCACAGCAGTCCTAATTCCGCCCATTCTGAAGCAAGTGTAGCGGGGGCTTTGGGAGTGCAGTTTGGAGGAAGAGTTTCCTATTTTGGAAAAGAAGTTGATAAACCTACAATAGGAGATAAGAAAAAGGAATTTGAAATAGAAGATATAAAGAAAAATATAAAGATAATGTATGCTGTAAGTTTTTTGAGTTTGGTAGTATTTTCAGCAATATTTGTGGGGATTTATTTCTTACTTTCAGAAAAATAAAACTGGAAAATATACCCATATTGCAGGCAGAGTTTGAGCAAAATAAATGATTACAAAAGAGGAGATGAAAATGGATTTTCATGGTGGAAATATTTACAAAGTGTTCAGAGAAAAAAATATAAAGGAAATACTGGATTACAGTTCCAATATAAATCCGTACGGAATACCTGAAGGTTTAAAGAAAAGAATAACTGAAAATCTTGAAGTTCTTGAGAGATATCCGGATCCTGATTATGTTGAGCTGAGGGAAAAGCTGGCTCATCTGAATAATGTTAATATGTCAGATATTGTACTGGGAAATGGAGCAACAGAAATTATATTTTTATTCATGAAGGTAATAAATCCAAAAAAAATATTAATAGTATCACCTACATTTGGAGAGTATGAGAGGGCAGTAAAGGCGACAGAAATACCTGGGAATCTAGTTGATTTAAGCTATTCTAATGGCGAAAATAAAAAAATTGAAATAGAATATTTTGAACTTAAGGAAAGTGATGATTTTAAGCTGAATATAGGCAATCTGAAAAATCAACTTGAGAAGAAATATGATTTATTAATAATATGTAATCCAAATAATCCCACAGGAAAGTTTTTAAAACTGGCTGAAACTGAAGAAATACTGAAGGAATGTAATAAATATGACACGAAATTGTTTATAGATGAAGCTTTTATTGAGTTTTTGGAAGATGGAATGAAGGAAAGTATTATTAATACTGAGGAAAATAAAAAGAATTTATTTGTAACAAGGGCCTTTACAAAGTTTTTTGCTATTCCTGGTTTAAGATTGGGATATGGAATGTATTTTGATAAGGAACTTGAAAAGAAAATATCTGAAAAAAAAGAGCCGTGGAGTGTAAATAATATTGCAGAAATGGCAGGTCTTACAGTGCTTGATGATACCGAATATATAGAAAAAACATTAAAATGGATAACAAAAGAGAAAATTTATATGTATGAAAAACTGAATAAAATTTCAGGAATAAAGGTTTATGAAACAGAAGTAAATTTTATTACCGGAAAAATAGATAAAAAGCTGTTTTCAGAAGGATTAAATGTGAAGATACTGAGGGAAAAAATGCTTGAACAGGGGATACTTATAAGGGATGCTTCAAATTTCAAATTTCTGGATGAAAGGTTTTTTAGGCTGGCAATAAAGGATAGAGCAAGTAATGACAGAGTTATTGAGGTGTTGAGGGAGATTTTTAGAGAAAAAGAAAATAAAGATAATATAAAAAAATAAAGAAGCATTCATTCTTTTAAAATAACACTTAATATATATGAAAAATATTGAATATTTTTATTATTTAGTATTCGAATTAGAGCAAAAATATGATATAATAACAGGGTATAATCTAAAAATTATAGTTGCCCATATAGGAGTAATTCACATCTTACTAGGATATTATTTGTTTGAAATTTTTTTGGCTACTGAAAATTTTAAATAGATGATAAATAACAAAAATGCAAATTATGACTGTTGGGTATATTTATTTTGATTATATTAATTTGATATAAATTAAGTAAGGAGTTTAACAAACATGTTTACAGGTAAAAAAACTGGAATAGTAATCTCAGGAGCTGATACTATAGAAGTCAGATTTGGGGATGAGATGGAATTTGACGATCTTGAGCAGGGAGAACCACGTGTATTATATGAAAATGAAATATATGAGGGGGATTTAGATTTTTCTGAAGAACTCTACGAAGATTATGATAAGAATGAAACAGAAAAACGGCTTTATAAAGTTCATAATCCCTATTCTGCAAAAGATATAAAATACAATGACATCTGGATGTATGGCGGAATGGTTTCAGATTTTGATGGGGAAATGGTAAATTGGAATATAATTCCATGTTTAAATTATTTTCTAAATTTTGGAAGAAGATTTTCCATTATCAACAGAATATCAGACAACATTCTGTCTGTTATGAAATCTGCAGGTCTGGAAGTTTATGAAGATGATATTCAAAACAATGGTAAAAATATATTTGAAATATTACCAATAGTTGATTATAACAGTAGTTTAAAAATAAGTAATTAAAAAAATTTTGGAGGAATAAAAATGAGAATGAGAAAAATGTATTTAATGATGATGCTTTTAATGGCAGTATCTTTTCTAAATTTTGGAAAAGTTATAGGAGACAACGAAGATGAATACCAGTGGGGGAAAACTTTCATTGTTCACAATGTGAATTTTGAGATTAGGGATGATGACACACTGAGAATAACAGGAACTCTTGAAAAAATAAAAGAGGATCATAAATTTAAAAAGATTTATATAGAATTTCCATGTTACGGAAGATATGAAGATTATGATGGAAAAAATATAAGAAATAGATACAGAATATCAATACCGGGGAAATTAAAAGTTGGAGAAAAAATGGATTTTGACAGTACAGTTGATATAAGTGACATGAGAAGAAAAAATATTCCTAAGGATGGAGAATTTCAAAGATTGACACACTGTCTTCTAGATCTTTCAAGTAATATATATTAATTATTTATAGAGATAGAAATAAAAAAAGTTCGATAACCCAAGAGATGCTAAATTAATTAGCTTTCTCAGGATATCGAATTTTTTTATCCAATAATATATTTTATTATTTTTGGCAAGAAAAGGGGGGAAGCCCCTTTTTTAGCTTCCCTGAATATTTTTATTAATCCCATCCTTTCATAAATCCAAGTGAGAATCCTAATTCACTGTTTGAGTTCACACTTCCACTTATTTTAAGTACTGCCCTTCCATTTTTAGAGGCTCTTGTATAACCTACTGCCACTGCTGTTTGATTCTTATAAGCACTTATTGAAGCTCCTATTGCATTTTCACCAGGGTTTATTACCTGAGGTATACCTGCCATTGCCATAGCTGAAGCTGTACCTGCATCAGCACCTCTTTTAAATCCTCTAAGTTTATTATCAATATCTTTAGTTCCCGCTACTTCGTTTCTTACAGCTGCAAGCTGTGCTTCAGTAGCTACTCTTCCAACAGTTCCATCTTCATCTAAATTATCAAGAGTAACATTTGATGCTCCTGTAATTGTTCCAGTATTCGCATCATTTATGTTTACTGTACCGAATGAAGGTGTTTCAGACATAGCAACCTGAATATTATTACCGCTTATAGAAGTAGTAATATTTTTATTATCTCCAGTTATGCTAACTCTGCTTCCAAGAGTAGCCGCATGATCAGTTCCTGTATCAGCTCCAAATGTAATTGGAGAATTCTTAACTGCATCAAGCTGTGCTACATTTACTGCATCATCTGGATTTACTCCTGCTCCAAGGTTACTTATAGTTTTTCCGCCTGCATTGATTCCGTTAGAATTCATGCTAGGTCCGTTGTTAGCAACGCTTACGCTGTCTACAACAATATCTCTCTTAGTAGCTACTGTATATTCATTTCCACCAGTAGCATTTGTAGATACTGTAACATCAATATTGTCTCCTGCTATAACTGTAGTTCTTTGGTTTGCGGCGTTATTTACTGAAGCTATTGCATCGTGGATATTATTTTGTCCTGTTCCACCGATATTATTTGTAGTAATTGTTCCATCCGGATTCAATATAGTGTTTCCACCAATTGAGTTTTTAATACTGTCAGCAACACCATGAAGTTGACTTCCATTTACAGCATCTTTACTAGTAGCTGTTATATCTCCGTTTGCAACATTTGTTACTTTTTTATTTCCTGCGTCTATTCCTGCTTTAGTTACTGAAGGTCCACCATTGATAGTAAGTCCGTTATCATCGATCTTAGTGTCTCCCGTTTTAACGCTTCCGTTAGTTCCTAAATCAATATTTTCAGCAAGTTTTACATTTAGAGTATTCGTAGCACTGTCTGCTTCCACTCCAATATTTCCACTTGTAAGGTTTCCAGTTGCTCCACCTTTTATATTCAGAGTTTCTCCAAGTTTTCTATCAATATTGTTACCGCTATCTCCTGTAAATGTTATAGGATTATTAACAGCAGTATTCAGATTGTTAATTGCATTTGTATTGTTTGCAATATTCTGAGCATTATTATTTATAGAAGTTTGAAGGTTAGTCTGAACATCGTGAAGTTGGCCACCATTTATAGCATCTTTACTTCCAGCACCAACAGTACCGTCAGCAACGTTAGTGATTTTCTTGTTACCTGCATCAATACCAGTAGAACTTAATTTAGGTCCGTTGTTGATAGTT
>ERZ772972.735-NODE-735-length-12045-cov-5.224270_pt1 | contig 12045 bp, 2 predicted proteins | sample MGYA00580673_ERZ772972 | MGnify/ENA primary metagenome ERZ772972 (study PRJEB29015, sample SAMEA2738051) | human oral metagenome | biome: human oral; feature: human-associated habitat; material: saliva | place: China | collected 2229 ... | reverse complement strand
CGCCGCGGTGCCTGACATCGAGCGGTTCACGAACCCGCTTCCGCCCCCGGCTGATGCCGCCGCGCCTGACGCCGCCGCGGCCGCGGACGCCCCTGATGCGGATGCCGCCGACGCGGATGCCGCCGCGACGATCCCCGGCCCGAACAGTCCCGTTGCCTCGTCCGGCACGAACTGGGGTGCCGAGGCCATGGGCGCCAAGGAAGCGGCCGCCGTCTCCGTGACGCGCGACCCGGTGACCGTGGGCGTCATCGACACCCGCATTGACGACGCTCAGCCCGACCTGGTCGGGCGCGTTGATACGAGTCGGTCCGTCTCCTGCGCCGTCAACGGCGTCGCGAGCCCGGTTGAGGGTCCGATGGAGGGCGGACCTGCCCACGGCACGCACATTGCCGGCATTATCGCCGCCAACCACAACGACATCGGCATGGACGGTATCGCGCCGGAGGCGACCCTCGTGTCGATCAAGGCCGTCAACGATAGGGACAAGCTGTACCCCGAGGCCCTCGTGTGCGCCTACGAGTGGGCCACCAGCCACGGGGTGGACATTATCCACAACTCCTTCCAGATGGACCCGTGGGTCTACTGGAGCCCGACCGATCCCGAGCAGGCCGCTGGCTTGGAGGCCGCTGAGCGCGCCATTCACCGCGCCCAGTCGCGCGGGCTCGCGGTGATCGCCGCCGCCGGTGACCGAGGCGTTGACCTCGACCATCCGACGACGGACAGTGATTCGCCCACTGACGCGACTCCCGTTCCGAATCGCTCCGTCGAAGGGGCCCGGATGGTGCCCGCCATGGTCAGCGGCGTCGCCACCGTCGCCTCGGTCGGCAAGGCGGACTGGGACGACCACTCGCTGCGCGCGACGCTGACGCGCTCGGAGACGTCGAACTACGGCGCATCCGTCGACTTCGCGGCGCCGGGTGAGTCGATCTACTCGACCTACCCGAGTGGGCGCGTCCCCCAGATCTACGGATCCGCCTCGGGCACGGCCAAGGCCGCCGCACACGTTACGGGCGTCGCGGCCCTCGTGAAGTCGACGCACCCCATGCTGCCCGGGGAGCAGATCATCGACATCATGCGCAAGCAGGCGGCCAGGGACTATGGGCGGCTCGCAGCCCCGGCCGACGGCAAGGAATACCGCGGATACGGCTTCCCGGATGCTTTGGGCGCTGTGCTGCGCGACCAGGCCCAGCCCATGATTCGCGGCGTCCAGTACCGCGTCGGCGACGGCGAATGGACGGACCTTCCGCGCGCGGTCCTGCCTGCTGAGGTCGTGCAAATGCGCGTGACGGCGCACGCGCCGGTGTCCTACCTGAACCTCGATATTGCGGGCGTGACCTCCGTGTCCACCGACTCGGAAGCGGGATATATTGCTGAGCCCCTGGACCTGGACGCGGACGAGGTCGACCTGCGTCAGGTGATACCTGACGGCCAGGAGTACGTGACCCTGCGGGCCGTCGTGTACGCCGAAGGCCTGAACTACGACAGACACGCCGACGACGACGTCAGCGGCGAGATCGCCTTCACGGTCGCGCGCGACCCGAACGCCGTGCCCGACCCGGACCCGGCTCCCGGCCCCGGGGACGACCCCGTCCCCGGCGAGCCCGTCGCCCCCGGCATCATCTCGCCGGACCTGCCGATGCATCAGCTGCCCGCCAACTACGCCGTGAACCTCGCCGCGGGAACGGATGAGGCCACCTTCGAGCGCGCGGTCGCCAAGGCCTCGTCCATGGGTGCGCTCGTGCTCGCGCAGTACCCGGCCTTCGGTACGTTCTTCGTCCAGTCGGGCTCGCCCACCTTCGCCGGCGACCTGGGTGGGCAGCTGTCCGACGCGGGTATTTCCTTCCACTCGGTGGGGCCGACCCGCCAGGCGCCGGTGCTCGGTAACGAGGCCGTGCTGCCCGTTGAGACCGCCGGAGTGCCCGTTGTCGCGAGCGGGGATGCCCCTGCCCCGGCCGGGCAGTCGCCGGTGATCGTCGGCGGCGTCTTCCCCGATCCTCCCAGCGACAACCAGTGGCACCTGAAGGCCATCGGCGCGCTGGACGCGCAGGGCGTGGACGTCATGCGCGCGCCCGTGACGGTTGGTGTCATGGCGGACGGCTTAGAGCACACGATTGTGGACATGTACGATCGCGTCGACTTCGACAAGTCCGTGTCCTGCAACGTCAACGGCGTCCCGCTGCGCGCACCCCAGGTGTGGGGCAAGGCGGGCGCGACGCTGGGCACCCAGATGGCCTCCGCGATTGCCGGGCGCGGCGTCTCCAGCGGCGTACCCGGCGTGAACCCGACGCTGAGCGTCGCCGCGATCGACGTGGAGTCGCCCATCAACGGGCAGCATTACCCCGAGTACCTCGTGTGCGGCTACGTGTGGGCCGCCGATCATGGCATTTCGGTGACGACCACCTCCTACGCGGCGGACCCGTGGAAGTACTGGATGCCTCACGAACCCAACCAGGCTGCGGGGCGCGAGGCGATGCGCCGCGCCATCGACTACGCGGCGTCGAAGGACGTCATCAACGTGGTGGACGCGGGAAGCGGAGGCATTGACCTGGATAATCCGCCGATCAAGGACTCCTCGTCGCCCACCGATGCGTGGGCGCCCTACGAGCGTGACTCGTGGAGCGGCCTGACCATCCCGAGCATGATGGACAACGTTGTGCCCGTGTCCAGCCTGCGCCTGGTGGACGGGCAGGACCCGGCGACGGGCATGCTCGAGCCCTCATTCACCACGAACTGGGGCAAGCAGACGGTCGCGTTCGCATCCCCCGGCGAGAACGTGTACACGTCGCAGACCTGGGACTTTGGGTCGTCGGGCGGTGTTGTGAAGAATTCGTCGATGGCCGCTCCCGTGGCCGCCGGCGTGATCGCGACAATGCGCCAGGTGCACCCCGAGATGGATTCTTCTCAGATTCTCGAGCTGGCTCGCAAGCAGGCTGGAGCTCCCGCGAATTGGGATCGCCTGTCCGCTCCCGAGGGCGAGCGCGAGTACCGGGGCGCGGGCCTGCTCAGCGCCTCGGACGCGGTGCTCAAGGACCAGGCTCGGCCCGTCGTCGGGGACGTCGAGTTCTCTGCCGACGGTTCGACGTGGGCGCCTCTGGCCGGGCAGAGCCTGTCCGGGCGTGTGTCCCTGCGCGTGACCGTGACCGGGCCCGTCACCTCTGCTCGCCTGCTCGTGGGCGGCAAGGAGGTCGCGACCGGGCAGGGGAGCGGTGAGTTCTCCGGATCCGGCGTGACGTTGCGGGCCGACGGCGTGGACCTGTCGCAGGCCGTTGCCGGTGGTTCCGGTGTTGGTGCCGCGTCCGTGACCGTTGAGGCGTTCGGGCGTAACTCCGATTCTCGCGCCGACGACGACGTCACCGTATCCACCGCGTTCACGGTTGTGTCGGGGGATGGTTCGGGTTCCGGTTCTGACGCCTCTGACGTGGCCGAGGCCGGGGCCGGGCGCTGGATCACCAGTACCCGGGGCACGTGGTGGCGTTACGACGATGGGACCTACCCGCGGAACGTGCGCCTGCGCATCGACGGGAAGGTCTATCGCTTCGATGCGCGCGGCTACATGGTGACCGGCTGGTCCCGGGTGGACGGCAAGTGGTCCTACTACGGCGCCGACGGGGCGCAAGCCTTTGGCTGGACGAAGATCCGCGGCACCTGGTACTACCTGGATCCTTCCACGGGGTGGGTACACACCGGCTGGCTCAAGGACGGTGACCATTGGTACTACCTGACGCGCTCGGGGGCCATGGTGACGGGCGTGCGCTGGATTGACGGCACACGCTACGTGTTCGACGCCGCGGGCCGGCTGCTGACGTAGGTGTCGGTAGCCTGACGGATTCCGGGTGAGACAAAACGGGGCCGCGCACGAAAACTCGTGCGCGGCCCCGTTGCTATGCGTCCTGTGACGCTCGGTGCTTTCTGGGTTGACCAGGACATCGACAACATCAAGGCGTGGGGGGCTCAATGCGCCTAATGGCGCTTGGCGCTTGATGACGCTTCTACTTCCCGTACAAGATGCTCGAGTACGCCTTGTCTTAATGCACCTTATGGCGCTCGGTGCTTTCTGCCATCTAACATCTGCATCGAGAACGCTAAGCTGCTCTTGTCTTAATGCACCTTTTGGCGCTCGGTGCTTTCTGACGGAGAGACATGGGGCAATACACGCCCGCTCATTACTATGAGTCTTAATGCACCTTTTGGCGCTCGGTGCTTTCTGACGCACTGTGTTCAACACAGCCAATGACTGGAACATCAATTACTAGTCTTAATGCACCTTATAGCGCTTGGTGCTTTCTGACACGTTCAAGTTCACGCTTGTCCAGGCGCTCGACGTCGAGTCTAAATGCGCCTTATGGCGCTTGGCGCTTTCTGACAGGTCATCAAGAAGTTCTGGAAAGACCGCTTTAATATGTCTTAATGCACCGTTTGGCGCTCGGTGCTTTCTGACGTCGGGGAGCCTGCACCTCACGGAGTCGTGCGGGCCTATCGGTCTTAATGCGCCGTTTGGCGCTCGGTGCTTTCTGACACGGATCTCGCCTTGCGCACTGGCACGGTGTTTTATACGCGTCTTAATACAACGTTTGGCGCTCGGTGCTTTCTGACACCATCGTTGTCGATACCCGGCATGTCCACATGCTGTCTTAATGCACCGTTTGGCGCTCGGTGTTTTTTGCCCATTCCCGCCGATCGGTCGAATGGCGTATTCGACATGATTTCTTAATGCACCTTTTGGCGCTCGGTGCTTTCTGACCCAACGATTGCGACGGGCCCGCGCATTATGAGTAAGCCAAGTCTTAATGCACCTTTTGGCGCTTGGTGCTTTCTGACCAGTGGCTGTAATCGTATTGGAAGTCACTGCTTATGGTCTTAATGCACCTTATGGCGCTCGGTGCTTTCTGACCCCGAAAGAGCATTCTTCAGAAGGTTGACTACCTCCTGTCTTAATGCACCGTTTGGCGCTCGGTGCTTTCTAGCGTTGTTCAGTTGCCCGTCCTGACGGGCCTTGATGATCTCTGGTCTTAATGCACCGTTTGGCGCTCGGTGCTTTCTGACCTAGATGCTGACCATACGGTAGTCATACGCTGACCGTCCGTCTTAATGCACCGTTTGGCGCTCGGTGCTTTCTGACCAGATGAATACCCACGAAGAAGTTGTCACTATCTGTGGGTCTTAATGCACCGTTTGGCGCTCGGTGCTTTCTGACGAAACACAAGAACGGCCCCGCGCCCGGCATGGTCCCGAGTCTTAATGCACCTTTTGGCGCTCGGTGCTTTCTGACGTGTGGAACGCCTCGTTCCCCTTCACGCTCGATGACGGGTCTTAATGCGCCTTTTGGCGCTCGGTGCTTTCTGACTACAAGACGGCCACTGTGAAGGCGATTCTATTGTCTTGTCTTAATGCACCTTCTGGCGCTCGGTGCTTTCTGACCCCACACAACGTGGTCCTCGTAGAATTCAGTCTTGTTCTTATGTCTTAATGCACCTTTTGGCGCTCGGTGCTTTCTGACAGGCAACGACTAACGCCTGGTGGACTGTGGATGCGGGGTCTTAATGCGCCGTTTGGCGCTTGGTGCTTTCTGACCTGACGAGCAGAATCAGCTCATCTCGCAGGGCTGGGAGGTGTCTTAATGCACCTTTTGGCGCTCGGTGCTTTCTGACAGGCCGTTACACGCGAGCGAGTGGACAGGTGCCCAAGTCTTAATGCGCCTTTTGGCGCTCGGTGCTTTCTGACGCTATAAACCGACCTCATCCCCGCAATTCTCATTGGATCAGTCTTAATGCACCTTTTGGCGCTCGGTGCTTTCTGACAGCGGTGGTTCTCGCGATGAGGCGCGTTCCGCAATGGCTTTGTCTTAATGCACCTTTTGGCGCTCGGTGCTTTCTGACCTACTGAATGACGCCTTGCGACAGTCTGTTACTGCCGGTCTTAATGCACCTTTTGGCGCTTGGTGCTTTCTGACCCTACCGAGGTATATGCTCCGAACTACAAGAACGGAACGTCTTAATGCACCTTTTGACGCTCGGTGCTATCTGACGAGACAGAAATGCTTTACCGGGCATATTTTACCGTCTTAGTCTTAATGCACCTTTTGGCGCCCGGTGCTTTCTGAGCTATCACTGACCGTACTCAGATCGAGCACGTCATCAACCAGTCTTAATGCACCTTTTGGCGCTCGGTGCTTTCTGACGTGGGAGAATAAGGCCCCCTACACTCCGACCAGGTGGGTCTTAATGCACCGTTTGGCGCTCGATGCTTTCTGACCTTCATGGTAGGAGAGTCGCCAGTTCGACCCCAGTAGTCTTAATGCACCGTTTGGCGCTCGGTGCTTTCTGACCGAGTACTTCCCAAACCCGGACGAGGTAGGCCTCTATGAGTCTTAATGCACCTTTTGGCGCTCGGTGCTTTCTGACACCTTAGAATCGGACTTCACCTCTATTTCCCGTTCAAGAAGTCTTAACGCACCGTTTGGCGCTCGGTGCTTTCTGACCTCGATGGCGTCATCCGCCGAACTCCCATTAAAGTGGGGTCTTAATGCGCCGTTTGGCGCTCGGTGCTTTCTGGCGCCGATCAAGCAAGCCCTACTCGATGCTGGCGCGTACAGTCTTAGTGCACCTTTTGGCGCTCGGTGTTTTCTGACTCCGCAAGAAGGGCGCGACGATCTGGCTTGTGGAGGTCTTAATGCACCTTTTGGCGCTCGGTGCTTTCTGACCCCAGGTCGACGACAACACGATCAAGTTCACAGCCCCGTCTTAATGCACCTTTTGGCGCTCGGTGGTTTCTGACGCAAACAGATGAGATCTACGCAGAGGTGCCTGGAGGAGAGTCTTAATGTACCTTATGGCGCTCGGTGCTTTCTGACTGGATAGGATGCTGACTTGGAGCGGTCGGACTTCACTGTCTTAATGCACCTTATGGCGCTCGGTGCTTTCTGACACGTTCAAGCGTGAAGGCATGGATGACCTCACCGTCCAGGTCTTAATGCACCGTTTGGCGCTCGGTGCTTTCTGACAGGGCGCCCGAACCGACCTGCGCAAGTAGCGCATATCGTCTTAATGCACCTTTTGGCGCTCGGTGCTTTCTGACCCAGCTTCACCGCCCACGACGACAACGGTATCGCCACCGTCTTAATGCACCTTTTGGCGCTCGGTGCTTTCTGACGTGCCATTACTGCTCATCACCACGATTAAACCATCATCGTCTTAATGCACCTTTTGGCGCTCGGTGCTTTCTGGCAACCCGGGACCTTGAGTGGCACGTCGGCGGTGAGGTCCGGTCTTAATGCACCTTTTGGCGCTCGGTGCTTTCTGACCCCGTTCCTTGGAAGACAATGAATTGGTGGAGTACTGTCTTAATGCACCTTTTGGCGCTCGGTGCTTTCTGACAGCGCGTTTGGATGCGGGTGACCCGGTTGCTGCTGGCATGGTCTTAATGCACCTTTTGGCGCTCGGTGCTTTCTGACTACCACTTCTACGCCGACGAAGACACAGTTTTCGTTGTCTTAATGCACCTTTTGGCGCTCGGTGCTTTCTGACTCACCAACGCGAAAATCTCTGACCTGGCGGTCAACAAACTGTCTTAATGCACCTTTTGGCGCTCGGTGCTTTCTGACATGGAAGACATGCAAGCCGCAATGCAACTCACCCGCGGTCTTAATGCACCTTTTGGCGCTCGGTGCTTTCTGACCCATGTGGTCATCCTTCCGTTCGTTCGACGGTGACGGGGAGTCTTAATGCACCTTTTGGCGCTCGGTGCTTTCTGACCGCCCATTGAGGATCTTCGTCAGCTCAAGGTAGGCAGCGTGTCTTAATGCACCTTTTGGCGCTCGGTGCTTTCTGACCAGTTCATGCCAGTGATCACTGAAAGTGGGTCGCCGGCTGTCTTAATGCACCTTTTGGCGCTCGGTGCTTTCTGACCGCACCTGTCTGCTAAGGCTAAGAGGGCTTTGGAGACGTCTTAATGCACCTTTTGGCGCTCGGTGCTTTCTGACAAGCATTGGGCTCTGGGTGGGCTTCCATCTTCCGAACGTCTTAATGCACCTTTTGGCGCTCGGTGCTTTCTGACCCTCTCCTACACCTCTCACTCCGCTCACATTTATTGGCGTCTTAATGCACCTTTTGGCGCTCGGTGCTTTCTGACTTGGAGTCGATGAACGCCATTGAGTTCCAGGCACAGAACCGTCTTAATGCACCTTTTGGCGCTCGGTGCTTTCTGACATGGCAATCAATTTCGATGAGCTTATGACCCTTGACGGTCTTAATGCACCTTTTGGCGCTCGGTGCTTTCTGACTCGGTCACCAACCACGCTGAGGTGAACGGTATGAAGGTCTTAATGCACCTTTTGGCGCTCGGTGCTTTCTGACTCGTGATCGAATGAACTCAATCGAAGTGGAGGGAATACGTCTTAATGCACCTTTTGGCGCTCGGTGCTTTCTGACAGCCCGGCGTGTCGCACCCCCTATGACCAGGGAAAACGTCGCGTCGGATCGCCAGTGGCCGAAAAAGCACCCCTCCGACCAGCAAGCACGAGGTCAGAATACCAGACTTTTCGTTGCGGTTGCTAGCATCGCCGCGGACCGCTCATAAGGCCGGTTTCGCCCCGGAAATCGCCGCCATCCTCGGCGTGTCGCTCCTCCATAACGCTTGACACTTGTAGAGTAACCGCAAGGTTGTTGAGTGGAAGGACAGACAATGACGACACCCGCCACGGCCTCGTCCCTGAGAGAAACGCTCACACCCGAAGCCCTCTCTCGAGCCAGACGCCGACTCCTCACAGCACACCCCGACCCCACCAGAGCGAACACTCCCACGCCAGGAAGCCTCACCGACGAACAACTCCTCGTCCTCGCCGCCCAGGACTGGGCGCCACCCAGCATCCACGCACTCGACACGAACACGATCGCGACGGCCGACCCCATCACCCGGGCGCTCCTGACCGAATCGGTGCGAGAAGCCCTCGAACGCCGCCTCACCACGGAGCGCCCCCACGGCACCTACGACGACACGCGCGCAGGACACGACGCCTTCAGCAGGGGAGTCGTCGACGACTACGACCACGGCAACCACCACCTCGCGCGAGCCACCATCCGCGTAGGCGACCCGGGCCTCGTGACCGTCGCGGCACTCTCGGCACTGGGCCTGCCCGACACCGACGCCCCCATTATCGACGAACTCGCCCGGGCCTCGGCCCCCAACACGATCGCTAGCGTGCTCGCCGACGCGGCCCTGCTCGACCTTGACAGGTACGCCACCGGGCGAGGCCTGCGCTACTCGCGCATCGGAACCACCCTCATGCTCGCGGCGCCAAACGAGCGGCGCCTGGCCGACGCCATCGACACCGTCGCGGCCGCGGCCATCAACACGGGCGCGCGCGTCACCGACGTGACGACACAGCACATTGATGAGGAGAAAGCCCTCGCGAGCGTCGGCATCGACCCGTGGACAGCCAAGCCAAGCGACGAACCCACCGGCCAAGCCGATCGCATCCTCTACGTCGGTCGCGATGGCGCACGCGTCCACGTCAAAGCGGGCCGCGTCCTCGTCGATGCGCCCGGCTCGCTGCCCGCGACGTCCCTGCCCAAAAACAGCGTCACGCGCATCGTCCTGTCCGGGAACGTCGGCCTGTCCGCGGGCGCTCGCTCGTGGGCGATGCGCAGCGGTGTCGACGTCGTGTGCCTGTCGCGGCGCGGCTCGTACCAGGGCACCCTCATCGGCGCCAACAGGGGAGCGCACGCCAGTCGGCTCCTCGCGCAAGTCGCCCTCACCGGCGACCACGAGCGGCGAGTCCGCCTGGCCGCCAGCCTCATTGGCGCGAAAATCCGCGGCCAAATCCACGTCCTCACCTGCATCGCCCGACGCGACCGGGCCGTGCACGTCGCCGATACGACCCCGCACATGCACGCTCGGCGGCGCTCCCTCGCGGGCGCGCGCACACTCGACGAAGTCATGGGCATCGAAGGCGCGTGCTCCAACGCCTACTTCGACGCGCTCGCCGGGTGTGTGCCCGCCGACGTCACCTTCGACGGGCGCAGCCGACGACCACCCCGCGACCTACCCAACGCCGCCCTGTCCTACAGGTGCGCCATCCTCCTGTCCGAATGTGTTGGCGCGCTCCACGCCGCCGGGCTCGAACCGTCCCTCGGCATCGCGCACGCGCCCACCGACAAGCGGCCTAGCCTGGCGCTGGACCTCATGGAACAGTTCCGCCCACTCCTGGTCGACCAAACCTTCACAGCACTCCTGCGCACGCGCAAACTCCGGCCCGAACACGGCGTCGTCGAGGCCGAAGCCGGGGGAGTGTGGCTGGGCAGCGACGGCAAGAAAATCCTCGTCGACGCGTACGAGGCCGCCTGCCAGCGATCCGTCACCGGTGCCTTGCCTGGATTCTCGGGGCCGTGGCGCAGACACATCGCCCACTCCGCGCAGATGCTGGCGCGCGCCATCGCCGAACCCGACTACCCGTGGAGCGGGGTCGCCTGGCGATGATCTACATCATCGCCTACGACATCGCCGACAACAAACGACGGCTGCGCATCGCCAAAACACTGGAATCCTGGGGCTACCGCATCCAAGAATCCGTGTTCCAACTCCGCCTCGACACCGCCACGCTGGCGCGCGTGCGCTCGTCTCTAGCTGTCCTCATTTCTGAGAGCGACGACGTCATCCACATCTACCCCATCTGCTCATCCTGCGCCGACCGCGCCGACATACTCGGCGCAGCCATAGCGCTGGACGACGTGGGGTTGTGCCGGGGAGTGTGGTGAGGGGCTAGCGGGCGTGGCGTAGGCACATACCCAGACAAGACTTGATGCCTGTTGTCTTGAGGCAACACTGGAACTCACGGCGGCGCTCGTAGCTGTGCTCAGTTTGGTTTCTTCGGTATTTTCAGAGCCTCGTCCCAGTTGTCGGCAGCGAGTGGGCGTGGGGCCTGTCCGCGCCCAGACTTTATCTTTCCGTCAGACTCGGTCTTATTGTTCTGCTTGTTTTCGCTCAGCGTCATGTAACGTACATCAGTACTGCCGGGATAGCCTAGGCATGACCTGAGAAAAGCTTTGCACCATGGTGTGTTGGAAAGAACCTGATAGAAGTCCTCTGCATCCTTAAAGAATTCCTCTTTCCAATCCTCGTTAAGCTCATCTATCTCGGGGTCAATGACTCCTAGGCATCCTTTGAGAGCTTTGTAGTCGTCAACAAGTCCAAATATGTTACTGTTGTTTGGAGAAGCTGTTTTAATGCAGCTAAGTGCAGAAAAGGATGTACGAACTACCCCAAGGCCGAGAGGCTTACCCATGCCCATGCGCAGGTAGCCCTCATCGGGAACTTTGCCATCCTTTTGATTAGAATCCGGCAGATGCTGCTCCTTCTGTGCGTACCGTCCTAGGAGCTTAGAGTCCAGAACCCAAAGGAGTGTCCAGAGCTCCTCTTTTCGTAACCCTTCAAAATGAAGAGTGCATTGGAATATGCTGCTGCGTGGAATCCAGCTAATTGCCGTGGAATAGATATCCTGATTCGTCTTCTCCTGTCGTCTAGGATTCTCTTCTGATTGCTCTTTCTCATAAGACGCTAGGGTTGCGTAATCTAAGCGTCCGTCCCCCTTTTTCTTAATTCCAGCATCTCCGCGTCGAAATCCATATGAAGCCGCACCGAGGAAGTCGCCTTTGGAATAGTAACCAGGTCTAGGACGTCCGCTGATCGTGTGGCCTGAAGCATCAGTGAGAAAACGGCGAGCCGAATTTGTCTTTGGTTCGAGAAGCGGGCGAAGATTCAATCTTATATCCTTCGGTGTTACGCCGCTTGTGTCAACTGCGCTGATTGTAATTCTTCCTCTAAGGTGGGATACCTGTCTGTTTGACTGATCGGAGGGCCTCTGAGTGTCGGTGGATGTGAAACCAAAGATATGGTCGGCAGGGGAAGCCTCGAACGCGTCGACAACCGGGAGCACTCCCTGTGCCCGTGCTAAGCTACGTGGGCTCCGCGAATAGTTGCGTCTGCCGACCTGCGTAGGCATGAGCTCGACGACCTTCCTGCCATTGAGGCGGGCATATGCTAGCAGACCGG
>ERZ772972.734-NODE-734-length-12079-cov-14.354291_pt1 | contig 12079 bp, 6 predicted proteins | sample MGYA00580673_ERZ772972 | MGnify/ENA primary metagenome ERZ772972 (study PRJEB29015, sample SAMEA2738051) | human oral metagenome | biome: human oral; feature: human-associated habitat; material: saliva | place: China | collected 2229 ... | reverse complement strand
GAAGTCGTAACAAGGTAGCCGTATCGGAAGGTGCGGCTGGATCACCTCCTTTCTAGGGAGACATACACTAGGCCAAGAGCTTGGATGTCACTTAGGTCGACACTTTGGCACCTAACATTGTTCGGTTTTGAGAGATCTGTAAAGACTCTCAAATCTACAGATATGGGCCTATAGCTCAGCTGGTTAGAGCGCACGCCTGATAAGCGTGAGGTCGGTGGTTCGAGTCCACCTAGGCCCACCATTTAATACATGGGGGCGTAGCTCAGTTGGGAGAGCACCTGCCTTGCAAGCAGGGGGTCAGGAGTTCGAATCTCCTCGTCTCCACCATTTAGTATTTGACAGCTAGTCTGTTGTGTACTAAAATAACTAAACTGATTTAAACAATCAGTTACAATTTAATAGATTTCGATGGATATCTAGGCGCATGAGATGAACGACGTCGCCGCGTAATGGTAATTACGCAAGACAAGTGAAACGAATGCAACGACGATAGACGCGAAATATATAAATTGTTTGTTCTTTGAAAACTGCATAGAAGATAATTATATATATTTGTAAGGTCATCTCTTAGAATTTCTAAGTAGGTTGACCCGAGCACATAGGAAATAATTCTCTGACTTAATGGTGACGTACATGAAAATGTACGGCTACAAAATAAACGACAATGTATCTAATGCATGTCATAAAATCTCAAATCAATAGATTTTGATGATTATCAAGGAATACCAATGAAGCGAAGTCGCCGCGTATTTGTATACGCAAGACGAGCTGAATGCAGTATGACGAAGATAAGCGCAAAATATATTAGATTTTAAGTAAAGATTTTAAGGGCGTACGGTGGATGCCTTGGCGATATCAGCCGAAGAAGGACGCGGTAAGCTGCGATAAGCTACGGAGAGGTGCAAGCAACCTTTGACCCGTAGATTTCCGAATGGGGGAACCCGGCAGTGGTTATGCACTGTCACCCATAGCTTAGACTATGAGGAGGGCACCTGGGGAACTGAAACATCTAATTACCCAGAGGAAAAGTAATCAAACGAGATTTTCTTAGTAGCGGCGAGCGAACGGGAAAGAGGCCAAACCGGAGCGGGCAACCGCACCGGGGTTGAGGACAGTCATCAAGTGTAAATGAGGTAGAAGAATCGAGTTGGAAAGCTCAGCCGAAGAAGGTGAAAGCCCTGTAATCGAAACCTTGCATACATGGGACTGTATCCAGAGTACCACGAGACACGTGAAACCTTGTGGGAAGCAGGGGGGACCACCCTCCAAGCCAAAATACTGATATCGACCGATAGCGCATAGTACCGTGAGGGAAAGGTGAAAAGAACCCCTGGCGGGGAGTGAAAGAGAACCTGAAACCGTATGTCTACAAACAGTCGAAGTCTGTATATATATCAGGACGACGGCGTGCCTATTGAAGAATGAACCGACGAGTTACTGTTGCTAGCGAGGTTAAGTGGAAAACATGGAGCCGCAGCGAAAGCGAGTCTGAACAGGGCGTTCAGTTAGTAATAGTAGACCCGAAACCGTAGTGATCTATCCATGGCCAGGTTGAAGCACAGGTAAAATTGTGTGGAGGACCGAACTCGTGAGCGTTGAAAAGCTTTGGGATGAGTTGTGGATAGGGGTGAAATGCCAATCGAACACGGAGATAGCTGGTTCTCCCCGAAATAGCTTTAGGGCTAGCCTCGAGGTTGAGAGTATAGGCGGTAGAGCACTGATCGGGCTAGGGGCCATACCGGTTACCGAACCTAGTCAAACTACGAATGGCTATACTTATACTCGGGAGTCAGACAGTGAATGATAAGGTCCATTGTCAAGAGGGAAACAGCCCAGAACACCGACTAAGGTCCCAAATGTTACACTAAGTGGCGAAGGATGTGGAGTTTCCAAAACAACCAGGATGTTGGCTTAGAAGCAGCCACCATTTAAAGAGTGCGTAATAGCTCACTGGTCGAGAGACTCTGCGCCGAAGATGTCCGGGGCTAAAGTGTAAAACCGAAGTCGTGTCATATGCAGCAATGTATATGGGTAGGGGAGCGTTCTCATCGGGCTGAAGCAGTACCGTAAGGAGTTGTGGACTGATGAGAAGTGAGAATGTCGGTATGAGTAGCGAAAAGAATGGTGAGAATCCATTCCACCGAAAGCCTAAGGGTTCCTGAGCAACGATCGTCGTCTCAGGGTAAGTCGGGACCTAAGCCGAGGCGGAAAAGCGTAGGCGATGGACAACAGGTTGAAATTCCTGTACCGGTGTGAATCGTTTGATCGATGGAGTGACACAGTAAGGTAGGTCAGCACGCGATTGGAAGTGCGTGTTTAAGCAGGTAGGTTGAGCTATAGGCAAATCCGTAGCTCTAAAAGCTGAGATGTGATGACGAGTTACTAGCGATAGTAACGAAGTGATTGATCCTACACTGTCGAGAAAAGCTTCTAGGTAGAGACACATCGCCCGTACCAAAACCGACACAGGTAGGCGGGGAGAGAATCCTAAGGTGCGCGGGAAAACCCTCGTTAAGGAACTCGGCAAAATGCCTCCGTAACTTCGGGAAAAGGAGGACTCATGTAGTGTGAAGAGCAGCAACGCTTGGAGCATGAATGAGTGGCACAAGAGAGGCGCAAGCGACTGTTTACCACAAACACAGGTGCCTGCTAAAGCGAAAGCTGACGTATAGGTGCTGACACCTGCCCGGTGCTGGAAGGTTAAGAGGAGGGGTTAGACTTCGGGTCGAAGCTCTGAATTGAAGCCCCAGTAAACGGCGGCCGTAACTATAACGGTCCTAAGGTAGCGAAATTCCTTGTCGGGTAAGTTCCGACCCGCACGAAAGGCGTAACGATTTGGGCACTGTCTCAACGAGGGACCCGGTGAAATTGAAGTACCTGTGAAGATGCAGGTTACCCGCGACTGGACAGAAAGACCCCATGGAGCTTTACTGCAACCTAAGATTGAACTTAGTTAATGAATGTACAGGATAGGTGGGAGACGTAGAACCTAGGACGCCAGTTTTAGGGGAGTCACTGTTGGGATACCACCCTTTCATTAATTGATTTCTAACGGGCCGAGTAACGACCGGCCGGACAGTCTTAGGCGGGCAGTTTGACTGGGGCGGTCGCCTCCTAAAGAGTAACGGAGGCGCCCAAAGGTTCCCTCAGCGCGGTCGGAAATCGCGCGTAGAGTGCAAAGGCAGAAGGGAGCTTGACTGCGAGACATACAAGTCGGGCAGGGACGAAAGTCGGGCTTAGTGATCCGGTGGTTCCGAGTGGAAGGGCCATCGCTCAACGGATAAAAGCTACCCCGGGGATAACAGGCTGATACCCCCCAAGAGTTCACATCGACGGGGGTGTTTGGCACCTCGATGTCGGCTCGTCTCATCCTGGGGCTGGAGTAGGTCCCAAGGGTTGGGCTGTTCGCCCATTAAAGAGGTACGCGAGCTGGGTTCAGAACGTCGTGAGACAGTTCGGTCCCTATCCGCTGTGGGCGTTGGAAATTTGAGTGGAGCTGTCCTTAGTACGAGAGGACCGGGATGGACATACCTCTGGTGCACCAGTTGTTCTGCCAAGGGCATAGCTGGGTAGCCACGTATGGACGGGATAAGCGCTGAAAGCATCTAAGTGCGAAGCCCCCCACAAGAATAGATTTCCTCCTTTTAGGTAAGACCCGTGGGAGACTACCACGTGATAGGTCAGAGGTGTAAGTGCAGTAATGTATTAAGCTGACTGATACTAATAGGTCGAACACTTGACCAGTGGTTTCAAAGGAAAAGAAATGCTAGTGAGAAGCGTTATTTAGTAAGGTTTAATCCGGTGATTATAGCGAAGAGGTCACACCTGTTCCCATCTCGAACACAGTAGTTAAGCTCTTCAGCGCCGACAATACCTGGTGGGCGACTGCCCGGGAAGATAGGACATTGCCGGTTGACTGTGGCAGACTGTAAATGCAGTCTGCCTGTCTTTATGGCTCCATGGTCAAGCGGTCAAGACACCGCCCTTTCACGGCGGTAACACGAGTTCGATTCTCGTTGGAGTCACCATTATATGCGCGATTGGCGGAATTGGCAGACGCACTAGATTTAGGTTCTAGCGGGAGACCGTAGGGGTTCAAGTCCCTTATCGCGCACCACTAAAGGCTACTTATGTAGCCTTTTTTTATTACTGTTACTAATGTTATTATCTGAAGTTTGTTAAATTTTTAATGTATACAAAATATCTTGAATATTGTTATTGAATATCTATGATTAAAATAGTATAATCTCCTTAGAAGTGTTAGAAAATTTGCTTAAGTTGAAATTGCAATTATTTACGTTATCAGTTATGGAGGTACAGTATGATTGACAGAATTGATGCACTTAATACTTTCGTCAATAACATTGTCTGGGGTGTTCCAGCTATTATTTGTGTACTAGGCGTAGGTATATTCCTTTCTTTCAGAACACAGCTTGTTCAGTTTAGAAAGCTAGGATATGCGCTCAAGATTGCCCTTGGAAAGTTATTTACAAAAACAGAATCAGCAGAAGGCGCAACAACTCCATTTCAGTCTCTAACCACTGCTCTTGCAGCTACTGTAGGAACAGGTAATATCGCCGGTGTTGCTGGTGCTATTGCAATAGGTGGACCTGGTGCAGTATTTTGGATGTGGATTGCAGCTATCTTAGGAATGTGTACTAAGTTTGCTGAAGTTACTTTAGCAGTTAACTTCAGAGAAAGAAACGCGCATGGTGACTGGGTTGGTGGACCAATGTATTATATTAAAAATGGTCTATCAAAGAAATGGCTCTGGCTAAGCTATGCATATGCCTGTCTTGGTGTTCTAACTGTATTTGGTACAGGTAATGCTACACAGGTTAATACAATAACTACAGCAATTGATACAGCACTTCTAAACTTCAATGTTGTCCCAGCAGGATCCATTAAGACTGTTAATCTAGTTATAGGAATTATAATTACAATTCTTATTTTGATAATCTTACTTGGTGGTATCAAGAGAATCGGTGCTGTAACAGAGAAGCTAGTTCCTTTTATGGCAGGTATCTATATTCTACTAGGATTAGGCGTTGTTCTTATCAATATCAAGACTATCCCACATGTATTCCAGATGATATTTGAAGGAGCTTTCAGCCCATCAGCTGCAACAGGTGGTGTAGTAGGATCAATGTTCCTCTGCATGAAGAAGGGTGTTTCAAGAGGTATATTCTCAAATGAAGCTGGTCTTGGTACAGGATCAATTTCACACGCATCAGCTGATACTGATGAACCTGTAAGACAGGGTCTATATGGTGTCTTCGAAGTATTTATCGACACTATTGTTATCTGCACGCTTACAGCTCTTGTTATCCTTTGTGGAGTTGAAAGCATCAACTTTGGACAGAATGCAGGTGCTGATTTAACAATCGCTGGATTTATTAACACATACGGTGGTTGGGTATCAATTTTCACAGCAGTAGCTCTTGTATGCTTTGCATTCTCAACTGTACTTGGCTGGGGACTATATGGTTCAAGATGTATAGAATATCTCTTTGGAAGCCACATTCTAAAGCCTTTCACAGTAGTATATGCGCTAGTAGCTATTCTAGGTGCAACACTTGATTTAGGACTAATCTGGGGCGTTGCTGATACATTCAACGGACTCATGCTAATTCCTAACTTGATTGGTGTATTCCTACTAAGCGGAACATTTGTAAAGCTAGTAAAGGATTACTTCCACAGATACCCTAAATATGACAAGGATAAAATGTAGGTTCATATATTACTCTCATTGTAAAAAAATCCCCCTAAATGGGGGATTTTTATTTGATAAATTTTTATTAAAATGCTATACTTACGATGTAGTGTTAGTCCGAACTAACATAAGTGGAGGTAAAATGCATAACAATATAGAAATACTTAAGATGCGCATTTTAACGTGCTTTATTAAAATGTCTAAGTCTAATTGCAATGTTACAGGCTTAGCTAAATCATTATCTGAAGAAAAATATGCAGTAAGCAGGGCTATGAAATCACTTGAAAGCAGTGGGCTTTTAGATAGAAGTGATAATAGGTGTCCGGTGTTGACGGAGAAAGGGCAAAAGCTTGCATATGAATACTCAGATAAGATAGATATAGTAGCAAATCATCTGCTAGGGGAAGGCGTGAATCCGGTTGCAGCAAAGCAAGATGCTTTTTTATTGTCTATGTATTGCACGAATGAGACGCTTTCTGTAATTAAAGAGATTGAAGATAAGATGAGAATCAAACAGGTAACGGATTCTTACACTAATTTTACCGGTAAAAAGCTATGTCATAAACTTGGAGATGGTACATTTGAGCTTCAATTTGTGATGTACAAAAACTCTGTGAAGAATAACACGAATATATCTATGGCCAATGAGGGATTTTACCATCCTTGTACACTCACTGTTGAAAAGGGTGAGGGACTCATAAGTTTAAAGGCTAAGAATATCAGTAGGAAATCAAGGCTCACTGGCAAGAAAATGAACGGTAAGGTGAGTGTGTTTAGGTATTTTGATGGAACTAGCTTTGTTGAAGCTGAAAGACAAGGCAATATAGTTACTTTTCCTATTGAGGCAATGGATTTTATAGCTATGGGCGAGAGCAGGGATAGGATCCTTCACGGAAGTCTTCCTGTAAGGCTTGGTTGCAGTGTTGGATGCATGCACATGCCTGAGAGTCCAGCGATTTTTACACTTATAGTATAATTTTATTAAAATTTTGTAGCAGTATTGCAACATATTTATTTGTTGGAAAAGCATACTTTGATGGATTGCTTGGGTATATTTTGTAGCAATTATGCAACAAAATAAGACTTTATTTTATTAAATTAGAAATATAGAATTTAATTGTAAGGGGAGAGGAGCGTTTCAGCTCTATATTTTAACCCAATATGTTAGTCTAAACTAATGCAAGTTAGCTACAAATAAATGAGGAGGAGCTTATATGAAGAAAAGCAAAATTGCAAAGGTTTTAGCAGTTTCATTATCATTTACAACTGTATTATCTATGTTTCCTGGTTTTGCATTTGCAAACGGAGACTCTAATACAAAGACAATATATGGAACTAAAGCCGTGGTAGAGGATGACGGAACCTACCGAGATTACAATACTCACATCAGAGTAAAAATCGATCAAAATGGCACTATAATATCTGTTGAAGATATTGATACTGCTTCAAACATCGATAGATTTGCGCCTGAAAGCAAAGAGTATTGGCAGAAATTTGTAAATGGCAAGGGTTTTGAACTTTTCAAGGGCAAGACAAAGGAAACTCTTAATGATGTTGATGTAAATGCAATTTCACAGGCGACAACAAGTACAAAGAGTGTAAGAGACACTATAATGTACGCTTTTGAAGTTGATGAAGAGAAGAATGAGCTTCTTGCTGAGGTTGATGAATACGGTCCAGCTAGCAAATACATTGCAAAGGATAGAGCTGAAGCTGAGAAACTTATCAATGAAGTCAAAGAAAAGATTAACTCAGAGGAGCTTGCATCAAATGCAAGAAGACATTTCTTGAACTTCAAGAACAAGATTACAAAGCTAAAAACCTCTGATCAGGTTACAGAAGAGGAAAACAGCAAGAGTGCTGGCGATAGAACAAAGGATGCTATTGAGAATCTTGGAACCATCACTGCTGACAAGAAGGAGGCAGTTGAGCAGGCAAGACAGATGTATAATGCTCTTGATCGCAAGGGTAAGAAGACAGTAACTGCTGCAGTATACCAGAAGCTAGTTAAGGCTGAAGATGAAATCTTTGACCTAGTATATAAGAACAACCATAAGAAACTTTCAGGATCGTATCCTATTGATAACTACGGATATGATGTTAGCCTAACAGTATATCTGAGCGGTGATAAGATTGTAAAGATAGAAGACAATGGAACCGTAAAAAACATTAAGGCTAATGAGAATCTAGCAGCAAGAAATATGTTTTACTGGGAGGATACATTTATTCCAAATGGTGGCCTCTACAACTACATAGGTAAAACAACTTCAAACTATCAGAATGTAGATGCTATCTCAAATGCAACATACACAAGTGATGCAGCAAAGGGTGCAATTGGTGAGGCTCTTAAGAAAGCTGATGAAAACAATCTAATAGAGCAGATTAAAACTGATGTAATCAAGCTTGAGGAAAAGCTTGATAAAAACTCTGGTAGCGCGCTAGATAAATTAGAGAAGGATTTTGAAAGTCTAAGCCCAGAATCAAAGACTAAGCTAAATGATGCTGGATACGGTGCTAGAATAAAGGCTCTAAGAGCAAAATTTGCTGCTTTATCGTTAAAGCCGGTAGAAGATGAAAAGGATGATCCTGCTGCCAAGCACTATACAAGAGAAGGCTCACTCCTATATCCAAATGGAACATCTTCGATGGTATTTACCAAGGCTTTCAATCCTGAAGTAAAGATTGCTGAAAAAGATGGTAAGACAACATATACAGTTTCCTTCAAGGAAAGTGGCATGATGGGAGTTACCGAAAAGCTTCAGAAGCTTACAGTAGATGGCAAGGTTTACACAGCAAAAGAAGGCAAGGATCCATATGTATCAGTTTTCAAATTCACAAGAGATGCTGTAGATGAAGAAAAAATCCCTGTAACAGTTTATTCAAATATGATGAAAACATCATATGATATGAATATTGTTCTTAAGCCTGGTAAGACAGAGGCTAAGGCTCCTGAAACAGAAAAGCCAGATCCAGGTAAGGAAAACCCAGGAAAAGAAAAACCAAATCCTGGCAAGAATGATAATACAGACAATACAGTTGCTAGGAAGTATACAAGATTAGCTGATCTTCTATATCCAAACGGTGGAACTTCAATGGTATTCTCAAATGCTTTTAATCCTGTAGTAAAATTTGTTGAAAAGGATGGAAAAGCAACATATACTGTTTCCTTCAAGGAAGGCGGTATGATGGGAATGACAGAAAAAATAAATAAAATGTCAGTTGATGGTAAGACCTATACTGCAACTGAAGGCAAGGAACCGTATATTTCAGTATTTGAGTTTACAAGAGATACTGTAAATGAAGACAAGATTCCTGTAAAGGTTTACTCAAGTATGATGGGTAGATTCTATGATATGAAAATAGTTTTCGTAGATGAGAAGACTGAAGTCAAGGACGAGGAGAAACCAAATCCAGGCAAGGATAATCCTGGTACAGAAAAACCAGATCCAGGCAAGGATAATCCTGGCACAGAGAAGCCAGATCCAGGCAAAGATAATCCTAATACAGGAAATCAAAACGCAAAGAAGCACTACACAGTTAAGGGTAGCAAGTTCTTAAAGCCAAACGGTTCAGATATGAAGCTTATGACAGAAGCTTTCAATCCTGATGTTAAGCTTGTTGAAGAGAATGGAAAGGCAACATATACTATTTCATTCAAGAAGACCGGAATGATGGGAATCACCGCAGAGCTTAAGAAAATTAGTGTCGATGGTAAAGAAATCAGTGCAACTAAGGGTGAGGGTGAATATGTTTCAGCTTTCACATTCACAAGAGATAGCCTAAACGAGAAGGAAATCCCAGTAAAGATTTACATAGATGTAATGAATACTTGGATTGATGGTAAGCTAGTTCTCTCAAACAATAAGGTTGAGACTCAGCCTTCTGAGAATGAAAATCATAACAAACCAGATCCTGCAAACCCATCAAATCCTGCAAACCCATCAAATCCTTCTAACCCGTCAGAGAATAATGGTGCACAGGCAGGTCCAAGCATTAAATCTGGACTAAACCAGACATGGATAAGAGGAAGCCAGCATGGACTAGTAATCGTATCAGATGCTGATATAAGCACATTTGTAAAGGTACTAGTTGATGGTAAGGAACTTGTAAAGGATAAGGATTATCAGGTTGTTTCGGGAAGTACAAAGGTTACGCTACTACCTACAGCACTAAATAGACTTTCAACTGGGTCTCATAATGTAGAAATCGTTTCAACTAATGGAACAGCAGTAGCTAAATTCACAATCGCAGATGGATTTGGAACTGGAGCTCAGCGTCCAAATACAGGCGATGCAAACACGGAGATGCCAATTGCTTTAGCAGGACTTATCGGAAGTGCTTTCATAGCTTTGATGCTTAAGAAGAAATTCGAGAAGTAATTTTCGAAATAGCTATGTATAACAGACGGCAGGATCGTTGCAAAAGCAATGACCTGCTGTTTGTCATTAAGAATTAAATATGTTTGGAGGAAAGATGTTAAAATCTAAGAATTTAAGACGAACTTGGATGTGCCTCGTATCGGTAGTTATGGTGATGGCCTTAAGCCTTTCATTTAGCTTTGCAGAGAGTGCAGGGACCTATACGACAAGTGTTAGCCCTCAGTATAGAAATCCGCTTACAGGCGCAATTGAGGACTCTGGTGGCGATAGTAAAGAAGATCTGGGACAGAGCATGGCTCAGAGTACTGTTTCTGGCGTGGGGCTCGTTGAGATTGATGCTTCAGGCAATGTATATGCGACATATAGAATAAACAATGCTAATGCTATGTCTAGCATAAGCTTTAGCACATCTGCAGGTGGTGGATTTTATGGAGTTAGCGCTGTAAATACAAATACAGTTGGAAATTCTGCAGACTATAGAATCAAGGTTCCATATGCGGGAGCACCGGTAAAATGTGCAATATATATAGCACCTATGGGAAGAGAAGTCATATTCTTTATGACATCTGCTGGTCTTACACCTGGGCAGGGAGATTTTGTTAGCACAATAGATACCTCTGTGCAGGCACAGTCATCTCAGGGAAGTGACAGCTCAAAGTCTGAAGAAGCTAAGAAGGCTGAAGATAAAAAGGCTGAAGAGGCTAAGAAGGCTCAAGAGAGTAAAAAGGATAGCGCAAAGAAGGATGGCAAGAAGGTTAAGACTTCAACATCAAAGGAAAAGAAGGATGTCAAAGCTAAGTCTCAAAACGAGGGACAGAAGAAGAGGGCTGTTGTTTATGGAGCGCTTGCAGTTGTAATTATCCTTGCAGCAGCAGGGGCATTTGGATATAAGAAATTCATAAAGAAATAGTGGAGTAGAGTAATGCATAAGAGAATATTTGCTTTAATTTTGACGCTGATTATTGCGCTTTCTCTTTGTTCATGTGTTGATCAGCATGCAGAGAAAAAGAAAGACAGTGGAGAAAATAAGAAAGTAATAGCTACGTCGCCGGCAACTGTGGAGATATGTAACAAACTTGATATAAAGCTTATTGCTGTTCCAGAGTCAGATTTTACTATTGCAGATAAATATAAGGATCTACCTAGGATTGGAAGTCCTATGTCACCTGACATAGAGAAAATTAAATCTCTAAGTCCAGACTATGTTCTTTCTCCAATAAGCCTTAAAAACGAGCTTGAAAAGAAGTACAAGAATGCAGAGCTCAACTATGAGTTTATAAATTTGAGCAGTGTAGATGGCATGTTTAATTCTATCAAAAAACTTGGAGATGAATTTGGTAGGGAAAAGGAAGCAAAGGCTTTAATAGATGAGCATAAGCAGTACATGAAGAAGTTTAATAGTAGTGTGGAGGGCAAGAAACATCCTAAGGTTCTTGTTTTGATGGGACTACCGGGCTCATATGTAATTGCGACAAACAAGAGCTATGTAGGAAGCCTCGTAGAGCTTGCTGGTGGAGAAAATGTTTACACTGATGATTCTAAGGAGTTCTTAACAGTTAATACTGAAGATATGAAGACTAAGAATCCAGATATAATTCTCAGAGCTTCTCATGCTATGCCAGATGATGTAAAAAATATGTTTGCGAAGGAATTCGCAGAAAATGATATCTGGAAGCATTTTGATGCTGTGCAAAACGGTAAGGTATATGACCTTGACAATACGCTATTTAATATGAGCGCAAATTTCAACTATAGGAATGCTTTAGAGGAGCTTAAGAAGCTGCTTTATGAGTAGGCGATAGGAAGTAGGAGACCTGATGGTAATTAGCAAAACGAGAAAGTTTTTAGCCTTTGTAATTACAGCACTAGCACTTTTATGTATATTCTACTGGGCTGTAAATACAGGAAGCCTTAGAGTAGGCTTTAGGGCATTAATGCGAGGACTCTTTGTTGCATACAATGAGAATGTAGCAACCATATATGATCT
>ERZ772972.733-NODE-733-length-12086-cov-8.977807_pt1 | contig 12086 bp, 11 predicted proteins | sample MGYA00580673_ERZ772972 | MGnify/ENA primary metagenome ERZ772972 (study PRJEB29015, sample SAMEA2738051) | human oral metagenome | biome: human oral; feature: human-associated habitat; material: saliva | place: China | collected 2229 ... | reverse complement strand
TGTGGCTCAAGGACCCAGACAAGATCTACTCTATCATCAACAAGGTCCAATCTGTTCTTGATATTCCCCTCACAGTTAAAATGCGTACCGGCTGGGCTGATCCTTCTCTAGCAGTAGAGAATGCTCTTGCTGCTGAGGCAGCAGGTGTCTCCGCCCTTGCCATGCATGGCCGTACCCGTGAGCAAATGTATACAGGTCACGCAGACCTTGAAACCCTTCACAAGGTTGCCCAAGCTCTGACCAAGATTCCATTCATCGCTAATGGTGACATTCGTACGGTCCAAGAAGCCAAACAACGCATCGAAGAAGTTGGTGCTGACGCAGTTATGATTGGCCGTGCAGCCATGGGCAATCCTTACCTCTTCAACCAAATCAACCATTACTTTGAAACAGGTGAAATCCTACCTGATTTGACCTTTGAAGACAAGATGAAGATCGCCTACGAACACTTGAAACGCTTGATTAACCTCAAAGGAGAAAACGTCGCAGTTCGTGAATTCCGTGGCCTCGCCCCTCACTACCTCCGTGGAACATCTGGCGCAGCTAAACTCCGTGGAGCCATTTCACAAGCTAGCACCCTAGCAGAGATTGAAGCCCTCTTGCAATTGGAGAAGGCTTAATAGACCAAAACCCGTAACTCTCTTAAAGTTTACGGGTTTTTGACTGTAAAAATTCAAATACTGAGAGTTATTATTGACTCAAAGCAACACTGGAAACCTTACCATCCGCTCCTGTTGTAATTTGGATGATTTTTCCTCCACCGATTTTGGCATTATACTTACCATCGTCAAGGGTATATGAATAGCCTTTGATAGAGTAATTTTCCTTCTTGCCATCAGCAGTTTCTACTGTAAATTGACCCCCTGATGATACAGTAATCGTTTCACCATTAGCTCCCTTCCAGTTACCTGCTACAGATGAGAAATCACCATCAACCATAGTTAAGACACCCTTGTAACGTTTGTTACTTTCTGCCTGCTTATCTTGAAGTTTGCGGTCAGTTGCTGGATTGTAAGCTTTCTGGTTAGCTTGTGATTGAATAGCTTGTTGATTCGCAGAAGTTTGAACAGAAGCTTTTTGATTAGATACTTCTTGTACTTTCTTTGATTCAGAAGCTGGTTTTACTTGAGATTTGATTTCAGCGGTTGAGGACTGATTAGGAGACACTTTAGGCTTTTCTACGACAGTTGCACCTGAAGATTTCTGAGTCTCATTTTCTTTTTTAGAAGATACTGTTTCAGATCTTGATAATTGACTGGTTTTTGCGGAACTGTTTGCTTGAGTCGTTTCTTTTTTGTTGCCACAAGCTCCTAATAGTATAGTTGATGCTAATACGGTAGCTGCCATTAATGTGATAGAGGTTTTCTTTTTCATTTTTCTACTCCTTGTTACTATTTTTGACTCATTTAGCTTAGCATCTTTAGACAAGCTAGATACACTAACAAAAAACTTAGACAACTTAACTAAACTTGCTCCTACTATTCTATTCGTAATCTAATAAAAAAAACAGAAAAAATTTCCTATTTTGTTTAAAAATTTTTTAAATCGCTCTTGTGTAATCGCTTGCATCTTTAAATGCAAAGGAATATAATAACATTGAAATAGAATATAGGAGGTGTAGGCTTATGTTAAGCAAATATTACAAGTATCTTCCTTGGTTGATTTTGGGAGCTTTCTGGTCTTATCAGTCTGCAATTCGCTACGCTCAGACTACATTTGATTTATTTTACTTAATAACCATTTTTATGATTGTAGATATAGCTTTATTGTACTTGCACGAAACCTATTTAAAATATAAATACAAAGATTTATTCATTCGCATCATGAGCAATTCTAAGAAAGACAGCCACCCATAAAAGTAGTCGCAAGAGAAATTTCATCTCATGACGGTAAATAAAGAGGTCAGGAACTTTTTCCCGGCCTCGTTTTTATTTCAATCGATAGGTTTTTCTTGGTTTCTTTTTAGGAACTCGTTTAAGTCCGACCTCTTCTACAAAATCTCCATATTTTACAAGAAAATTATTGCTGACGATTGGTCGACCTGGATTGATAAGATTGACTAATTCTGTCCCTTCATAGACAGTAAACTCCTCCTCTAACAGATAGAGAAAGGTCGGATTCCAGTCGAGACGCCCTTGGATTCGTCTGATAGACTCTTGGATAATCGCATAATGATCAAAGGCAAAATCCTTCTCTTCCAACTCTAATCCGTCCAAGTAGCATTTTCCTGTCTGAAAATCCATATCTACAAAGACCACATCCTTAGCATCATCCCCTGCTTGCGCCAAATCAAGTGCTTGACTGGGCAAATAAATCAAGTGAGCAATGGTCACTGTCCAGCCACGTGGATCACGGCCGGGGGTCGATACGGTCATCAATTGCTCGATTTTTTCTAAAGGAAGATCGAGATTGACCTCTTCTTTCACCTCGCGCTGACAAGCATGTGCAGCGTCTTCTCCCTTGTCCATAAAGCCTCCAACTAAGGCCAAACAGTTCTGATAAGGGTGAGCCTTGCGACGAATTAGTAAAAGCTTGATCTTTCCTTCGAGAAAGCAATATGCCACCATATCCACTGTCACACTAGGCTTTTCATATTGAGGGAGTTCTTGCTTGTAGTACCAGTCTAAAAATTCTTCCTGACTTGCATGAATTTCAAAATATTCTTTTTCTGTCATCCCAGCTGGAATCATCGTGTCTGCCATGTTAGGCCTCCTTACGAACTGCCTTAGTCCATTGGTACCAACCCACTAGACTGTTGAGTGTGTAGACCCAGTACATCCCTTGAATATGGATATTTTCACCCCACCAAAGGTAGATACTAAAGAGGTTGGTTGCAATCCAGAAAATCCATTGCTCACGGTAGAGACGAGTCATCAAGAGCTGGCCAACACCATTGGTCGCATCAGTAATACTATCACGGAAAGGGCGAGCACTATGGATACTTTGGTAAGCTAAGCCCATACCAATCCAAATAATAGCAGTCAAGACCAAGTACTTGAGCCAATCCACCAAGGATAATTTCTTGGCTTCAAAGTGGGATTCTTCTGCTTTTTCTTGTTCATTGATACGATTGGATAACCAAGCATAAAGACCGATTGGTTGCATGACAAAGAAATAAACAGTTGTCAAGACTTCTCCATAGAAGGTCGCATTCATAGCCAAAATCAGATAGATAGCCGAATTAATAGCACCAAAGAGATAGTTGCTAGCCCGTCCTTCTGCAACTAAGATAACACAGACAATCCCCGTCCAAGAGGCAAACAAGCTTAACCAATCGTGACTATCCGTATTTTGAGTGAATTCCAAGATTAAAGGAACACTCGACAAGGCAATTAAATACAACCACTGGAAGAGACTACGTCCCATAAAGAGATCTTTCCAGAGCAGGTTCATGATTCCTGCAAAACCAATCTTACGAGCTTCTGCATGGACATTTTTAAAGTTTTCGATAAATTGTGTGATTTTTTCAGTTAATTTTTTCATATTTTTCTCCTAATCTGCTTGGTAAATGGCATCAATAGCCTCTTTTGCAGTTTCGTAATTTCCAAGATAATCACTAGATAGATAAACTAGTGGAATAGTTGCTAAGTAGCGCTCCCTCATCTGATTCAAATGTTGTGAGAAACTGTGACGAATGTGATCTTCTGCCATGGTCATATCTCTAAAACCGTCATTGACATAGGAGCCTACAGGTTGTACAAAGAGAATCAAATCCCATTTTTCCTTGGATAAAATCGAGGCAAAAAGATTGTCAAAAGTCTCTCCTGATAAGTCCCCTTGATCCTCTGACTCCATGTAATAATCATAGTAACCCTTGGTCACCAAGGAATTGGTATCAGCGATGACCAAGCCCCTATTGACACTGCTATCGATCAACTTTGATGTCTGATCATACTGCCCCAAGAGCAGATAATAGTAATCCTTCGGAGTCAACTCATCATCTCGAACATTATTTTTAATCTGATACTCACGCGCATATTCCAAACTAACTGGAGCATCATAATATCTGCCCAAATCCTTTGCAAGAGTCGTTTTCCCATTGCTGGCACTTCCCATGATTAACACTTTTTTTGTAAATTGACGACGGAAGGGTTGAGCGATGTATTGCCAATACTTACTTGGATTTTCTCGAATCATACTTGCTGAAATTCCAAATCTTCTTTCTTGCAAGACCGTCTTAAAAGCACGATCAGCCAATTCATCTTGATATTCCTCCTCTCCTACAAAGAAGGTCAACTCTTGCTGATTTTTATCATAAGAAATTTCTTCTAATATTTTCCCTAACCACTGATCCCAGCCCATTGGGTAACGAGGAATATTTGTCTCATCCAACTTACAAACCGAGGTCAATTCATCATCTCGAAAAGCCTCCCGGATATAGCGAAATCTCTTTTGAAGAGTTAAGCCTACCTGCTCCCCTCGGTCTCCCTCATAGCCTGAAACGACAACCCAAACTTGGTCACACTGACGTTTAGCTCTCTGAATCAGATCAATATGTCCCCGATGGAGAGGAGCAAAGGCCCCAAAAACCACACCAATTTTCCTTTTCATACTGTTCCTTTTTATAGTTTTTAATATTTTTATACCTTTTTATTATATACTATATTTTTATTTGGTCAATAGTTTTTTATCATTTTTTATAAAAAGGAATCAAAAAAGAATCAGGGAATCCCCTAATTCTCATTTTTTAAGCAATTTCAAATTTTAACTGACCAGCTTTAACGCCAATCTTGAGGGTCTTACCAGCCACCAGTTCTCCCTTGAGAAGGAGTTCTGCTAGCTTGTCCTCCACTTCTGTTTGTAGAGTTCTACGGAGTGGACGTGCTCCCATTTCAGGATTGTAGCCTTGGTTGGCTAGTAATTTAAGAGCAGAAGACTGTAATTTCAAATCAATACCTTTTTCTGCCAAACTTGCTACCAAAGGTTTGACCATAATTTTCACCACTTCTTGCATATGGTCGTTCGATAGGCTATGGAAGACAACCTTTTCATCAATACGGTTGATAAACTCTGGTCGATAAGCCTTTTTCAACTCTTCGAACATTCGTTTTTCCATATTTTCCTGGTCAAAACGGATATCCTTAGCTCCAAATCCAACGGTCTTGTCATCACGAAGGGCTGTTGCGCCAAGGTTTGAAGTCATGATGATAATGGTATTTGAAAAATCAACCTTACGACCCTTACTATCTGTCAAGACACCATCATCTAGCACTTGCAAGAGAACATTAAAAATGTCCGGATGAGCCTTCTCGACCTCATCAAAGAGCAAAACAGAATAAGGTTTGTTACGGACCTTCTCCGTCAATTCCCCACCTTCTTCATAACCCACATAACCAGGAGGCGCTCCATTGAGACGGCTGGCTGCAAATTTCTCCATATATTCACTCATATCAAAGCGGATAAGGGCTGATTCGTCATCAAAAAGAACTTCTGCCAAAGCCTTGGCTAATTCGGTCTTACCGACACCCGTAGGCCCTAGGAACATAAAGGAACCAATTGGACGCTTGTGACTGCGAATACCAGACTGATTGCGACGAATAGCTCGACTGATACTAGACACAGCCTGATCTTGACCAATGACCCGTTTATGGAGTTCTGCTTCAAGATTTAGATATTTCTTAGCGTCCGTTTGAGTCAGTTTTTGGACTGGAATGCCTGATAAACGACTTAAGGTAGTCAAAATATCAGACTCTGTTACCAAATCTTTATAAACTGGCACTTCCTCTTCTTTTGCAATTAGTTGAGCAGCTTGTTTCCACTTGCCATCCATCAAGGCCTTGTCAGCTGGACTCAAACCTGAATCGTCTGCTTTTACATGCTTTGCCTTATTTTGCACTGTCGCAGCTGCTTCGTCTAAAAGGTCAATAGCAGAGTCAGGTAAATGGCGACTAGTTAGATAACGATGAGCCATCTTGACAGCTGTTTCAACAGCATCATCTGTTATTTGCACACGGTGATGTTTCTCATAGGTTGCTTTCAATCCTTGCAAAATGGTCATGCTGTCTGCCACACTTGGTTCTTCAATCGTCACCTTAGCAAATCGACGAGAAAGAGCGGCATCTTTTTCGATATGTTTTTGGTATTCTTCCTGAGTAGTTGCACCAACTGTTCGCAAAGTCCCACGAGCCAAGGCTGGCTTCAAGATATTAGCCGCATCCAATGTAGAATCAATCCCACTGCCAGAACCCATAATGGTGTGGAGTTCATCAATAAAGAGGATTACTTGGCCATCTTCTTCAATATCCTTGATGATATTGTTCATACGCTCTTCAAAATCTCCACGGAAACGTGTCCCCGCAACGACATTCATCAAATCAAGCTCTAACACGCGCATCTTAACCATTTCTGCCGGTACATCACCACTAGCAATACGCTGGGCCAAACCAAGTGCCAAGGCTGTTTTTCCGACACCAGCATCTCCAACCAAGACAGGATTATTCTTGGTCTTACGGCTTAAAATCTGAATCATACGTGAGATTTCCTTGTCACGGCCGATGACTGGCTCTAACCTGCCAGAACGAGCCTGATCTGTCAAATCATGAGTATAATCCTCAAGACCACCGCTTGGAGTCTGTGGCATACCCATCATATTAGCCATAGAATTTTGTTTATCAACCACAGTACGATGGCGCTGGCGAAGTGCCTTTAGATCCTCTCTTGTCCAACCTGCACGATCCTCTAGATTACGACGAAGGGCAGCAATCTTTACCTGATCTTTCTTGTCTTCATAAGAAAAGCCCACTCTCTCTAAGATTCTAGTTGCTAAGGCATTGCCATCATGCAAAATCGCATAAAGAACATGCTCTGTCCCCAAAATCTTTGCATGTACCACTGAGGCTACATATTCAGCTTCTGCAAATAAGACTTCTAAACGATGAGAAAAAGGCAATTCCTTATATCGTTCAACTGGATTATAAACCGTTTCTGTTAGCTCTGAAGCAACCTCTTCCAAACGATCAATCTCATAAGGATAATCATTTAATGTTGCACCTGCCACACTATAGCCATGATTTGCCATGGCAATCAACAAATGCCATGACTCCAGATAATCAGCTCCAAAGTGACTAGCAACCATGTAGGCACTTTCGATACATTCATTCAATGCTTTTGAATAGTTCATCTTACTTCCCTTTTCTATCTACCTCTTGTAAAAGCTGTCGGAGCATATTAGCTCGAAGGACTGGAGCTTCTTCTCCTAAAACGCGATCCAAAGCTACTGATAGCAGCAAATTCATCTCCTGCTTAGTCAACAAATCCTGTTCAAACAAAAGTTGTAGAATATCTTCATAAATTTCTTGACTAATCTGCTCTCCAATCGAGTAAAGCAACTCGCGAAGCATTTCATGGTGACTCGAAAACTCAATCCGCCCAATGCGAATATAGCCACCTCCACCACGCTTACTCTCAACTAGATAGCCTCTACTTTCTGTAAAACGTGTCTTGATAACATAGTTAATTTGGCTAGGAACAACTTGAAAAGTATCTGCCAACTGGCTTCGCTGCAATTCCACAATGCCAGATTGATCTAAAATGGCCTTAATATAGGCCTCAATATGATCGGATGTATTTTTAAATCTCACAGCAAAGCCACCTCTTTCTTCTAACCTTGACTATCTTTGACTATACTATCATTTCACAAGAGATAAGTCAAATTTTTAAGGTCAAAGGCTTGAAAATACTGACTTTCTTTAAAAACTCGAAGACAGTTAGTCACCTTGCTTTTATTAAAAATTCCATAAATAAAACCCTTAAAAGGGCTACTAAATAGTGAAATTAACAAGCACACAAGAAACACGGTAAAACAGCCAGTTTTTAATTTTTCACTTTATCTAAATAGTTAGAATGTATCAAAAAGAGTTGGCAAAGAATAATCTTCACCAACTCCTTATTTTTATTGATTTAAACCTAATTCTGCTAATATTTTTCGTTTATAGGCAATCTTTTGGACTTCCTTGTCCTCACCTTCGGACCAATCTAGTTTAATTTCTGAAACAATCTGCCCAGGGCGATTTTTCAAGATATAGATGCGGTCACTGAGATTGAGAGCCTCCTCGATACTGTGAGTAATAATCAAAGTCGTCAGTTGCAACTGCTTATGAATCTCAAGGTACCAAGCATGGAGCTCCATCTTAGTCATCTCATCCAAAGCACTGAAGGCCTCATCCAAGAGAAAGAGTTTGTGCCCAAAAAGGTAAGTACGAAGCAAGGCTACACGTTGGCGCATCCCACCACTCAACTCATGAGGGTATTTATCCCTTACAGCCGTCAACTGAAAAGTAGCGAGTATTTCATCCGCACGAGAAATAGCTTCGGCCTTATCCACTTTTTGAATCAAGAGGGGCAGAATAATATTACCAAGTACGGTCTTGTGTTCTAAGAGCAAGTCCTTTTGCAACATGTAACTCACGCGCCCCTTGGGATTTTCCTCACCGTCAAGAACGATTCGCCCTGACTGGACGTCTAAAATCCCAGCAATTAGGTTGAAAAGTGTGGTCTTACCAACACCACTTGGGCCTAAAATAGAGACTACTTCACCCGAAGTGACTTTCAGATTGATATCCTCTAAAATCCTCTCCTCGCCATAGGCATAGCTTACGTGTTCTAGTCTAATTTCTGTCATTATTTCACAAACTCGTTAGTGAAGCCTTTGTCAGTCAAGTCTTCTTTTAGGATACCATTTTCTTTATCCCATTTGTAGAAGGCATTCCAGCGAGCTGCGTCAAATTGACCCCATTTTTCCTTGTCGCTTGCATATTCTTTTGACAAGTATTTTTGAGATTCGATGACAAAGTCACGTTTTTCCTGAAGCTCAGGAGCATTCTTAATCAAGATATCTGCAGCTTCTTCTGGGTGTTCCATAGCGTATTGGTAACCTTTTTTGATAGCTTGGATGACTTTACGGGCTTCTTCTTTGTTATCTTTAAGGTAGTCGTTGTTTGCGATGATGACTGGTGAATAGTAGTCAAATTCTTTAACATAGTCTTTCAAGTACATGAAGTTAGTCTCTACGCCTTGAGATTTAGCAAGGATTCCATCCCATCCGTAGTAGATCCATGCAGTATCAAATACTCCATTAGCAATCGGTGTGATAGAGTTTGAGTCGTTATTTGGTACTTTTTCAACTTTTTCAAAATCTCCACCTTGAGATTCTACCAAAGTTTTCAACATAGCAAGTTCAGTTGGGTCATTCCAAGTCCCGTATTTCTTACCAACCAAGTCTTTTGGACTAGCTACATTGTCAGATTTACGAGAGATGATTCCTGATGTATTGTGTTCAACAATAGCTGCAACAGCAGTGATTCCTGCCCCTTTTTCCAATTTCTTAGCCATGTAGTCTTGGAAATAAACTGCAAATGGCGCCTTACCATTAATAACCAAGTCAGAAGAACTTTCTTCTGGTGGAAGTTTCAAGTCCACATCCACTCCAGCTTCCTTGAAGTATCCTTTTTCCTTAGCCACATAAAGTCCTGTGTGGTTGGTATTTGGTGTCCAGTCTAGGATAAAGTCAATCTTCTTAAGCTCTGCTTCCTTATTATCCTTAGAAGCAGTTCCTTGACCACAAGCTACAAGCACAACAGCTACAAGAGCTGTCACAAGCGTTAAAAACACTTTCCATGTTTTTTTCATTTTGATTTCCTCTTTTCTTTTTTGAAACATTCTACTTCTACGAACGTTTCCATTTAATAACATATTTTTCACTAATATCGACCAATTTCATACCCAAAAGGCTGATAATCGATACCAGAATAATAATAGCAAACATGGTATCATACTGAAACAGTTTCTTGGACTGAATCATGTAAACACCTAGTCCTTCAAAGCCTCCCAACCACTCAGATACCACTGTTGTGATGAAGGCGTAGGAAACACTGACCCTCAGACCTGCATAAAAGTAAGGCAGGCTGACTGGAATTTTAAAATGCCACAGGATTTGCCAATGCTTGGCCCGCATCAGACTAAACAAGGTCAGCATATCCTTGTCACAATGCCTAAAACCGTCTAAAATACTGACAATGATAGGAAAGGTTGTCGTCAAGATAATCAAGACAATCTTGGGCAAAATCCCATAACCGAGCCACAAGACCAGAATAGGAGCTATTGCAATGGTCGGAATAGTCTGAACGACCACCATCATAGGGTAAATCAGGTCATTGAGCCAAGTCAAACTGTCCATAAGCACAGCCATGAGACAGGCAATCAAGACTCCCAAAACCAGCCCCAGTAAAGCCACTCTCAAGGTCGCCCAGCTATGGTGCCAGAGAAATTCTCTGTCACGAACAAAGGCCTGGAGAATTTCAAGAGGTGTCGGCAGGATAAACTTGGGGAGCAGTTTAAGAAAACCTGCTAACTGCCAGATTGACAAGACTCCGAGAAAGCCCAATAGACTAATGTGTCGTCTCAGTATACTTTTCAAGTTTCTCATCAATACTTAAAATCTCTCCTACATTTATTTTGACATTGGCAAAGACATTATCTGCCTCCTGCCCAGCCACTTCAAGCGCTTCTTTGAGAATGCGCATGAGCTCATCAAACTCCCCTTCCAGGACCGTTTCAAATGGTGTCACTACCATGGTCACGGACTGAGCTTGCAGATAAGCAATAACCTGATCGATAATAGCAATTCGATCGATCCCCTGTGATAGGGGCAAGACTTGCAAGGCAATGCTTGCTTTCATAAAAACCTCCTTTTCTCAGGTTTCCCTTTGACAAAAAGAAAACCCCTTCCATATATGGAAAAGGTGCAGAATTCGGCTAAGTATCGTTCCCTACGCTGGCATTACCCAGATCAGGTGCGGTCGAAGTTTAACACTTCCTCTCAGACTGTACACAGACTCCCATATATTATATGGACATATGATAGCGCAAAACAAAAAAAAAGTCAAGGAAACTGCTTACAGAAAAGAGCAGGAAAAATTTCCTACTCCCATTTTCTATACTCGTTCTCCATTACTATTTACTCTGTAACCATCCACCGTCGTATTAACAGCTAAGGCGCCTGATGAGTAAGAATAATACCACTTACCAGAAACTTGATACCAGCCTGTTTTCATTGCCCCTGAACTATCTAGATAATACCACACTCCATTTTCCTTTAACCATCCTGTCTGCATTTCACCAGATGATTTCAAATAATACCAGCTAGAACCGTCTTTCAGCCAACCCGTTGATTTAGAGCCATTTGATTTGAAATGATACCAACTACCATTTATTTTCTTCCAACCAACAGTTGAACTGTTATTGGATCCATAGTTAGAGCTATTTCCTGATTGATTCTGATAATTCTGTGACGAAGCCACTCCCTCTAGCTGAATATAGCGACGACTTCCGTTATAAGCCGTATAACTCAACCACTTGTATCCATCTTTTTCGAGAATTTGATCATAATGAACATTCTCCCCAGGATAATAGTAATCAATCGCAGTTGCGCTAGCTAGAGGCTGATTTTTGATAGCAGCCTTAGCCTTAAAATAATGTGTTCCCCCTGTTGAAGTTGAGGATTGACTATTTCCAACACTGCCACCAGCCAAATCTTTAAAATGAATAAAACCAGTCATAGTATTGGCCTTCACGACGCGCTTGTTATAAGATTCTCTTATTCCATAGTTGTATTCTTCAATCTCAATCTCATCTCCTATTACATTTGACACCCAAGCAACATGACCATAAGTTCCTGCAGTCGACCAAGCAATGGAGCCAATCGCTGGTCTATTATCGACACGATAGCCTTCACGACGAGCACGATAGCCCCATTCATTCGCATTCCCATAAGCCGCCGGAATCTCAAAACCATTGACATTACTCAAACGAAAGGCTGCAAAAGAAGTACACTGACGAGAATACATGCGCCACTTATCAATCTCCTGGCTCCCATTTTTATAATGAGCAGGATAATCATCCCCACGCGCAATCGATCCATTTCCTCCGGAATAGGCATATACACTATTACCCGCTGCTAACATCAATCCTACTACTAAAAAGGGAACAACCTTTTTAGCTGATTTTCTAAAAGAAAATCTTGTCTCTGCTACTTTAAATGGTGAAATTTTCATTCTTCCTCCTTGAAAAATAATATAAATCGAAGATTA
>ERZ772972.730-NODE-730-length-12107-cov-5.368072_pt1 | contig 12107 bp, 10 predicted proteins | sample MGYA00580673_ERZ772972 | MGnify/ENA primary metagenome ERZ772972 (study PRJEB29015, sample SAMEA2738051) | human oral metagenome | biome: human oral; feature: human-associated habitat; material: saliva | place: China | collected 2229 ... | reverse complement strand
ATCACAATCGTCGCACCGCTGCCACCGGCATTTTGCGGAGCATAGCCGAAGGACTTGACGTGCTTGTTGCGGCGGAGGTATTTTGTCACCCCTTCACGGATGACCCCGGTCCCGATACCGTGGATAATATCCACCTGAGCCATGTTATTGAGGAGGGCCTGATCGATAAAGGCATCAAGCTCTTCCATGGCCTCTTCATAGCGTTTGCCACGCAGATCCAGTCTGGCTTTCGGCCCAGCAGTATTAGCCCTCTTGACCACATTGACCTGCTTGCGCTTAGGCTGCTGCTCCTTTTCAGCCTTGAGTAAGTTAAACTCCTGCTCTTCTAGAGTCATCTTGATAAGACCGACCTGAGCTTCCCAACGGCCGTCCTTGAGCTGCTTGACCAAGGTTCCCCGTTGACCATAGCTTGTCACCAGAATATCATCTCCCACCTTGGGCGCCCGATTTTTCTTGGCCTGCTTGAGCACCTTATTCTTTGATAAATCAACCGTTTCTGGTGCCAACTTTTTAAGCTGAGACTTGGCTTCAATAATCTCATGCGGTTTGAGACTGGACTTGTCATGAAGATTTTTGAGAATGCTCTCACTCTCTGACAAAGCCAAATCAACGATTTCCTGAGCTTCCAACCGTGCCTTATTCAGCTCGGTTTCCTTTTCTCGGTTAAACTCATTGTAAAGTTTTTTGAGGGCTCGGTTAAATTTGAGATTTTCTTGCTCCACCTCGCGGATATTATCCAAGCGCTTGCGACTTTCTAGAGTTTGCTCCTCTAGGCGCTCAATAATCCGATTGACATCACTGTCTGTGTCGGTCTGCTCTTGGGCATGACCAACGATAACTTCCGACAAGCCCAAACGTCGAGCAATTTCAAAGGCATTGGAGCGGCCAGGCACTCCCTGCATAAAGCGATAGGTCGGCCGTAAACTATCTGTATCAAATTCCATGCTAGCATTTTCCACCCAGTCCGTCTCAATCCCATAGGCTTTGAGCTCAGGATAATGGGTCGTTGCCATGGTTTTAATCTGCCTTAGCCGCAAATCTTCCAAGATAGCAATAGCCAGAGCTGCACCCTCTTGCGGGTCAGTCCCAGCTCCTAGCTCATCCAGCAGAACCAAACTCTCGCTATCAACCTGCTCTAAAATAGAGACGATATTGGTCATGTGACTGGAGAAAGTCGACAGACTCTGCTCAATGGACTGCTCATCACCAATGTCTGCAAAAATCTGACTGAAAATCCCGACACGGCTCCCCTTGTCCGCCAGAATCGGCAATCCTGACTGGGCCATGATCTGAGCCAAGCCTAAGGTCTTCAGCATGATGGTCTTACCACCGGTATTAGGCCCAGTAATGACAATCTCTGTCAAATCAGGCCCGAAATACAAGTCATTAGCCACTGCATTTTCAATCAGGGGATGGCGGACACTAAGCAGTTGGATATCCTGCTCTTCTGACAGATCTGGCACCACCGCTCCCGTCTCCTGCATGAAGCGGACCTTGGCACGCACCAGATCCAGATGTCCGATAATCCAAGCATTGTTGGCAATTTCAGCTGCATGGGGACGGAAGAGGTCTGATAATTCTTGCAAAATCCGCTGAATTTCATAACGCTCGTCCGCCCGACTGCTGGCAATTTCTTCGTTGAGGTTGACAACTGCTCTAGGCTCGATATAGACGGTATTGCCGCTGGCTGAAATATCGTGAACCACACCAGAAATGCGGTTGCGATAGGTATTTTTCACAGGCAGCACATTGCGACCATTCCGGCTAGCCACTACCTGATCAGCCAGCATCTCTCCCTTGTTTTTGAGAATCTCCTGCAGAATTTCCCGCACCTGGTTTTCATTTTCTTGAATCTTTCGGCGGATACGGCTCAAATTTTCGCTGGCAAAGCTTTCGATAAAACCGCCATCATTCACAGCTTGCAGGCTTCCTTGTAGCTTAGGGAACACAGCCAGATTCTCAAACAGACGGTCCAGCTTTTCCAAGTGCACATTTTCCAAGTCCTCATAAAAGGACTTGAGCTCCTGAGTCACAGCCAAGACGCGCTTGAGAGCCAAAAACTCCTCAATATTCAAGTCACTCTCCAGCTCTAAGCGCTTGGTCAAGGCAGTAATATCCTGGGTCGCAGCCAGACTAAAGTGCGGATGCTGCACAAAAATCTGCTGCATATCTGTCATTTCCAGAAAAGCCGAGGCCACCGTCTCCATCTTGCTGGTCGGCAAAAGCAGGCCCAGCTCCAGCTGCCCCTGCTCTGTCAAAAGATAGGGAGCAAAAAGTTCTTTAATCTTGCTAAATTCTAAGGTTTCTAAAATTTTTGTGTTCATAATTTTCTTTTCTAGTAAAAAAGAACCCAGCTAGCAGGCCAACTGAGTCGTCTTTTATCCGATAACTTGATTCACCCAGAGATCTTTGAGGATATTGGATGTGATAGGGGTATACTTGACAATAAAGCGAATCATGAAGCTGCTGTTGAGCCGCTCCTGAACCATCTCCATCGGCACCGTCGCTAAAATAGTCAGGCACATTCCCAAAACAAAAATAGAGATGCAAACAGCAATGACTCCGCTGGTCACATTGTACCATTTGGTATCCAGCTTATTGGGATAGGGAATCAGATTCGCAAAAATCCCAAAAAAACGACCAAGGATGTAGACAGCTGTAAAAATAATAAGATAGGCCAAACCAGCATAAAAAACCTGATCCAACTGAAAGAGCTGGGAGCTAGGGAAAAAATAGGTCGAAGAGCCCTGAGTTGCGCTGGCATAAGGCACCCAAAGACTGATAAACTTAGCTAAGCTCTTATAAAAAGCTCCAGCCACCAGCATGGAAACCATGGTCGCAGCAGCATAATAGCCCTGCAGCACAATACCACGCGAGTAGCCGATATAAAAGCTCCAGGCCAATATTAGTAAAATAATAATAGAAAGCATTATTTCTCCTCTATTTACCCGACTTTTCTCTCAGCTCACTGAGCATTTTGTGACGAAAATCTTCTAGTTCTTTTTCCTTGTCGTCAAACTCAATCTCGCGGCTGAGCTGAGTAGATAGGCTATTGACCGCCAGCAAAATCGCCAGGACTTCATCATCTGCCGCAGGCATCTGCTCTTTGATAGCCTTGTATTTTTCCTTTGCTACCCGTTCTACTTCTTCCATAAAGAGATTATCATGTTCTGTTGTTAGAGTTAAGGTCTTGTTTCCAAATGTAAATTTATATCGATTCAAATTTGCCATAAAATCACCTCATTGTATTATATCAAAAAAGAAGCCCTTTGTCAGTTATTAAAACACTTGGAACAAGATAGGGAGTTTCTTTTTCACCTTTTTTGACATTGCAAGCAGCGGTGCTCTCCTACAAAATTTTTGTAGGATTTTCAATCTTATGGCTTTCGACTTTTCCTTTTTATGGTACAATAGGGGGTATGGAAAGTATCACCCTCAGTCCCAAACAGCAAGAAATTCAGGCTTTTGTTAAGAAATATCAGAGCCAGCTGGCTCCCAGTAAGAACTCGCATATTCAATATTTCTTCCGGCTGGATCAGGCGACGGTCAGTGTCTTTAGCTCCGGAAAAGTTCTCTTTCAAGGGGCAAAAGCTGCTCACTACGCTGGCCTTTTTGGCCATCAACCAGAAAAATCCAGCTCTAGTCCTGCTTCTCAGAATTTTGCCCTCATTGGGACGGATGAGGTCGGCAACGGCTCCTACTTTGGAGGTCTAGCCGTCGTAGCTTCTTTCGTCACTCCAGACCAGCACTACTTTCTGAGAAAACTGGGTGTCGGTGATTCTAAAACCTTTAACGATAGCAAGATTCGCCAACTAGCTCCTGTCTTGAAAGAAAAGATTGCTCATCAAGCTCTGCTCCTATCGCCAGAGAAGTACAATGAAGTTATCGCTTCTGGCTACAATGCCGTCTCTGTAAAGGTAGCCCTACATAATCAAGCTATCTACCTACTGCTGCAGAAAGGCATCAATCCCGAAAAAATCGTCATCGATGCCTTTACCAGCCAGCAAAACTACAATAAATACCTAAAGCAGGAAAAGAATCATTTTCCAAATCCGGTAAGTCTGATTGAAAAGGCTGAAGGAAAGTTCCTAGCTGTTGCGGTCAGCTCTATTATCGCTCGTGACCTCTTTCTGGAAAATCTAGAAAATCTCAGTCAAGAGTTAGGCTATACCCTGCCTAGCGGAGCCGGAAGCAAGAGCGATCATGTTGCCAGCCAGATTCTTCAAGCCCACGGAATGGCCGGTCTGCAGCATTCTGCTAAACTCCACTTTAAAAATACTGAAAAAGCACAAAAACTTTTAGAAAGGTAACCTATGAAAAAATCAAATACTGCCGTTGTCATTCTCAAAGAATGGGGGCTCTTTATCATCTTTATCTCTGTCATTATCCTATCACGGCTCTATCTCTGGTCCCCTGTAAAGGTAGATGGCCACTCTATGGACCCTACGCTGGCTAATGGGGAATACCTGCTTGTCCTCAAACATCAGTCTATTGACCGATTTGATATCGTTGTCGCCACTGAGACAGATGATAACGGTACAACCAAGGAGATTGTCAAGCGGGTTATCGGTATGCCGGGCGACACTATTCAGTATGAAAATGATACCCTTTACATCAACGGCAAAAAAACAGACGAGTCTTACCTGACAGACTACATCAAAAAATTCAAAGAAGACAAGCTCCAATCCACTTATACTGGGGATGATTATGATGACAATGGTGAGTTTTTCAGGAAACTCGCAGCTCAAGCTCAAGCCTTCACTGTTGACAAAGATGGCAGTCCTGTCTTCACCATCAAGCTTCTGGATGATGAATACCTGCTTCTGGGTGACGACCGTATTGTTTCAAAGGACAGCCGCCAGGTTGGTGCTTTCAAAGCAAAACAAATCCAGGGCGAAGCTAAGTTCCGCTTCTGGCCACTGCTGCCTTTTAAGACCTATTAAGCATACCGAACTCAGCTGAACATCAGCTGGGTTCGTTTTAAAAGAAGAACCTATAAACTATGGAATTTTACTTTTCAGGAACGATTGAACGTATTATTTTTGAAAATCCCAGCAACTTTTTCCGCATCCTGCTCTTAGATATTGAGGATACAGATGCCGAGGATTTTGAAGATTTTGAAATCATTGTCACCGGCTCTATGGCAGACGTCATGGAAGGCGAAGACTACACCTTCTGGGGCAGTCTTGTCCAACACCCCAAATATGGGCAGCAGCTGAAAATTTCTCGCTATGAGCGAGCCAAACCCAGTAGCAAAGGCCTAGTAAAATACTTCTCTAGTGACCATTTCAAGGGAATCGGAGTCAAGACTGCTCAAAAAATCGTCCAACTCTACGGAGAAGATACCGAAGACACCATTGACAAGATTTTAGCAGAGCCGGAAAAGCTGACCCAGATAAACGGCTTAGCAGCTAAGAACCGCGAGGCCTTTGTCGCCAAGCTAAGACTCAACTACGGAACTGAGATGGTACTAGCCAAGCTGGCAGCCTACGGCATTCCCAATAAGCTAGCTTTTCAAATCCAGGATACCTACAAGGAAGAAACGCTGGATATTGTCGAAAAATATCCCTATCAGCTAGTAGAGGATATTCAGGGAATCGGCTTTAAAATTGCTGACCATCTGGCAGAAGAGCTGGGCATCCAAAGTGATGCCCCTGAGCGTTTTCGGGCTGGCCTTGTCCATACCTTGCTGACCCAGTCCATGGAGCGGGGAGATACCTATGTTGAAGCTCGTGATTTACTAGAGCACACCATCGAACTCTTAGAAAGCTCACGTCAAGTGGAGCTGAACCTTAGTCTAGTCGCTGATGAACTGGCCCATCTGATTGAGGAAGATAAGGTCCAAAATGTAGAGACCAAGATTTTTGAAAACAGCCTATTTTTTGCTGAAGAAGGAATAAAAAGCAATCTAGTACGTCTGCTGGAAAAAGGAGAACAAGACTGCTTTGACGCAGATGAAATTACTGCCGCTATCCAGCAAGTGGAGGAGAACTCCGGCATCACCTATGACAGTATCCAAAAAGAAGCTATCCGTCAGGCTATCAATCAGAAGGTCTTTATCCTAACCGGCGGACCGGGTACTGGAAAAACTACCGTTATCAACTGTATCATCGCAGTCTACGCCCAGCTTCGCGGTTTGGATCTGCGAAAGGTCAATGATCTGCCGATTCTGCTGGCAGCTCCGACCGGACGTGCTGCTCGTCGCATGAACGAATTGACTGGTCTTCCTAGCGCTACTATTCACCGCCATTTGGGGATGACTGGCGATGATGATACCAGTCATTTGGATGATTATCTAGATGCTGATTTTATCATTGTAGATGAATTTTCCATGGTGGATACTTGGTTGGCTAATCAACTCCTCAGCAATATCTCCTCTCAGACCAAACTCTTGATTGTCGGAGATGCCGACCAGCTGCCCTCTGTCAGTCCAGGTCAGGTACTGGCGGACTTGCTGCAGATACCGACTATTCCACAGACCAAGCTGGAAACCATCTATCGGCAGAGCGAAGAGTCTACAATCGTTACACTGGCTAGCCAGATTCAGAAGGGTATTTTACCAGCAGATTTTACAGAGAAAAAAGCGGACCGCTCATATTTTGAAGCTAGAAATGAGCACATCCCGCCTATGATTGAGAAAATCGCTAGCGCAGCCATTCGCAGCGGTATCCCAGCTCAAGATGTTCAGGTATTAGCACCTATGTATCGGGGGCCAGCCGGTATCGACCAGATTAACAATCTTATGCAAAATCTCATCAATCCTGTCGAGAAAGATGAGTTGACCTTTGAAGCTCCCGACTGTCAGTATCGCCAAGGAGACAGGGTTATCCACTTGGTCAATGATGCTGAAAGCAATGTCTTCAACGGTGACTTAGGCTATATCAGCGACCTGCTGCCTGCTAAGTACACCGACTCCAAGCAGGACGAGCTGACCATTGACTTTGATGGCAATGAACTTGTTTATCAGCGTAGCGAGTGGTATAAGATTCGCCTGGCCTACGCCATGAGCATCCACAAGTCTCAGGGCAGTGAATTTCCGGTGGTTATCTTGCCCATCACTAAGAGCAGTCACCGGATGCTGCAGCGCAACCTCATCTACACCGCTATCACCCGCGCCAAGAGCAAGCTGATCCTGCTTGGGGAAAAAGCTGCCTTTAACTATGCCGTCAAAAACACCGGCACCGCCCGCAAAACTTATCTCATCGAGCGCTTTGGAGACCTCCCGCAAGCCGAAAGCAATATCCACAATCCTGTGGATAAAATGAAAACACCTGTGGAAAAATATGTCTTGACAGAAGAAAATTTCCTGAAAATTGACCCCCTAATCGGCCTGACCGAGGAAGATATCCACAGTATATTCAGCACATAAATAAAAAGGCTGGAACAGAATTAAATTTTTTAGTTCTGTCCTATCGCCTTTTTTTATGCCTTATTTTTCCGGCTAAAGAGCTGCAGGAGCTCGTCAGTAAAGATATCCAGACCGACCGAGGTCATCATAAACTGCAGAAAATGGAAACGTTCTGGCAGTTTTTCGGGCTCACTTTCAAAAGCGGTCCCATGCATCCAGAAGTTCACCAGCAGCAGAAAAACTTCTGCAGCCTCTTCCGGATACTGGGTCTGAAGGGAGCCATCTGCCATCCCTTTTTTGATAATGTCACTGACCACAGGGGCGCCTATCCGCAGATTGTCCCGCATCATGGTCAAAATAAAGCCCGCGTCCTTCTCATACTCACCCACAATGCCGTCCGTAGCCCGGGCTGTCTGACTTTCCAGATTGGACTTGAGGATGGTCTGCAGCTGCTCCCTGCCAGTCAGATTTTCCGTAGCCTTGAGCCACTGCTTCATCTCTTCTTCCATCAGCTCCTGCCGGCTCCTAATCACCGCAAAGACAATCTCATCTTTTGACTTGAAATGATGGTAGATAGCCCCCTTGGAAATGCCTGCCGTCTGGGCGATATCCTGCATACTGGTCTTTTCGGACCCCTTTTGGATAAAGAGCTGGGTTGCTGTATTTAAAATTTTTTCTCTCATGGCCTGGGATTTGTCTTTTCGCTGCGCCATTCTGTTCCCCTTTGTTTCTAATATAGCTTTATTCTACCAAAAAAGCCGGGGAAATACAAAATCATAAAAATATCTTTAAGCCTTGTCTTGCTGATCCCTTTGATACCAAAGATAGATACTGTAAGCCGCCATCAAGATATAGCCTAGGAAAAAGAGCGGATTTTCCGTCCCCTTCCCCAGGAAAATGCCTTCACCAATGGTATTGATGGCCCCGTGGAAAAGAACACAGTAAAGGATGGACTGACTGACCTTGTAAAGAGCCGCCAGCCAGAAACGGGCGAGTAGGCAGGCGGCAGTAAAGACTAGAAAAGAAGTCCCTGCCTGACTGCTGCCGGGGGTAAAGAAGAGGGGCAGATGCCAGACAACCCAGATTAACCCAGTTGTTACAGTCGCTATCGGAAAGGGCAGAAGTCTTTCCAGAGTCGGCTGCAGAAAACCTTGCCAGCCAATCTCTTCATTGCCGCCTGTCAGAAGAGTCGTCATGAGAAAAATCAGGGCAATCCTGAGAAGGCTAAAACCAGGCAGGAGCGGGCTCCAAAAGACTATGGAAAGGGTATAAAGAATTGTCAAAATCAAGAGATGGACCCAAGTCCTTTTTCGGGCCGATCCGATAGAAGCCAAGAGCTCCTTGAACGATTTTCCTAAGACCAGTTTGGCTCCAATGGCCGGGCCAAAAACACCAGCGATGGTTAGGACCTGGGAAATAATAGGAATCCTCAAGAAAGCCGAAGCCAGCCAGGCAGACCAGCTAATGCCAAAAGTCCAGGCCAGAAAGGGCAGGATATGCCTTGTCTCTGGCTCTACATGTGTTTGTTTGTTCATACGATAACTCCTTATCAAATGTAGAATAGTGAAAAGTCATCCGAAAACTGGACAAAAGCATCCTTTACTTTCAGTCTTTCAGATGATTGCCTGTTTTGAAACGCAGATTTTTAAAATCCGACCATTCGGTTTGTTTTGTTATAAAAAATAAAGACCTGCGCCAAATAGAAAACGTAGTCTTTTAGTCCTTGCCTAAAATAAAAAGCAAAGATAGACTAAATAATGCTAAAAGCTATGTCAGCACAATTTAGCTACTGCCTGCTGCTTTTAGTTTCTAAGTTGTCCTGACTCTGATGCTTAAGACAGGCCATTTCTCTGCTACTTGCTCCTTTCTTGATTTTGCAATCGCCGAATTTGCCAGAGATTGGAGGCAAGACTCAGCCCCCCTACTGCCATAATACCCAGTCCTCGCCAAGGGCTAAAGACAGAAGTCAGCAAACCACCAGCAAGGACAGCATATCCAGCTTTGACTCCCCACTTAGAATAGCGTATGAGATTCTCACCCTGTGTTATCTTTTCTAGCCACACATTACGTTTTTCTGCCTGCTGCTGCAAAAACTCTTTCTGACCTTCCCGCTGCCGATCCAGCTCCTGATTAAACTTGAGGATGTGCTCGCTTGTTTTTTCTACTACAGATTTCTTCATTTCTGCTCCTTTCTTTTTAAAAACCGACCAGACGGTTTTTTATTTTATAAACTCAGTATAACAGACACAGAAAACTTTGTCCAGTATTTTTTCAAAAAAGATTATTTTTAGTCAATGAAAATTATCAGACAACTTAGAAACTCGTCACAAGCAACTCTCTCATACTAAAAACTATATCTAAAAAAGCCCGGTAATGAACCAAGCCTTTATCTTTATTCAAACCCCGTCACTGTCAGTCCTAGCAGACGAATACCTCGTGGTTGTTCTTCCAAGCTATCGTAAATCTCATGAGCCGTTCGCTCGATTTGCTCCTTGTCTTGAGTGGCTAGATTCAAACTTTTCCTTTTAGTCAAGGTGGAGAAATCAGCATAGCGGATTTTCAGAACGATAGTTCGCCCTTTCTTGTCATGCTTAGTCAAGCTATTTTCTACCTTCTGTGCCAGCAGGGTCAGCTCTTTCTTGATGTCCTCCTCACTATAGAGCAGTTTGGCATAGGTCCGCTCCTTCCCGATCGACTTACGAATACGATTGGATTTGACTGGACTATTGCTGATGCCACGCGCTTTACGATAGAGATCAAAACCAAAGCGACCAAACTTATCAATCAAGGTCATTTCTGATATCTTGAGCAGATCTGCACCGGTATAAATACCCATGCCATGTAGTTTTTCAACGCTCTTCTTACCAACTCCATGAAACTTGGCAATATCCATAGGCGCCAGAAAGGCCTCTGCTTCCTCAGGCAGAATAACAGTCAGACCATGAGGCTTCTCATAGTCACTGGCAATCTTGGCCAGAAACTTATTATAAGAAACGCCTGCCGAAGCCGTCAGTTGCAGCTCATTCCAGATATCGTGCTGAATCAGCTTGGCTATTTTGACTGCAGATTTAATCCCAAGCTTGTTTTCCGTTACATCCAGATAAGCCTCGTCAATGCTCATTGGCTCAATCAAATCCGTATATCGTTTGAAAATCTCTCGGATCTGCAAGCCGACTGCTTGATATTTTTCGTAATTCCCCGAGATAAAAATCCCCTGTGGGCAACGCTCATAGGCTTCCTTGGAGCTCATAGCCGAATGAACTCCGAACTTTCTGGCCTCATAATTGCAGGTGGAGACGACACCACGACCGCCTGTCAAGCGTGGGTCGCTGCCGATGATGACTGGATGTCCCTTTAGCTTAGGATTATCCCTCTCTTCCACCGAAGCGAAAAAAGCGTCCATATCAATGTGGATAATCTTCCGAGATGTATCGTTAATCAGTGGAAAAATCAGCATGCCTCCTCCTTTCTCCTGCCATAAATTTCAGCTTATGAGCTTTCACAAAGTCAGCCCATTTTGCTCAAATAAATCTGAAACAGTTTTTCATTCTTGTAAAAAGTATTTTAAACGTAAGATTCTTCGTCAGTAATTTTTGTATGACATTTTAATTACTTTTATTATAACTTTTTTACCCATTTTTCCAAAATATTTGAAAAGAGTTATGTTTTTCAAATCTATAGTACACATCCGCGACTTTTTACTTTCTGTATTATAAAAGAAAGTCTTTCTTTCTGCCGAAAATGGTTTGTGAAACCGATTACCGTATGATATACTTTACTTATAAATGTAACAGTTTATGTTGCTAGAATAAAGAGGAAAATCAAATGGTTGTAAAAACAGTTGTTGAAGCTCAAGATATTTTTGACAAAGCTTGGGAAGGTTTCAAAGGTGAAGACTGGAAAGAGAAAGCAAGTGTTTCTCGCTTCGTTCAAGCTAACTACACACCTTATGATGGAGATGAAAGCTTCTTGGCAGGTCCTACTGAGCGCTCACTCCACATCAAGAAAATCGTAGAAGAAACAAAAGCTCACTACGAAGAAACTCGTTTCCCAATGGACACTCGTCCAGCATCTATCGCTGATATTGACGCTGGTTACATTGACAAGGACAACGAACTGATTTACGGTATCCAAAACGACGAACTCTTCAAATTGAACTTCATGCCAAAAGGCGGTATCCGCATGGCTGAAACTACTTTGAAAGAAAATGGATACGAACCAGATCCTGCTGTTCATGAAATCTTTACTAAGTATGTTACAACGGTAAACGACGGTATTTTCCGTGCTTACACTTCTAACATCCGCCGTGCTCGTCACGCCCACACTGTAACTGGTCTTCCAGATGCTTACTCACGCGGACGTATCATCGGGGTTTACGCACGTCTTGCTCTTTATGGAGCTGACTACCTCATGGCTGAAAAAGTTCGCGACTGGAATGGTTTGACTGATATTGACGAAGAAACAATCCGTCTGCGCGAAGAAATCAACCTGCAATACCAAGCACTCGGTGAAGTTGTAAAATTGGGTGATCTTTATGGAGTGGATGTTCGCCGTCCTGCCTTCGACGTTAAAGAAGCTATCCAATGGACTAACATCGCCTTCATGGCTGTCTGCCGTGTCATCAACGGTGCTGCTACTTCTCTCGGACGTGTGCCTATCGTTCTTGACATCTACGCAGAACGTGACTTGGCTCGCGGTACTTACACTGAATCAGAAATCCAAGAATTTGTTGATGATTTCGTTATGAAACTTCGTACAG
>ERZ772972.727-NODE-727-length-12150-cov-11.481356_pt1 | contig 12150 bp, 9 predicted proteins | sample MGYA00580673_ERZ772972 | MGnify/ENA primary metagenome ERZ772972 (study PRJEB29015, sample SAMEA2738051) | human oral metagenome | biome: human oral; feature: human-associated habitat; material: saliva | place: China | collected 2229 ... | reverse complement strand
GGCTTTCTGTAAAGGTGAAAAGCATTCCAATTCCGCACGCCATAAACGGCCCGATGTATGGAATGAACGAGAAGACCCCTGCCAGCACACCGACTAGCGCAGCGTACGGAAGCCCTGCGAGTGAATACCCTGCAAAAATCATCACGCCGACAATCAGCGCCTCAATTAATTGGCTCATCAGGAAGCGGTCATACGTATCAATCACGACTTCTCCAACATATCGAATGTGTTCCACCTGTTCTTTCGGTAAAAGCACACGTAAAATTCTAAAGCTCATTTTCCCTAACAATTCTTTACTTGCTAGAATATTAATCATGAAGAAAATTCCCATGATTACAGAGAAGACATTCGAGAAAATTCCCGTAATATTTGTCGTAAATCCGCCAAGGAAGCTAATCACTGAAGAGACAAGATTACTTTGATTTAACATGTCGGTAATTTGCGATACTTCACTCGATTGCAACAAGTTCGACCGTTTTACAAATCTTAGAACGGCTTCTATTAAATGATTGACGCTACTGCTCAACTGCGAAACCGTATCGGCAATCATTGGCGTAATAATCCATAATAGCAACGAGATAATACATAGCAAAATCACAATAATCGTCAAAATCGCTGTGGCTCTGCGGAATTTTTGAGGAAAATTGAGATTCTCCAATCCTTGCTCGATTCGTTTCATAGGTACGTTTAATACAAACGCCAAGACCATCCCCATTAGAAGCGGGAATAGCATTCCGATAAATTCAGATATCCACGTCAAAATCGCACTAAAGTTAAGAACGATTAATAATGCCGTGGCAATTATCCCAATTAAGATGAGCCATTCTTTTTTTACTTTATTCATATGCAATTTCCTTTTTTAATTGTTCTAAGAGCGCCTTGCACCCCAATGTCACATCGCGGTACGTCGCATCAAAGTCTCCTGTATACCACGGATCGGCGATATCACGACTCACTCCGGCTACTTCTAATAAGCGCGCCACCGTCGCATCCGATTTTCCATCGACAAACGAGTGGATATTACGCACATTCGACGCATCCATTCCCAAGATGTAGTCGGCATCCAGGTCGGTTTCATCCAACGTCCGTGACACAAGCCCCTTTGCGGAAATGCCGTGCTCCTCGAGTTTCTTACGAGTGCCGTGATGCACCGGATTCCCATGTTCCCACGTACTTGTCGCAGCGGAATCGATCGTAATTTTATCTTCCAATCCTTCTTCATGAACCATTTTTCTAAATACAGCTTCTGCCATCGGTGAACGACAAATGTTCCCTAGACAAACAAATACTACTTTCACGGGCGTCCCTCTCTTTCTTTTTGTAAGTATATTATATAATTTATAAAGTTATCTGTATACTAGAATCTTAACAAAAACACACGAGAACTATACAAATAAATTCTCGTGTGTTTTATTTAATTTAAATCATTTTACTTTATTTAAAAAGCACGAAAGATAAAATTAACATGAAAATCACCCCTACCACCATAGGTACAGACGTTCTTTTCACAATTTCAAGCGGTTCTTTCTTTGTACTTCCAGCAACAATCATAACAACAGCTGACACTGGAGAAACAGCACGTAATAAATTCCCTGCTAATCCCATAGGAACCGTGACTGCGTATGGACTAATACTTGCCGCTGCAGCTAAAGGAACCATAAGCGGAACCATTGCAAAGAACAACGCTGTCCCACTACCGCTTAACAATACGATGATTGCAGTAAATAAAACTAAAATTAAAGGTAACAATACTCCAGATGCGCTTGTACTTTCCATAGTTTTCTGAAGAACTGTAATAATACCTATTGCTTTCAATCCGCTAACAAATACAGATGCAGCTATCAGTAAAATTACGATAGACATTGAATTGCCCATCCCTTTAAAGAAGAAATCAACCTTATCAAAAGTAACTTTAAACTGTTTATTTCTAAACAACTCGCAAATAATTGCAATTACAAATGAAATTATTGCTACCACTTCAACAGATAGTTTCAAATCAATTCCTAAACTAGAATTTAAAATAAATACTAATAGCATAATTAGAATTGGTAATAATGGTAATAACGCATAAATGAACTTAAACATGCCTGAAAGTTCTGTTTTCTCTACATCTTCTGAGTTTTCTAAATCATATTTTTCATCCGATAACACTACTGATTTATCACAGTATTTTTGCCATAAATAGTGGGCAATTGCCATTACAAATAAAGTTGGAATGGATACAATAGCATGATAATTAAATACATATTCTGCAACAGGCATACCTAATTCTTGTGCTATAGCCACATTATCAGAACCCAAAGGAGTAGGCATTACAGTTGCGGTAGTAGCAATAACTGCCGCAGCCGTTAACGGACTCATTTTAGATTTTATTAACACTGGATATAGCGTTGCTAATAAGATAATAGCTAAATTAGAAGCGCTTGGAATAACCAATGACAATAAATTTCCTAATAAAAATACAATGGGTACTAAAAAGTATGATGACTTAACGTGTTTCAACGGTTTAGTTAACACGTTTACCGTAACTTCATTTGCACCAATCTGATTCATATAAGCTGTATAGCCACCTAAAATAATAATGACTAACCCTGCACCAGAAAGCGTTGTTTTAAATTGAGATACTACAGATGTTAATGGATCTATAAAAGCATTAACAGGTTCTTTTATAACCGCTATTCCTGATAAGGAAGCGATATATAAAAGTAAGATTCCTATTCCAAACATCGCAACTTTAATATCTGCTTTTTTTAATAATAAATACGTTATCAGAGCAACTGATAATATACCTAAGATAATTGTAACAATCGTATTCATGATAATTCCTCCTCTTATTATTTAACATTTTTCAACAGCGGCCACAAACCACTTTCTAAAAGCATCTGCATCGACAGAAACAGCTACTACAGCATTCTCTTCTTTCCCCATCTTTTTATTTATATCAATTATAGATGCTCCTTGAGTTAATTCACCTTTAGTCTCAATGGCTACATATTCATTCGACAAAGTATAGATTTCAGGAGCTAATAGATACGCTACCGCTGTACTATCATACATTTTTAACCCTGTAGAAAAGCTTCCTCCTCTATATCTTTTAAATAAGGCATAGAACATTTCGCCTGTACCATTCAACTGTTTAATTTGCTCTGATATTTCTGGGAAAATCAATGCTTCTTTCCCAATCTCTAATGGACAAATTACTTTTTTTACAGGAGCTTCTATGACAATTTTTGCTGCTTCAGGATCAAAATGAAAATTATATTCTGAGTACACACCTGAATTTCCTCTACCGATTGCCCCACCCATAATTACAATTTCTTTAATTTTTTCAAGATCTTTCGGATAGGTACGAATTAATAAAGCTATATTGGTTAATGGACCAATACATACGAGCGTTGTCTCTTCATTATTTTGAATTACATTATGCATAGCTTCGAGAGCGCTTTCTCTTTTGAGTAAACTATTATCAGGTTCAGGAAATTCATATCCTTCCATCCCTGTTTTTCCATGTACAGATTCAACAGACATAGCTGATTTTAACAAAGGTCCGCATGCACCTTTAGCAACAGGTATTTTTTTCCCAAGAAACTTTAATAATTTCAGAGTATTATTTGTAACGTGCTCTATTCCAACATTCCCTGCTACTGTTGTAATTAGTTCTATATCTAATTCTATCGCGTTTGTTGCAATAGCAATGGCTACTGCATCATCTATGCCTGGATCAGTATCAATAATAACTTTTCTTGCCATCTCATAGTTCCTCCTCAATTTCTCTTAGAGTAGGCACATAATCATGCGCATTCTCTTTCGTACAAGCTAGAGCTCCGGCAACAACTGAATATTGTATTACGTCTTTAATTTCATATCCTTTCCAAAGCCCAAATACTAGCATACCAATAAATGTATCTCCAGCCCCCGTTGTATCTACGACTTCAACATCAATTGTTGGAATTAAGCCCTCCAAATTGTCTACTGCATAATACGCACCTTCTTTACCTAAAGTAATTATTATATTTTTTACTCCGTATTTACGAAGCTTACTAACAACGCTACTACATTCCATCTGACTTTCTGGATATATTCTAGTTAGCAATTCTGATTCTGATTGGTTCAACACTAAATAATCAATTTTTTTTAATATTTTATCAGGTATCTCTTTAGCTGGTGCAGGATTAACGACAACTGTCATATTTTTCTTTTTTGCCACTTCAATCGCATGCCACAATGTATCTAAAGGAAGTTCAAACTGAATTAATAAAATATCTCCTTGAGTTCCATCCAGAAAATTATCTACATCAAGAACCGAAACCTTCTCATTAGCACCTCCTACCAACAAAATTCTATTATCATTATTTTCGTATATAATAATAGCTCTCCCTGTTGGTTCGTCGTCTAGAATGACACTATCTACATTAACTCTATATTTTTTTAATTCCGAAATTGCTTCTTCACCTTGAATTTCCTTACCTACTCTTCCTAAGAAGGTAGTATTAGCTCCTAACGAAGCTGCAACTATCGCTTGATTTGCGCCTTTCCCCCCGAAACTTATATGATAATCCTTTCCATGTTTAGTTTCTCCTGCTTTAGGAATAGCATCAATACTGATTTTTTCGTCTATATTAATACTTCCAATAACATATATTTTATTTTTCAACATACATCACCATTCCACTTCCAAAGTGATTATTTGGTCGAGTAATAAAACCAAATTTCTCATAAAAACCTTCAGCTCCTACCGTACTCATTAATCCAACATAAGCGTGATCACAACAAATTAATCGAATTCTCTCTAACAAAGTATTTACAACTATAGTACCAACTCCTTTATTTCTATATTTAGGATGAACAATAATATCTTTTAAAAAAAATACAATTCTACTATCTCCGACAACTCGCCCTATTCCAACTAGTTGTTTTTCGTAAAAAACTTTAACATCGAGAACATCTTGTTCTAAAGCACTCACTACATCTTCAACAGGATATAAATAAAACCCTACCAGCTCATGCATAAATAAATATTCTTCAGCAGTTAATTTATTTAAGATAATATTCAAATCAGGTCACCTCTAAAGCTTGGTTAAACGTTTAACCACTTTTACAAAATAATTATCCCTCTAATTGGTAGCGTTGTCAATAGCCAAATAAAAAAAGAATGAGAATTTATATCTCATCCTTTTTATAAACTTGGCTCTAGGTATAACACCTCATATTCATTCCCATTTTTTATACTTTTCTGAAGCATTAACACCGCATTTTCCGCTAGTTGTTGTATATTTTGATTTATTGACGGTAAGTTGATTCCAAACATATCTGAATAAGCCAAATTATCATATCCAATAATTTCTATATTCTTTATATCTTTAATTCTATTGGCTTTCAACAAGCCATACGCCATCAAATCGTTAAAACAAAAGACTCCTGTGTTTTCAGTTAGAATATTCGAATGTATTCCTATATCATATCCAGATTCAAAATGAAAATCGCCTTCAAAAAAATCCACTGGAATATTCAGTTTAATCTCATCTAAAGCTTGTTTTACACCTTTTAAGCGTTCGTTAGAAATAAAAGAATCCTTTCCTCCTGTTACTACAGCAAGATGTTTTATATTTTTTTCTAAAAGAAACTTTGTTGCTATATATCCACCTAGCTTATTATCCGACACTACTTGCCTCTTTTTTACATTTGATATTAACCTATCAACTAATACCAAAGGTACATCGGTATTCTCTAAAAATGCTTGAAATTCTTCTATATGTAAATAGGTTTCATTTGAAACACATGCTATAACCCCATCAACCTGACGATCTATAAATTCATTTATATGATGGATATCACTTGCATACAAATCATTACTATTTGCAATCAAAGTTGAATACCCTTTAATACTCATCGTTTGTTCAATATCTCTAACAAGCTTCGAAAAAAAAGGATTTTCAATATCTGGAATAAGTATTCCAATTGTTTTTGTACTTGTACTTAACAAACTTCTAGCAATTTTATTAGGACGATAATTTAACTCTGCCGCTATTTTTTTCACTTCAGCTTTCTTTTCTTCAGAAATTCTAGATGGTTTATCGTTCAGAATTATAGATACCGCTGCAGATGAAATATTTGCTATTTTGGCAATGTCTTTTAATGTAACTTTTGACATTTATATTCCCCTTCCTACAAACTTCATTCTAAACATATTTCTTAAATATAACAACAATAGAGAAAATATGAGTAAAATTCATATTGAATACCCCATAATTATACCATTTTCCGCATATCCCTTCATCACCGCACCCCTGCAGAGACCATTTTCCCTGCACCCAACTCTTCTTTCTCTTCTCCCTTTCTTTCGAATGAAGGCAAAATCCATTTGAAATAAGGTCCAAAGGCGAAGAATAAACGGAAGACCAAGGGATTCCATAGTAGCAACAATAAGGGAGTGCAACCAATGTGAATTACTGACTCTAGGGTGAAACCCGTAGAGTCAGTTTGAAGCTTGGTAGGAACTGAGACCTTGGGCTCAGTCCGGTGCCCTTATTGTAGCAACTATAGAGACATCCCTTCGGTCTGGAGTTTATTCGTAAGCCCTTTGGGCTATATTCTCTCTTCTTTTCAAATGGATTTTGCATCCTTCGAAAACAAAAAGTGGTGGACAGCCGTCCACCACTTTTTCTATTCTACTGTTACTGATTTGGCAAGGTTACGCGGTTTATCCACGTCTAACCCTTTACCTAGAGAAGTGTAGTACGCGATTAATTGCGTTACCACTACAGATACGATTGGTGCTAATAAAATTGGCACCGCTGGAACGATGATATCGTCGCCTTCTTGCTCAACGCCTTCCATCGCGATTGTTGTTACGACAGCGCCACGAGCTTTCACTTCTTGGATATTTCCGCGAGTGTGGCTCGCTACAACTGGTTCGCTTAATAATGCGATGACTGGAGTGCCTTCTTCGATAAGGGCGATTGTTCCGTGTTTTAATTCCCCTGCGGCAAAGCTTTCAGTTTGCACGTATGAGATTTCTTTTAATTTCAACGCTGCTTCCATCGCTACATAGTAGTCTAAGTGACGACCGATGTAGAAAGCATTGCGAGTTTCTAATAAGCGCTCTTTGACTAAGTCTTGAACGGCTTGTTTGTCTGATAATACGCTCTCGATTGAAGCGGCAACGACACCTAAGTCATGCTTCATGTCGAATGGAGCTTCTAAGCCTTTAGATGCGCGTAATGCGTCTGCTAAAACGGCCATCACTGCGATTTGTGCAGTGTAAGCTTTTGTTGAAGCTACGGCAATTTCAGGGCCTGCGTGTAATAGTAATGTATAGCTTGCTTCACGAGAAAGAGTTGACCCTTTCACGTTTGTGATTGTTAATGATGGGAAGTTTTGCTCGTTTACTTTTACTAACGCTTGACGGCTGTCCGCTGTTTCTCCACTTTGTGATAAGAAAATGAAGAATGGTTTTTGTGATAATAATGGTTGGTGGTAAGCAAATTCGCTTGCTAAGTGAACTTCTACTGGAATTCCAGCAAGTTGTTCTACTAACGCTTTACCAACCCATCCTGCATGGTAGCTTGTTCCGCAGGCAATCACGTAAATGCGGTCGCTTGCTAAAATGCTGTCTTGGATTTCTTTATCGACTTGTAATTGACCATTTTCGTCTTGATAGTTTTGGATGATTTTACGTAATACAACTGGTTGTTCATCCATTTCTTTCAACATGTAGTGAGGGTAAGCCCCTTTTTCTAAATCGTCTGCATCTAATTCTGCAACGAATGGTGCACGTTCTACTGGTTCACCGTCGATTGTTTCGATTTCTACAGATTCTTCTGTTAAAGTGATTAACTCTTCGTCTTTGATTTCGATGTAACGGTCTGTTTCAGCGATTGTTGCCATTGCGTCTGAACAGATCACGTTGAAGCCTTCGCCAACCCCTACTAATAATGGGCTCTTATGTTTTGCTGCGTAAAGAACGCCTGGTTTTTCGCTGTCTAATAAACCGAAAGCGAATGATCCGCGGATTTCTTTCAACGCGCGACGGAACGCTTCTTTTCCTGATAAGTTTTCTTTATTTGCAAAGTATTCTACTAAGTTTACGGCAACTTCTGTATCTGTTTGAGATTTGAAATCAACGTCGCTTAAGAATTCTTTTTTCAATTCGTCATAGTTTTCAATAACGCCGTTGTGCACTAATGTGAAACGACCTGATTGTGATTGGTGAGGGTGAGCGTTGTTTTCTGTCGCTGGTCCGTGTGTTGCCCAACGAGTATGCCCAATCCCTGCAAATGCTGGAATTTCTTCATCCACTGCATCACGAAGATTTTGAATACGTCCAACACGTTTTACTAATTGTGTTGAGCCATCTTCGTCCATAATAAATAATCCTGCTGAGTCATATCCACGATACTCAAGCTTTTCTAATCCGTTTAATACTACTGTTTGGATTTTTCCATGTCCAATACATCCTACGATTCCGCACATAATTTTTAACTCCTTTTATAAGAGGCCTAATTGTCGCCTCTTTTATTGTAATTTTGATTATGTTTCTGGTGCCGTTTCAATTTTGTCATTTCCTTGCAAAAATGGTTTGTATGAAACTGTAGACTGCACTGCCTTGAGTCATCCGCCGAGTATTTCGATAAACTCATTCCTCGTCACCTGTTTTTCAAACAGGCCTGGCGCTATCCTTGTCGCTTCCTTCCAAAGCTTTCATAAATTTTCAGAAACATAGTTATCATAACCGAAGGCCACCCCAAAAACAACTATTTTTCCTTTTTCCTAACCTTTTCCATACCAAACCTCAACCTTACCCCTCCTCAAGCCGTACCCTTATCGCATTTCTAGGCGTCCAATCAGTAGATACCACTTTGTTATAAATGATGAAAGGCACTCATGATTTTCTTCCCCTCCCTCCATTCCAAAAAGAATACCAATTTGTCATGAGAGGTGAACGGCACACATGATGTTCTTTTCCTTCCCGGCTCAACTATTCATTTCAAAAAAGCGATTAAAGGCGATTGGCTGTCCTTTCGGATCCCATAGTAGCAGTAATGGGAAGTAGCATTAAAACGAATAAGGGAGTAAGACAGAAGCAAAAAAACGACTCACAGTGTGAGTCGTTTTGCTTCGTAGTCTTACCCCCGCAAGGCTGATTAGAATTAAGCAAATCATGAATGATGAAGCTTAATTCAATCAGCTACTGTGTCTAAGTTTATAAACTATTTTCTGTTAGGAACTTGTTCCTTACTCCGTCTTTGAGGATTTAAAGGCGAGAGACTACAGGCTCGAGCCGGTGCCCCATTACAGCTACTATAGGAACCATCCGAAAGGATTTAAGCCAATAGCCGCTAATCGCGTTTCACTTATTTTATGAAATTGAATAGTTTGGTGCTTCTTTCGTAATCTGAACATCATGCGGATGGCTTTCTCTTAGCCCCGCACCACTCATACGCACAAATTGCGTATTCTCGCGAAGCTCTTCTAAATTATGCGCCCCAACATACCCCATCCCAGAGCGAAGTCCGCCGACCATTTGGAAAATAATATCCGCCGCAGACCCTTTGTAAGCTACACGCCCTTCGATTCCCTCTGGTACGCGTTTGTTCGCTTCGTTTTTCGCTTGGAAGTAACGGTCACCTGAACCATTTTCCATCGCTGCTAGACTTCCCATTCCGCGGTATGTCTTGAAGCGACGTCCTTGGAAGATTTCGAATTCACCTGGAGATTCATCTGTTCCGGCAAGCATGCTTCCTAACATCACCGCATGTCCACCTGCTGCGATAGCTTTAGCGATATCTCCGGAGTACTTAATCCCACCGTCTGCGATGATCGCTTTGCCAAATTCTTTCGCCACTGTTGCGGCATCGTAAATCGCTGTGATTTGTGGAACCCCTACACCGGCAACGACACGAGTTGTACAGATAGAACCAGGTCCGATTCCGACTTTTACAACGTCCACGCCTGTTTCAAATAAGGCACGTGTTCCTTCTCCTGTCGCTACGTTTCCGGCAATCAATGTTGCGTCTGGGAATGTTTCGCGGATTTCTTTAATTTTACGGATTACGCCGGCACTATGACCGTGAGCTGTATCAATCACGATGGCGTCCGCACCTGCGTCTAGTAATGCTTTTGCACGTTCGAATGTATCTGAAGTAATCCCTACTGCTGCAGCCACGAGTAAACGTCCGTGTTCGTCTTTAGCAGAGTTCGGGAATTCAATCACTTTCTCGATGTCTTTAATCGTAATTAGTCCTGCTAAGCAGCCTTTATCGTCTACTAATGGTAATTTTTCGATTTTATGTTTTTGAAGAATGGCTTCTGCGTCTTTCAATGAAGTTCCAACTGGAGCCGTTACGAGGTTCTCTTTGGTCATTACTTCGTCAATTAAAATGGAATAATCTGAGATGAATCGTAAGTCACGGTTTGTCAAAATCCCAACGAGGTGACGTGTTTCTAAGTCATCAACGATTGGAACACCGCTAATACGGTATTTTGACATGAGGTCTTCGGCATCTTGTACTTTATGGGATGGAGTTAAGAAAAATGGATTGATGATAACGCCACTTTCTGAACGTTTTACTTTATGAACTTCTTCTGCTTGTTCTGCGATAGACATGTTTTTATGAATCACGCCTAATCCACCTTGACGCGCAATCGCAATCGCCATTGTTGAATCTGTGACGGTATCCATACTTGCACTCATTAAAGGAATATTGAGACGAATGTTTTTCGCTAATTGCACGCGTAAATCCACGTCATTTGGCAAGACATGACTCTCCGCTGGAATTAGTAAAACATCATCGAATGTGTATCCTTCTTTTTGAAATTTTGTTTCCCATTTTGACATAGCACAAACCTCCAGTGATTGAATTTATTAACGAATAATATACCACTTTTAAAAGAAAAAGCAAGTTTTTCTGCAGAAAATCCTGTTAATTCATGGAAGTTTCATCTTTTATTGTTCGTATTTTAATGAGAGTTTAATTTTTCACAAAAATACCGCCCAAAGCTTCGGAATTATGCTACACTTATAGTGACAAAGAAAGGATGATTCCTGTGAAAAAACAACTCTTCCCAGCAGTTGCACTAAGCTTCATTCTCCTCGGCTGTTCCAACCAGAACACTCCCGCTGAAACAACCACGAGTTCGATGGCAACGACTGCACAAACAACAAGCACGACAACAAGCTCAACAACAGAAACGACCGTCAATAGTACAGAGGCCTCTTCTGAAGAAACGACAGTAACCGAGGCTACTACGCAAGCGCAGGCTGCAAGTGGCAAGGCTGACCTTTCCCTTGGGTATGACATCATCGTCAATAAAAAACACGCGCTCCCATCAACGTATGCGCCCGGCGAAGATCCAACGGCTGGCCAACAAGTCCGCGCGTTAATTCATCGTATGCAAGAACTCGGCTATCCAATTAGCGATTCTTACAGCGGATATCGTTCCTATGACTATCAAACCAAACTTTATAACAACTATGTAGCCCGTGAAGGACAAGCGGCCGCAGACACGTACTCTGCTCGCCCAGGATATAGCGAACACCAAACAGGCCTCGCCTTCGATATTCTCGACTCTCATGGAAACTTACTCGATGGCCCAGAATATCAGGACGCTATCCACTGGCTTCATACACATGCCCACGAGTACGGCTTCATCATCCGATTCCAACCCGGCAAGGAAGCCATCACAGGTTACCAAGCCGAAGCATGGCACCTAAGATACGTCGGTGACAAAGCCACTGCTATTTATCAATCCGGCTTAAGCTTGGAAGAATATTACGGGGTTCCTGGTGGAGATTATAACTAGGATACGAGGCATCGCGCCTAGAAATGGAACGTTGGACTGGAACAACGCAAAGGACTAGGTACGAGTCGTGCGGATGTTTCAGGAAACGCACGCCATTTCTGCGATGACGAGTTCAACTACATGGAATAACTACAAAAATATAAGCTACCTTGAAAAATTTCAAGGTAGCTTCTTTTAATACACTTCATAATTTGTAATCAGCTGAAACAAAAACAAAAAGCAAGGTGAATTCACCTTGCTTTTTATTTTATTATTGAATATACGTCAAACTCTTACCGATAATGAACGTTGTAGTCACATTATGTAATATCGCTAATAGACTAGGAGAAACAATATCAATCAAACCTA
>ERZ772972.724-NODE-724-length-12174-cov-7.892978_pt1 | contig 12174 bp, 12 predicted proteins | sample MGYA00580673_ERZ772972 | MGnify/ENA primary metagenome ERZ772972 (study PRJEB29015, sample SAMEA2738051) | human oral metagenome | biome: human oral; feature: human-associated habitat; material: saliva | place: China | collected 2229 ... | reverse complement strand
GTGATGGGGGGTAAAAATTTTTATTCTCTTCTTTTTTTAATTTTACTGATAAATGAGAGGATTGCGATTCCAGTCAGTCGCCTAACTTCTTTATCTAAATATATTTTATCAAAAATTAAGAAATATGTCAAGCATAAAAATAAAAAATAACGCACCGACAATTTGTACAGTGCGTCATCCAGTTTCGACAAAAGTATTTGCTCTTCCGGACACAAACCCGTTTCATAATTAATCCTCTTCCGAGGGTGTTACATTAATTACTACCAGCATTAACTTAAGCTACGCTTATAGTAATTATATCATATTATAATTAAGGTGTCAACATAAAATAATTAGAAACAACATATTTAATCTTACGTGTTTCACATATAACACGACCAAGTTTGTATAACTGTTTTAACTGATTAATGCGTTGGTCGTCATAAGGTCTAATAGCAAGAGTGTAGTCAATCTTATCTTGGTCTCCAACTGTAAGTGCAATAGCTGGTAAAGGTGAACGCTTGGTGCAAATATATATAACACCATCTTTATCATCATACCAAACACCATACACTTGGTTGCTATATTTAATGTTATATAATGGTTTCATAGGTCTATTAATTTTATGAACAAAATTAGGGCTTTCATCAAAAGCAATACCCTCATAAGCATATTCCTGATTTCTAGCGTTTGCTAATAAATAAACATTGCTGTCTTTATAGTCTTTGGTAGCCTTAACACCTTTGGATTGTTCTAACACCCATTTTGCACCTTTTGGAGCAAGTGTTTTGGTGTCAGTTCTTAAATAATTATCTACACCTAAAGCTAAGAAAATAGGATTATAATAAGAAGCTAAATTTGCAATTAACACAACTTTACACTTATTTCTAAAAGCTTGCCCAACCCCACGGTCAACTGTTTGGTAAAATTCGATTAATCTGTCATATTCAAATGTTGGATTGGACTTTTTACCTAGATATACATTACTATCTATGTTAATAAATTCGTCGTATATAATCCAGTTGTAATTTTCACTTCCATAGTTAGTTGACTTGTTTTTATGGGCTAAACTTAAAGGTATGTACTTGCCTATCTCTTCGTAATCACTATCAGGTGTTCTTTGTAAACAAAATGAACCTCGTTTAGCAACTATATTATGAATAGGATAACCAGCATCTTTAAGTATTATCTCCGGTGACAGACAACACTTTTTAGACGAAATTTGTGTCTCATCTTCTGTTCTACGCATATATATAAATTTATCACCATATTTTAAATACATATAAATCATCCATATAAGCCACCCTGTACTTTTACCAATACTTCTTGTACCTATTGACATCATCCATGGTCTATTATAACTTAGTAAGTGTTCGGGGCTATAAAAATCCCCGAACACATCATGAATATTTTTCATAGTTATCCTCTACGATATGCAACATTAATCAAATTTTGTATGAGATTAAAGTTGAGCCCTAATTTAGTTACATTTTTGGTTCTTTCCTCACCGTTCCCAAGTTCACCATTCATAGCTTTAATTGCTATTTCAATATTTCTGGAACTAGCATTGTTTGTACAAGCTAAATTCACGATTTTTTGAACTGTTTTAACATCCTCAAAACCACTTTCTTTTAACTTCTTAACTCTAATTTCACCATTTCCATATTCACCCTTGCAAACAGCGTATGCTATACGTAAGTAATCTAATGGTGTTTTCTGAAAAACTTTGTTTTGTTTTTCTGTATAACGAAGAATATTTGTCCAAGGATAATTATAATATTCTTTGACATAAAATTCTTTGCCTGTCTGGTCTCCCGGTGTTTTGGCTATTGCTCTACCTGTTTCAGAGATAGAGGCGTGTACCAATTTACCATTGCCAATATACATAGCTGTGTGATGACCAATAGCAAGTAAAACATCGCCTCTTTGTAAGTTACTTCCTGTTTTGAGATTACATAAATTTGTAACATCCTTAAAACCTGTATTAAGAAAAACACCGAGCATATTGCCTGTGTAGGTTGCACCTTTTTCCTTAACAGGTATACCAGCATTTTGGAGAGCTGTTATAATAGCACTTGAACAATCATAATCACCTCTTTCACCCCAACGATATCTCTGGTCGTATCCGTGTTTGTCATCATTTGCTGTATCCGTCATCCATTGTAAAGCTTTTTCTATTTTTGACATATTATTTCATCTCCTTAAAATCTGATATATTCTTATTTATTGGTATATTATTTGTATCCAAAATGTACAATTTCTTATTATGAAAAACAGGTATACAGTTTGGAAGATAGAACCCTATTACATTAGAGCTGTCATATTTAGTAACAACCGTTTGATTAATCACAGTAGATACTTGACTAAAGTCAGCACTAAAAGTAAGAGTGACTTTAAAATTAGCTATCATAATAGGATGTGATGAATTAGTACCATCAATCACTTCGAATGCATCTGAGACATATAATGTGTATGCGTCAATTGCGGTTTCATCTTTTGCGTCTGTTACATTATATACAGATATTGTACTAAAACCTAAACTTTTAGTTTCGTTTATTGGTCTAAAAGCTGCTATTTTAGTGTAATTTTGGTTTTGGGATGAGCCAGCCAATCCACTAAAAATTATATCATAAACAGGTCTTGCATCATCACTATTTGATTTCTGCACTCTAACCCCTAGTGGACCGTCTTTGATTTGAGTATTAAAAGTTATAATCGGTGCTGGTCCAACAGGTCCACGAGGACCAGCCACACCTGTTGGACCAGCAGGACCCTCAGAGCCTCTAGGACCAATAGGACCTTGTAATCCTTGTTCACCTCTTAATCCATCACGTCCGGGGTCTCCTGTTCTACCTCTAAGATGTGAAAAACTGAAGTCAAAAACAGTTTCATCACCATCCTTAGATGTTGTTACTTTCACTGAAGCAGGATTTTCTTTTGAACCTACCTTATTATCAACACTAACTGTTGCTCTAACATTAGCACTACCACCACTTCCACCAATTCCTGCTGGTCCAGCAGGTCCCATAGGTCCTGTTGGTCCAGCAGGACCTCTCTCACCAGCAGGACCCGGAAGTCCTCTATCTCCTTTTTCACCTTTAGGACCAGCAGGACCTATGGGACCAATCGGACCTCTTTCACCAGCAGGTCCCGAAAGTCCTCTTTCACCAGCAGGTCCCGGAAGCCCTCTTTCACCGGCATCCCCCTTAGGTCCGGGAAGACCTCTATCGCCTTTTTCACCTTTAAGATTTTTAAAGGCTAATGTAATATTCTGCTCTTCAGATGTTTCATTATTTGAAACCTCAACAGTAGGAATACCAACACCATTATCAACTGTTGCATTAACATTTAATGTTTTTGATTTGGATGTTCCACCCCCCTCTTCGGTTTCCCAAAAAGGATTTTTATTATCAGGTTTTTTACCATATACATAACCTTGTGGATTAAGTTTCATATTTTTGTCTCCTTACTCATATATTCCCATAAAACAAGGTTCAAGTCTTGATTGTAACCAACTCCAAGCACTTGATGATTTAATAAAAGTGGTTGCTTCTTTTAAAATATCAGCAGGGAAGCCATTTCTACCAGATACTATTTCTGTTTCTTCCAGCGTCTGATTACTGTTGTTTTTTGTATCAGATTTTGTGTTAGTATCATCTTTCTGTTGACCTGTATTGGTGTAATTTTTAGTGTTATTGCCAGTATAAATATTACTACCATTTGCACTTGTTACATCTTGTCTATCAAGATATGATGTCTTATTGTGTTCCTTAACACCATAAGTGTTAGTTGAGGTATCCACTCTATTCTCATAAGTGTCTGTATTTATTTCATCTCTATTATAACCGATTTTACTTGAATTTTCAATACTATCATTTGACTGTAAATCGGATGAACTTTGATTTTTACTACTTTGGTTGCCACTCGATTTAATTCTATCTGCATCACCTTTTAATGTGTGTACAACGTAGCTCTCTTGTTGTTCACTAGGACTAGACCAATTAAGTGTATCAGGTATTGAACCAGAACCACCAGCACCAGAACCACTACCACTATAACTACTTTCCATTGGAAGTTTTTTAGCCAATGTTACATTGTTATCAACATAACCCTTGTTATTATCAACAGTCTTATTTTCACTGCTTTCTCCGGTAATGTTTGTAGTATTTGTTGAGTTTTCTGTTTTATTTGATGTTGTGTTACCTGTCGTGGTATCGTAGTTGTCTCTAGCTGACTGTGTGTGCTGATGTATTTCTCTACCACTTTTTGCTGAACTGGTAGTATCTTTACTATCAGCATCGTGATAGTGATAATTATCCTGTCCACCAACATAACTAAGCGTATTGCTATCTGTAGTTTTGGTGTTACCATTTTCACTTCCGGTTTCATTATATGTATTTGACGAACTACCAATCTTTTTTGATTCAACTACAGTGTTGTTACCACCAGTTTCATTATTGATTAACTTATGTTGTTTTTCACTGTAGTTTCCAATGAGCCAGTCATATGAACTGATACCCGGCTCTATTCTAAGCAGTTCATTATATTGTCTTAAATCTCTGTTTAATATCCTGTTAAAGAACACATTGAATTTGTCTTCATCACCAACTTCACGAAACTGGAAGTAGTCAAATATTGTCTGTTTTAATGTATAATCAACATTACTCGGAAAGGTCACTAAATTCGCTTGTATCATTTCTGAATATGTCTTCATTTTTTATTCCCCTTTCAGTTACTGCTTGATATTTAACAGCTTTCATATTTAAACCAAAAGCTTTGTTGGCTACAGCTAGCCCATCATTTAAACAATCTATAGTCTTATCTATTGATAAGTTTGTTTGTTCCTCATTAATGTTTACTTCTGCACTAACAAGATTTTCACCTTTCTTATCAATCTGAGAAGTGTTGGCAATTCCGCACAGTTCTCTAAACTTATGTTCATACCAATCAATTAATTCTGATGCACTTTTTAAATAATCAGGGTTTCTATCAAAAGGTATTACTGATATTTTATCTGCTGGGAAAATACCGGAACTTATGATAAAGTTTTCGTTATTCTCTGCGTGATTGAAATATGATTTTACAGTTGGTATAACTTCTTCTTGACAAGAAATTATAAAAGGTCGTTTCATATTTTCACGACTAACATCTAATGTACGCATTGTATCAGATATAGCTGATGCAAAAAACTCAACGTTGTTGATAAACGGATACATCACTTCATTTTCACGGACTAAAACTGCTGTGCCATCCACATATGATGAACCATTAATAGTCTTTTTTAATAGGGATGATTGGTCTGCTCCGGGCATTATTACACTAACTCTTTCATTGTACCCATTACATCCATACACGTGTGCACCATTGAAATCACCGTTTAAGTTCATTCCACTTCCATCAGGAAATCCGGGTAACGCTATGATGTTATCTGATTTCTTGATGAAAAATACACTAGCGTGCCATAATAAAGACTGCATAATAACTCTTTTAGAACACGTGTCGGGCACATTTTCAATATCATATCTGTGTAACGCATCTGTCATATTTTTAACGAATTGTCTTTGATATGATAATTCGTTTTTATATTTAGCAATTTTTTTTGCTGTTGAACTCTTACTGTCAACATATATATTTAAATACGGTGAAAACCACATAACATTATCTCCTTATGAATTCTCAAAATTAGCATTTGTTGGTATTGGTGCATTAGTAAAATCATAGCCGATTTCTTTTGGTTTTTGGTGCCATACTCTAACACCGGCGTTTAATTGTGCCGCAATTCCATCACGTACATACATAGGTAATTTTTTACCAGAAACAGTACCAGAAACAGATACACCGGAAGCACGGACATAGTCAAATACACTTCTACAATTAAACATTGACTTGCTAATTAATCTACAGTCTTTATAACCATACATTGTAAGCAATCTATCAATTCTAGCTACATCTCTAGGGTCATAAGTAAATTGATAACAATGAGCTGAATTTCCATAGGCATCCCTTTTTAAGTTATTTTGATATGGGAATTTTAATTCCGGTGCAACAATATTCTGTTTAAGACCGAATTCAGCCAATTCCTTATTACGGTCCATTTCATATAATTCTTGAGTGTAAATAGTATTACCCATTTGTGTTATGAAATTTGCTGTACCAGATGCAACACCACTTAAATCACCATTAACACCAGCCATACCTATTGACATCATACTACTTAAAGTACCCATATCTTGATTGAAACGTGTTTGTTGATGGGCAACATCCATTCTCTGTATATTTGTTTCCAAATCATATCTTGCAAGAGCTGAACCGGAACTACCAGTAAACAACAATGGTACATTAGCCCACGGTAAACCAGCAACAGAATTTAATAAATCAATATCATTTGCTATACCATTGACGTGAGAAAAATAAAAAATAGGGAAACCATCATAGCGTGGGTCAACAATTGACTTAATCTGTACTGTAGTTTTAACAGGATTATTACTTCCATCATACAGCATACAATCTTCAGGATTCATTTCAACTCTATCGCCTTTAACTGAAATTAGTAACACTTTATTGTAAGGACCCCAATTGATAGCATCATTTTTAGCTTGGTATTTTGCTAAAGTACAATTCACAAGTAATACACGGCTGTTAATTTTCTTGATATTATAACTACCACCTAAATCCAGTGTAGCAGCTTCTTCTGGTAAGTTATATGCAGCTAAAAATGCATTGTCAAGAGCCAATGAACGTGCAACAGACATAACATATTGTGTGGTTCCATTTATAGAATAAAGTTCAACCCCCGGTATAGGTACATACCTATCACCCAATTTAGCTAAAGTATGCTTATTTGCTGCTGGTATCTCAGGTATTTGTTTCAGTATTCTGTCGTGTATATTAGTATCCTCGTCTTTTGTTCTAAAATCAAGTGTTGCACCTAAATAATGTCCGTTTGGTGCAATATTACCTGCAATTGCATTTAGGTCAACGCTGGTGACTAAAATGCTATTTGAATTACCTGAATACTCAAGTTTACCGAGTTTTTTTAACTTCAGTGGAAAAGCTGGTGCTAAGTATTCATCATTTGATGCATATGCATATCCGTCATCATTAATTACAGTTCTTCTCGTTGTAATACCACCTGTATATTGTAAGTTTGCCGGTCCACCAGCTGATGTTAAATAGTCTGGTAAAAGTAAAAGTTCAGCAACATCTTTTGATGACATCTGTATATCACGAACGGTGTAATACATAGTATCAGAACTATCTGATATTCTAACATAATCAAGTTCTTTGACTTTATCCCAACTAGCATAAAGACTTACTTTAATTAATCCTCTATTTTGAACGATATTAATGTTACCAAAATCAACTCTTTCCATACTATCTAATAAACTTGGTTTATCGGGTATATTTATTGAGTTAAATCCTGTGTTTTTAAAACCTGTTACACTATATAACATATTATCCTTTCTACAAAGGCTATGGGATTAACCCATAGCCTTTATGATTATTTTACTTTGTTAAATACAACTGCATTATAAAGAGCATCAACAGCTACAGTGTTGTTTGGGCAGTTACAGAAGTAGTTTGTGTACATACCTCTAGGGTTACGAATGGCTTCTACGCTATAAGGTTCCTGCTTTGCTTCAAAAAGAAGTCTCTTATCTGCTAACAGAGCAACTACATTCTCATTAGGGTCCTTGAAAAATACATTTCCGGTGTATAATGTTCCGTTTTCTGTTTCACTGTATCCCTTAGTTACACCGTCATCATCATATATAACAAATAACTTTGTCTGAAATTTGTTATCCTTGTACGCTTCAATACCACCAAAGTTATTAACTTCAATAATATCAATAGGTAAAGTCAAATGACTAGGATTATAAGCATTTGAAAGCAACATAGTCTCAATTAATGTCTTGTAACCCGGTCTAATTAAAAGCTTCAAGTCAGCAACATTCTGGGCACTGTCATAACTCATTGAGTTGAAAGCATCAGTTGACGGACCTAAATCCATTGCTGAAATAGTATTCTTAATAGCAATAAGAATATTCAATAACTCTTCTGAAGTTGGTGTGTCGCCTGTAACCTTGACTTCCATCTTCTGTGTATCCTTTAAAGGATAGTCTGTTGAATTAAGATACTTATTCAAAGCTTCAAGCTTGTACTCAAACTTCTGGATTACATACCCATTCTGTAAACCGGTCATAATTGCACTCATAAACTCATTCATTCCAAACTCTGAAATGAAAATAACCTTTTTCTTATAGTCATCTGGAATACTGATGTAAGACTGATAGTCAAAATTCTGCTTAAAGAATCTTTCATTAACATCAGGCTTTCTTACTTTCCACGCATCAACAGATGAACCATTCTGTAAATTACGATATGCTGGACTTACAGGCTTAATAGTACCCACAGCCATCTTCTGAATGATACCACCAAACGGTGCATCAATGTACTCACCAAATCCCTTTTCCTCTAACTTATCCTTTGCGTGTGCAGCATTAATTCCAGCCAACATAACTCTTACAGATAAATTAAAAAAGTCATCAATAGCCTGTGCGTTTGTACGCTTTAATGCTTCCCAACCATTTTCAGTAAACATCTCTTTTGTTCCCTTAGATGTATAGTTGGCAAAATTAGGAAACGCACTTCTTAAATTATTCCAAATTGTAACGTTGTTTAACATTTTCTCTCCTTATTCAAACATCAACTTTGCAATACCATCTGCATCTAACTCTTCTTCCTCTTCAGGGTCATCTTCCTTGTTTTTGTTTGTCTGTGCTAAGAAGAGTTTCATATTTGTGTCTTGTAACTCACGAACCTTTTCATTCAATTCGTTGTTAGTTGTTTCTAAATTTTCTAACTTAGATGTGTCCTCAGTTATTGCATCTAATATCTTTTGTAACACATCAGCCATATTCTCGGTTTCATTTAATTCAGACAATAAAACCTTGTAATCATCAATTTTCATTTCTTTTATTACCCCCATTGAAACGTTCGGTTAAAGTAATGATGGCTAACTTTAAATCATTAATTGCTTCTTTCAATGAACTAATCTCTTTATCGTGAAGTTCATTTTGCTCCTTGACATAGAAAAATAGTAAAAGTGTCATCACTATTGGAAAACCTAATGTTCCTATTAATGACGTTACAGCATTCATATCCATTGGTATCATACTCCTTTTTATTTTAACCTTAGCATATTTTTGATGATTTGTCAAGACTTTTAACGAAGTTTGTAAAAATTGTCTACCAATAAAACACCACCATCTTTATTGCAAGCTTTGATGTTGCCGTCAATTATTAAGCCCTCTTTAAAATCCTTAAGCTTGAAACTACCTTTTTGGTCTAAACCAAGTTCACGCCTGTTATTAGTTTCTAATGCTTTTGACAAACGCTGTTTCGGAACTTTACCCATACCTGCACACTTAATATTATATGCACCGTCAATCTGTTCTATATAAGTTTTTTGTCTGGTAAAGATACCTCTATCACACACACTCTCAACTCCCCAATGACAGAGTTTAGTTTGATGAATAGGAATACCTTTAATTTCATCCTCTTTACATAATAACACTAAAGAGTCAGTGTCACTATAGACAAAATGCTTATAGTTCATTTCAGCAAATCCAATCGTAACATTACGACAATATGATGTGATTGCCGAACCGATGGCAATATAACCAGCATCCTTATTATTATCCTGAATAAAATAATATCTTAAGCCTTTTCCCTCAACATATTCAGCTATTTTATAAGAGCTATCTGTTGATGATGCAAATTTTCCATATAAGTTGTTTAAAAATAACTTTGCTATCACACGCACTGGACCTGTTGAATTTTCCTTAATTTCATACCAATGGTTGATATAAGTATCAAAAAGTCCAATTTTTGTTTCAAACATAACAAGTTCTTTAATTTTCAATTTACTTATATGGTAGGATTTCCTAAAACGCTTAAAATCCACACAGGTCATTGTCATATCTACAACATTATCATAACTGCTCTCTAACCATTCGTTATAGTGTTTATGAAAAATTGGGTTATCTTTGATTTGAACACACGGAATTTTTTTAGGTCTTATAGTAAATTTGCACTCAAAGCGTACAAAATAGTAACCGTTTTTTGTGTCTGTGTTAAGCAAATCTTTAGTTATTTGTTCATCGTGATAATATTTAGGTACTCCAACAGGGTAATAGTTCCCAGATGCACTATGCATTTGTGACGGATAATGAGAATTAGCATCCACGTGTACAAAGTTTTTAATAACTTGACCTTTGTATTTAGGATTTACATAACAAAAACCACCGTGATAACTCTTCCTGATAAAATAATCGTAAGACCTATCTTTGTCGTCACCATAGTCTGGAATTGGTATTTTAGTTAAGTCAGGGAATAATTTATCATACTCTTCCTCTGTGAAACCCTTTTTAAATTCTTGTAAACAAGCACTACCGATGGTCATATTATCTATCCCTTGACTAAACATATGTTCCATACATTCTTTTAATACAAGAACATCGTTACATATATACTGCTTTTCTTCTTCTGTGATTACACATCCGGGATATCTATCACCTTTGTACTCCATACTTAACTTTTGATGCTGTGTTTTAAAGGCTTTACCAAGATTTTCAAGACTTTGAGGAAGCAACTTAGTGCTATCCCATATTCTTATGAGTTTCTTGTTTTTATTCCTAAGAGTGATTGAATACCACATACCTTTGGATGATATCATATACCTAAATCTATGAATTTTCATAAGTTTAATTTTACCGGTATTCATTTTCCCTTTAATAAGGTCAGCTTTCCATTTATTATTTTTAAGAAGATAAGTCAAAATGAACGAGCCGTCAAATTTTAAATTATGAAAATAACAAATTGTATTCATTGACAAATTATCAATGTCATCCATAAATTCATCAATGCTTTGTCTCACGATTACATTTTCAGGTGTATTTTCACTCCATCCAGAAATATATGCTGCTGACCAAACTTCTGTTTTCATCTGTTCTTTAACATTGTTTTCAACAGTGGTTTCAAAGTCTGCAAAAAGAATCGCATTCTCATCATTCATATATGTCTCCCTCAAAATCATCACTAGCCATATCTCTGATATAATTAGGGACATCGTTAGTAGAACTTACGCTCATCAATATCATATAGAACTTATTGGTGACAGATTTAGCCGTATCTTCCGGAAGATATTTATCACTTCCAAATTCATCTAACGCATCCATTAAATCTTGAAACTTAGGACGTAATAATTGCTCTGTCTTTTCTTGATACTTGTTTTTAAACTCATTTACGGCTTTTTTACAAGCCATAAATGAATTTACCATCCATCTAGTAAATGAGTTAGCGTGTTGAGCATCATCCCAGTAGTCTATTCTATCATTAATTCTTGATAATAAAGCCTCTTCACAAGAAATAGTTGGAATTAAACCATAAGCACTATTAATACGTTGTCTTTTCTTGATAGCTTTGACCGAATTAGTACGACTAAAAGTGTCTTTCATAAGTTCATAAGCTTTCTTTGCTCTTTTGACTGTAGCCTCTGTGGCTCTTTTTGCTGACTTAAATGCAATAAGAGGAACATCGTAAGTCTTAGAATATTTAATCATTTGCTTGACTATCTTTTCTATTTCTTTATCGTATTTTTTAAGTCTTCTGTTCATACTAAATCCTTTCTACAAAATCAACAAAATATTGATTATATTCAGCGATTTCTAAGTAACCTGTTACATTGTAACGAGTGATAATTCTCACTCTATCTTCGGAACTTTCTGGATAATATTCAGAAATTAAAACATCAAGCTGTTGAAGCTCTTGTACTGTCACATCATTCCCGTATTTTTCAATCATTCCCTTAGCAAGCTTTGAGCATAATAAGCGAAAACTATATATGTCTTTAAAGCTCTTTACAATATTAGTTCCAAGAACATTTTCAAAGTTCATAGGAAAGCTATATTGAACTTCTTCTTTTCTGTCATAAACATAACTATAATCGTATTTTGCTGGGTTTTGTAAATAGTTCACAAGAACCCTATTATTTATTTTTTCTAAGCTGCTATTTCTGTGTATACATTTACCGGTCTTATCATACATTTCAAATCTCATATTATATCTCCTTTGTCATTGATATAATTATTATATCATTTAAAGCTATTTTGTCAATATTTTTTTAACAATAAA
>ERZ772972.718-NODE-718-length-12222-cov-2.190762_pt1 | contig 12222 bp, 9 predicted proteins | sample MGYA00580673_ERZ772972 | MGnify/ENA primary metagenome ERZ772972 (study PRJEB29015, sample SAMEA2738051) | human oral metagenome | biome: human oral; feature: human-associated habitat; material: saliva | place: China | collected 2229 ... | reverse complement strand
ATAACTCAGGTGACGAAGCACATTTAATAACTTCAAGATTTGCACCAAGTAAAGCAGCAATAAGAGAACTATATTGGATATGGATATTACAATCAAATAATGTAGATGTTTTAAATGACTTAGGTTGTAAGTTTTGGGATGAATGGAAGCAAGAAGATGGAACTATTGGAAAAGCTTATGGTTACCAAATAGCACAAGAAACTTATGGACAAAAATCTCAACTTCATTATGTAATAAATGAGCTTAAAAATAATCCTAATAGTAGAAGAATTATGACAGAAATTTGGGTACCTAATGAACTTTCTGAAATGGCATTAACACCTTGTGTACATCTAACACAATGGTCAGTGATTGGAAATAAATTGTATTTAGAAGTTAGACAAAGAAGCTGTGATGTAGCATTAGGTTTAGTTGCTAATGTATTCCAATATGCAGTTTTACATAAATTAGTAGCACTTGAATGTGGACTTGAAGCAGCAGACATAATATGGAATATTCATAATATGCATATCTATGATAGACATTATGATAAATTAATAAAGCAAGTTAATGGAGAAACATTTGAACCTGCAAAAATAAAAATAAATAATTTTAAATCAATATTTGATTTTAAACCTGATGATGTTGAAATTGTTGACTATAAATATGGAGAGAAAGTTAACTATGAGGTGGCTATTTAATGGAAAAGAAATATTATAAAAATTTAAAAATGATAGTTTGTGTTGGAAAAGATAATTTAATTGGAGATAGAACTCCTGATGAAAATAGTAATGGTATGCTATGGCATATAAAAGAAGAGTTGATGTATTTTAAAGAAAAAACTATGGGAAATACTGTCCTATTTGGAGGAACTACTGCTAAATATGTTCCTGTTGAGCTTATGAGAAAAAATAGAGAAGTTATAGTTCTTCATAGAACTATGGACGTACCTAAATTGATTGAAGACTTAACTCAAGAAAATAAGACTATTTTTATTGCTGGAGGATATAGCATATATAAATATTTTCTAGATAATTTTGAAATTGATGAAATATTTTTATCAACAATAAAAGATAGTGTAGAAGTTAAAGATGCAGTTAAGCCTTTATATCTTCCAAATGTTGAAGAATATGGGTATAAAGTAGTAGAAAAGAAAGAGTATGATGAATTTATAGCTTATGTTTATAAAAAATAGGATAGGGGTAAAATGAAGATAGTAATTGTTGGAGCAGGGAAGGTAGGAGAACTTCTTTGTCGTGATTTATCATTAGAAGGAAATGATATAATTTTAATAGAGCAAGATGCAAAAATACTTGAGAAGATTTTAGCAAATAATGATATTATGGGATTTGTTGGTAGTGGAGTAAGCTATGATGCACAAATGGAAGCAGAAGTTCCAAAAGCTGATGTCTTTATAGCTGTTACTGAAAAAGATGAAATAAATATAATAGCCTCAGTTATAGCTAAAAAACTGGGGGCAAAATATACTATTGCTAGAGTAAGAAGTACAGATTATTCATCTCAACTTAACTTTATGACGGAATCTTTAGGAATAGACTTAGTTATAAATCCAGAGTTGGAAGCAGCAAAAGATATAAAACAAAATATAGATTTCCCAGAAGCATTAAATGTTGAAAATTTCTTAGATGGAAGATTAAAGCTAGTTGAATTCCACATTGATAAGGATTCAATTTTAGATAATGTTTCACTTTTTGATTTTAAACAAAAATTCTTTCCTAATTTATTAGTTTGTATAATAAAAAGAGGAGATGAAGTAATAATACCTTCAGGAAATACTTTTATCAAAGGTGACGATAGAATTTATATAACAGGAAGTAACAGTGAAATTATAAAATTCCAAGATGCCCTTGGAAAAGATAGAAGAAAAATAAAATCAGCCTTTATAATAGGAGCTGGAATAATTAGTCATTATCTAGCTGAGGAACTTTTAAAAGATAAAATAGCAGTAAAAATAGTTGAAATGAATCCTAAAAAGGCAAATAAATTTAGTGAGTATTTACCAAATGCAACTATAATCAATGCTGATGGAAGTAATGAAGATGTGTTAAAAGAAGAAAATTTTCAAAATTATGATTCTTGTATATCTATAACAGGTATAGATGAAATTAATATGTTTATTTCAATTTATGCTAAGAAAATAGGTATAAAGAAAATTATTACTAAATTAAATAAATTATCTTTTGTTGATATCTTGGGAGAAAATAGTTTTCAATCTATAATAACTCCTAAAAAAATAATAGCAGATAAGATAGTTAGAGTAGTTCGTTCTATTGCAAATAAAAAGAAAAATTTGATAGAAAATTTCTATAGACTTGAAAATAATACAGTTGAAGCAATAGAAATTCTAGTAAATTCTGATAGTAAAATAAATAATATACCATTAAAGGATTTAAAAATTAAGAAAAACCTAATTATAGCATATATAGTTAGAAATAATGTAGCTATCTTCCCTAAAGGTACAGATGTTATAAATGAAGGAGATAGAGTAATAATAATTACAAAAGAAAGCTTCTTTGATGATATTAATAATATAGTTGCAGAATAAAATTAAAATTTTTCTTTTTTAGAAAGGAAAGTATATGAATAAAGTTTCTATAAATAATTTTAGTGAAGTAGAAATAGAAATATTAAGAAAACTTAATAAATATGGTAAGGGCTATATAGTTGGAGGAGCTATAAGGGATATATTACTTGGATTAAAACCAAAGGATATAGACTTTACAACAAATCTTCCCTATGAAACTTTAAAAGATTTATTCAGTGAATATAATCCAAAGGAAACAGGTAAGGCTTTTGGAGTTTTAAGAATAAGAGTTAATGATACAGAGTACGAAATTGCTAAGTTTAGAGAAGATAAATATGAAGAAAAAGATGGCTTAAAAATAGTTCCAGAAGATAATAAAGTAGATTTTGTAGATGATATAAAAGAAGACTTAGCAAGAAGAGATTTTTCAATAAATGCTATGGCATATAATGAAGCCGATGGAATAGTAGATTTATACAATGGACAAGAAGACATAAAAAACAAAGTAATAAATTTTGTTGGTAATGCAGAAGAAAGAATAATAGAAGATCCACTTCGTGTATTGAGAGCTTTTAGATTTATGTCAAGACTAGGTTTTTCTTTATCTGAAAACACTATTGAAGCAATAAAAAAGCAAAAAAATTTACTTACTGGTATTCCAGAAGAAAGAATTACTATGGAATTTAGTAAATTATTATTGGGAGAAAATGTAAAAAATACATTGACTGCAATGAAAGATACAGGAGTACTAGAGCTTATAATTCCTGAATTTAAAGCTACTTATGATTTTGAACAACATAATCCACATCATAATTTAGATTTATTCAATCATATTATAAGTGTTGTAAGTAAAGTTCCTGCTGATTTAGAATTAAGATACACTGCACTTTTACATGATATAGCAAAGCCACTTGTTCAAACTTTTGATGAAAAAGGAATAGCTCACTATAAAACTCATGAAATAGTTGGTGCTGATATGGCGAGAGATATCTTAACTAGATTAAAATTACCTGTGAAATTAATAGAAACAGTAGAAGATATAATAAAAAAGCATATGGTTTTGTATAGAGATGTCACAGATAAAAAATTTAATAAATTATTATCTGAAATGGGTTATGATAACTTATTAAGACTTATAGAACATTGTAATGCTGATAATAGTTCAAAAAATAATGAGGTTGTAAATCCAGAAAATGATTTACATGAAAGATTAAAAAGAGCAGTTGAAAAGCAAATGCAAGTTACTGTAAATGATTTAGCATTAAATGGAAAAGACTTAATAGATATGGGATTTAAAGGGACTGAAATTGGAAAAATTAAAGGTGAATTATTAGATAAATATTTATCTGAAGAAATTCCAAATGAAAAAGAAGCAATGTTAGCTTATGTAAGAGAAAAATATTTAAAATAAATTTAAAAATCACACTCAAAAATAAAAGGAGTGTGATTTTTTTATAATTATGGTATAATAGAGTGTTAGAATATAATGTAAAATAATTAATATAGGAGAAGAGATGTATCTAAAAGCAGTTGAAATAAATGGTTTCAAATCTTTTGGTGATAAAGTGTACATAGATTTCAATCGTGGAATCACATCAATAGTTGGACCAAATGGAAGTGGAAAATCAAATATTTTAGATGCTGTCCTATGGGTTTTAGGTGAGCAATCATACAAAAACATCAGAGCAAAAGAAAGCCAAGATGTTATTTTTTCTGGTGGAAAAGAAAAGAAAGCTGCAACAAAAGCAGAAGTTTCATTGATAATAGATAACTCAGATAGATATTTAGATTTCGATAATGATATTGTAAAAATTACAAGAAGAATTCATATCACAGGAGAAAATGAGTATTTAATAAATGATAGTAAAAGCAGACTTAAAGAAATAGGAAATTTATTTCTGGATACAGGAATAGGAAAGACAGCTTATTCCGTTATAGGTCAAGGAAAAGTTGAAAGAATCATAAACTCTTCACCAAAAGAGATTAAAAATATAATTGAAGAAGCAGCAGGAATAAAAAAATTACAAGCTAATAGATTAGAAGCACAAAAGAATTTAGGAAATATAGAAGTAAATTTAGATAAAGTTGAATTTATACTAAATGAAACAAGAGAAAATAAAAATAAAATTGAGAAGCAAGCAGAACTTGCACAAAAATATATAGATTTAAAAGATGAAAAATCATCTTTAGTAAAAGGAATTTTCATAACTGAACTTGAGCAAAAGGAAAAAAATCTTGTAGAAAATGAAGATATTAGGATAAAATCAGAAGAAGAATGTTCTATTTTACAAGAAAAATTTGATAAAACCTTAAATAGATTAACTACAATTGACTTGGAAAAAGAAGAAGTAAAAAAACAAAAGATTTTAATAGACTCAAGAAATAAAGAATTAAAAGATGTAATTTCTACTAAGGAAACAGAACAAGCAGTTACTAGAGAAAGATTGGATAACTTTAAAAAAGATAAGTTATTAAAAGAGGAGTATAGCTTACATCTAGAAAATAAGATTGAAAAGAAATTAGAAGAAATCAATATTTTAATAGCTAAAAAAGAGGAGCTTTCTAAAAATATTTTAGAGATGGAAGCTGCCAATAAAGAATTTGAAAGAAAAATAAATGAGTTAGAAGCTATAAAGGTTGAAAAAACTGATTTAATTGAAAGTAGAAACAAGAAAATCAGAGACTTAGAACTAGAAAAACAATTGAGTTCAAATGAAATAGAAAACAATGAAAGAAAGCTAAAATCAAGTTTAGATGAAGTCGAAATCTTAAAAAAAGAACTAGATGAAATAACTAAAAAAGAAATAGCTAATAATGAGGAGAAAGATTTACTTAATTCTCAAATTAAAGCAAAGCAAGAAGAATTAGCTAAAACAGAAGAAAGAAATGAATTTTTAGTAAATCAGCTTTCTGAAATAAGTAAAACTATAAATAAACTTTCTCAAGATATCAGAGAATATGAATATCAAGAAAAAACTTCATCTGGTAAGTTAGAAGCACTTATAAGAATGGAAGAAAGTAATGAAGGATTTTTCAAATCTGTTAAGGAAGTTCTAAATAGTGGTATTAGTGGTATAGATGGAGTATTGATTTCCCTTATTAAGTTTGATGATAAATTAGCTAAGGCAATTGAAGCAGCAGTATCAGGGAATTTACAAGATATCATAGTTGAAGATAAGGAAGTTGCAAAAAAATGTATAGCTTTTTTAACTGAAAGAAAACTAGGTAGAGCCTCATTTTTAGCACTTGATACAATAAAAGTAAGCAGAAGAGAGTTTAAAGGAAACATAGCTGGAGTTTTGGGCTTGGCTGCTGATTTAGTAAGTTCTGAAGATAAGTATAAAAAGGTTGTAGATTTTGTTTTTGGTGGACTTTTAATAGTTGAAAATATAGATGTAGCAACAGATATATTAAATAAAAATCTCTTTGCTGGAAATATAGTCACAGTAAATGGAGAGCTTGTTAGTTCAAGAGGAAGAATTACTGGAGGAGAAAATCAAAAATCAAGTATCAATCAAATTTTTGAAAGAAAAAAAGAAATAAAGGTTTTAGAAGAAAAAGTATCAAATTTGAAGTCTAAGATAGTTGAAGAGAGTAAAAGAAGAGAAGACTTGAGTATTAAACTAGAAAACTATGAAAACGAGATTGATAAGATAGATTCTTTGGAAGATAGTATTAGAAAAAAAATGGAGTTACTAAAGAAAGATTTTGAAAATTTATCTGAAAAATCTGAAAGAATTTCTAAAGAACTTCGTAACATAAAGTTTAATATTGATGATGCAGAAAAATATAAGACTTCTTATCAAGATAGAATAAATTCATCAGTTTCAAATATTGAAGAAATTGAGAAACATATAAATTCTCTTAGAAAAGATTTAGAAGCTGATGAACTTACATTAAAAGAAACTCTAGCTAATATTGATGAGTTAAATAAGCAGTTTTCTGATACTAGAATTATTTTTCTTAACAATAAAAATAGTATAGAGCAGTATGAAAGAGATATAATCAGCAAAGAGAATGAAAATTCAGATTTAAAAGAAGAAAAAGAAAAGAATTCTAATGTTGTTATGGAACTTTCACAAAATATTGAAGAACTAGAAAAAAATGAAGAACAATTACAAAAAGAGATAGAAGAACATATTAAAATTTATAACTCTGAAAATAGAGATATTGAAGTTTTAAATGAAAGAGAAAATAATTTAAGTAATGAAGAAAGAGAGCTATCTAAAGATAAATCTAAATTGGAAACAGATTTATTACACTCTAATGATAGACTTGAAAAAATAATAGAAGTTATTGAAAAAATAAAAACAGATATTGAAAATATAAATGAAAAATTAACTGAACTTACAGATATCACAGCAAAAACTGTTGAAGTTGAAAAATTAAAGAGTTCAAAAGATTATCTAAGAAGTTTAGAAAATAAAATTAATAATTTTGGAGATGTCAATTTACTTGCTATCAATGAATTTAAAGAACTAAAAGAAAAGTATGATTATTTAGCAAGAGAAAGAGATGATGTTGTAAAATCAAGAAAACAAGTAATGGATTTAATTCAAGAGATAGATGAGAGAATACATGAAGATTTCCATACAACATACGAAAATATAAATGAAAACTTTAATAAAATGTGTGAGGAAACTATTAGAAATACTGAAGGAAGATTAAATATAATAAATCCTGAAGATTTTGATAATTGTGGTATAGAAATATTTGTAAAATTTAAAAATAAGAAGAAGCAACCTCTTTCTTTACTTTCAGGTGGAGAAAAATCTATGGTGGCAATAGCCTTTATAATGGCTATCTTTATGTATAAGCCAAGTCCATTTACTTTCTTAGATGAAATTGAGGCAGCACTTGATGAAAAGAACACTAAGAATTTACTTGGTAAATTGAGAGATTTTACAGATAAATCACAATTTATCTTGATTACTCACAATAAAGAGACAATGAAGGAATCAGACAGTATATTTGGAGTTACTATGAACAAAGAAATAGGAATTTCAAAGATAGTATCACCTGATAAGATAACAAAGATATTGGATTCAAATAAAGAAAGTAATTAAAAAAAATTTAGCATTAGGAGGAGAAATGGAGAAATGAAGTTATTGTCATATATATATCTTTTGATAACAACAATACGAAATTTTTTATATGATGAAAAAATATTACCCATAAGAAAAGTTCCTGATGTTGAAGTTATATGTATAGGGAATGTCAGTGTTGGAGGAACAGGAAAAACTCCAGCAGTTCATTTCTTTGTAAAAAAATTATTGGCAAAAGGAAGAAAAGTTGCTGTAGTTTCCCGTGGATATAGAGGGAAAAGAAAGAGAGATCCTCTTTTAGTTAGCGATGGAATGGTAATTTTTGCAACAGCACAGGAAAGTGGAGATGAATCGTATCTACATGCTTTAAATTTAAAAGTTCCTGTGATTGTTGGTGCAGATAGATATAAGGCTTGTATGTTTGCAAAAAAACATTTTGATATAGACACTATAGTTTTAGATGATGGTTTTCAACATAGAAAACTATATAGAGATAGAGATGTTGTCCTTATAGATGCTACTAACCCTTTTGGTGGAGGTAATGTTTTACCAGCTGGACTTTTAAGAGAAGACTTTAGAAGAGCTGTTAGAAGAGCTTATGAGTTTATAATAACTAAGTCAGATTTAGTAAACGAAAGAGAACTTAGAAGAATAAAAAATTATCTTAGAAAGAAATTTAAAAAGGAAGTTTCTGTTGCAAAACATGGTATAAGTTGCCTTTGTGATTTGAAAGGTAATATGAAACCATTGTTCTGGGTGAAAGGGAAGAAAGTTTTGATATTCTCAGGGTTAGCTAATCCTTTGAACTTTGAAAAGACTGTAATTTCTTTAGCACCTAGCTATATAGAAAGAATAGACTTTAAAGATCACCATAATTTTAAGCCAAAAGATATAGCACTTATAAAGAAAAAAGCTGAGAAAATGGATGCTGACTATATAATTACAACAGAAAAAGATTTAGTAAAATTACCAGATAATTTAAATATTAATAATTTGTATGTATTAAAAATTGAATTTACTATGTTAGAGGATAATACATTGAAAGATATGAAAGGGTAATATCTATGAAAAAAGATGTTAAAGTTGAGTTTTTAAAAGAAAAAAATTTAAATACTTGCATTGAACTTATAAAAGAAAAAGGAAAATTTAATATACTTTCAGATTATGCAAATTTTTATGATAGAAGAACATACTTTAAGGTAAATGAAAATGGAGATATATTCCAAAAAACATATAATCCTATCACTTTACTTTATCTATTTTGTGATGATGAAAAAAAATTGGCAGATTATCTTTTTAAATATTCATATGCTGAAGAAAAGCAAAATATAAAAAAAATTGATAGAGCAAGTAATTTAGATATAGAAAGTTTGAAGAAAAATCTTATGAAAACATTGACAAATTCTCACTTAGATTTTTCAAAAATCTTTGCAAAAGAGTTGTTTTTAAGAGATAAAAAAGCTTTCTTTGAGCTTATGTATAATTTTTCTTTTATGGGAAACCCTAAAGACTTAAAAGTACTTTTTGTCTATGCTTTAGAAGAAATTTTTAATCAAATAAACTATGATGAAAATATTTTTTATACTATTATTGCATATTTAACTAAATTTAGAGATGATTATTCTGTCTATATGAATTCAACAGATGATAATATAAAATTTGATATAGAAAATTACAATGAAGATAAGAAAATTTATTTGAATATAGTTGAGAAAATCTTTGCTAGATACAATTTAAAAAATGAAAATAAATTTAAGGTAAGTTTATGTAGATATTTTGAAAATGATTTTGAACTGAATCAAGATTTAAAAGATATTCTTAAGGGGAAAGATATATGAGGATAGCTATCTATGGTGGAAGTTTCAATCCTATGCATATAGGACATGAAAAAATTGTAGACTATGTTTTAAATAATCTAAATATGGATAAAATTATAATAATTCCAGTGGGCATACCCTCACATAGAGAAAATAATTTAGAACAATCTGACACTAGATTAAAAATTTGTAAGGAAATTTTTAAAGAAAATAAAAAAATTGAAGTATCTGATATAGAAATAAAGAGTGAAGGAAAATCATATACCTATGATACACTTCTAAAGCTAATAGATTTGTATGGAGAAAACAATGAATTTTTTGAAATAATAGGTGAAGATTCTTTAAAAAGTTTAAAAACTTGGAAAAACTATGAAGAATTATTGAAAATATGCAAGTTTATTGTTTTTAGAAGAAAAGATGATAAAAATATTCAAATAGATGAAGAGTTTTTAAATAATAAAAATATTATTATTTTAGAAAATGAGTACTATGATATATCTTCAACAGAAATAAGAAATATGGTAAAAAATAATGAAGATATCAGTGCTTTTGTAAATAAGAAAGTAAAAAAATTAATAGAAAAAGAATACCTAGATTAAATACAAAGAAAATTTTTTAAAAAATTTCTTGAAAAAAATAATCAAAGGTGCTATAATCAAAAACATAAAAAAATCGAATAAATAATCGGATGAAGATATGAGGAGAGATTTCGTTAAGAAACACCGAAGAAGTAAATCTTTCAGGTAAAGAGGACTCATATTGGACGAGCCTCTGGAGAGCTTATCTACGAGATAACACCGAAGGAGCAAAGCTATTTTTATAGCCTAAACTCTCAGGTAAAAGGACGGAGGAATTGTGCATTTACATTTAATTGTATAATTCTTTTTTAATTTCAGAGGTCTTTTTTAAGACCTTTTTTTATTCGATTGAAATAAAAAAGAAAAGGAGAGAATGTCTTATGGTACATTTAATTGCGAGTATTAATAGTTTATTTTGGGGAAGTCTTTTAATTTTACTTTTAGTAGGAACAGGAATCTTTTTTACAATTAGATTGAGATTTGTACAAGTTAGAAAATTCAGAAAGGGAATCACTCAATTAACAGGAGATTTTGACTTAAATGGTAAAGATGCTGACCATAATGGTATGTCATCATTTCAAGCCTTGGCAACAGCTATAGCGGCTCAAGTAGGAACAGGAAATCTAGCGGGGGCAGCAACAGCTATAGTATCTGGAGGACCAGGAGCCATATTCTGGATGTGGGTAAGTGCATTTTTTGGAATGTCAACTATCTATGCAGAAGCTATATTGAGCCAATTATTTAAGAAAAAAGTTGAAGGAGAAGTAACAGGAGGACCTGCTTACTATATAGAAGAATTATTTAATAAAGGAGTTTTAGCTAAAGTTCTTGCAGTATTCTTTTCACTTTCTTGTATATTTGCTTTAGGATTCATGGGAAATGGAGTGCAAGCGAACTCTATAGGTGAAGCAGTACAAAATGCTTTTAATATATCACCATATATAACAGGAGCAGTAGTTGCATTACTTGGAGGTTTCGTATTCTTTGGAGGACTTAAAAGAATAGCTTCTTTCACAGAAAAAGTTGTACCTGTTATGGCAGGACTATATATTTTAATCTGTATAGTAATTATCATAATAAACCATGCTAATATTTTAACAGCTTTTGAATCTATATTTGTAAATGCTTTTTCTACAAAGTCTATCTTAGGAGGATTTTTAGGAATGGGAGTAAAGAAGGCTATTAGATATGGGGTTGCAAGAGGATTATTTTCAAATGAAGCTGGTATGGGTTCAACACCACATGCTCATGCAATAGCTAAGGTTAAAAACCCTGTTGAACAAGGAAATGTTGCTTTAATAACAGTATTTATTGATACTTTCGTTGTATTAACTTTAACAGCTCTTGTAATTTTAACAGCAAATGTAGGAGATGGAACTTTAACAGGAATTACATTGACACAAAAATCTTTTGAAGCAGCTTTAGGATATTCGGGAAATATATTTATAGCAGTTGCTCTATTCTTCTTTGCATTTTCAACTATTATTGGTTGGTACTTCTTTGGAGAAGCAAATATTAAATATCTTTTTGGTAAAAAAGCAATTAACATCTATAGAGTTTTAGTTATGATATCAATTTTCATAGGATCTACTCAAAAAGTTGATCTAGTTTGGGAACTTGCAGATTTATTCAATGGACTTATGGTAATTCCTAACTTAATTGCTCTATTACTTCTAAATAAATTAGTTTTAGAAACTTCAGATGAATATGATAAAATACATAAATTATAAAATATAAAGTAAAAAACTATTATAGATAATGAATTAATCATTATTTATAATAGTTTTCTTTAAATAATTATTTAATTTTTTTAATTATTCTTTTATTAAAGAATTGATTTCATCAAGGATAGCTTTAGTATCTAATCCGTGAGCTTCAATTCCTTCTGCTAAAGTTTCTCCAGAAGCGATCATACAACCTACGCATCCTAAACCATTTCTTTGTAAAACTTCAACTATTACTGGGTATTTTTCAACTGCTTCCATTATATTCATATCTCCTGTAACCATTTCTTTATCCTCCTTAATCTTGTTTATAATTTATTATGTGTTAATTATAATAAAATTTACAATTCTTGTCAAGAATTAATAATCTAAAAATTAATCCATAAAAGAATGTTCCTATGTAACCTGAAGATTGAACTAAAATTCCTAATGCTAGAATTCCTTTTTGAACTGGTTGCCATATAAAAAACATTATAATTCCAACTATTCCATAAATGAGTGTACTTATAATAGGTACAAATCTTGTTCCTCCAA
>ERZ772972.715-NODE-715-length-12255-cov-11.817049_pt1 | contig 12255 bp, 10 predicted proteins | sample MGYA00580673_ERZ772972 | MGnify/ENA primary metagenome ERZ772972 (study PRJEB29015, sample SAMEA2738051) | human oral metagenome | biome: human oral; feature: human-associated habitat; material: saliva | place: China | collected 2229 ... | reverse complement strand
CGATCGTAGTGCCGTCGGTGAGCAGGCCGTCGGCGGTGGCCTCCTGGCTGCCCTTGAGTGTGTATCCGGAGGCATCGAGGGCCCCGGACTGGACGACGGACTGCGGGGTCGACTGGGGCGCGGGATCGGCACTGAAGGCTCCCGCGATGGCGCGCACGGCGGCGACGATGCCCCAGACGATGAGCGCGAGGATGAGGATGAGTCCCAGGCCGGTGATGATGCGCCGGGGCCACAGGTTCACGGGTGGACGTCCACCGCCCGACGAGGCCTTCGTGGGCCGACGCGCACCTGCCCCGCTCCCCCGCTTGGCAGCCGAGGTGGCACCGGAAGACGCTGCGCGCGTCGAGGCTCCCCGACCGCCCGTTGCGGCTCGGGAGGCGCGGTCGCCTGCGCGTCCGGATGCGGACGCGGAGCGACGAGTCGAGGGTCGCCTGGGGGAATTCTTACGCTGGTCAGCCACGCGTCCACGATACCGGCCCACGACATCGGGGCGCGACTAACGCTCGGGGCGGGCTCACTTTCGCGCGCGAGAGGACTCCCACACGAGGTGCCTATGCGGCGGCGCTGCAATTGTGCGAGTTCGACGATCCCTCGTCGTCGGGGTTGATCACGCACCAGCGTTCCACGACGAGAGCGACGACGACCCAGACGAGGCCGACCAGGCCGCTGAGTCCCGACGCGATCGCGTTGGCGACCATCGCCGAGGCCTCGAGCTGCGTGAGGGACACGATCATGACGCCGACGAGGACACCGGCGAGCGCACTTCCAACGATCGCGCTGGCCCTGGCGAACACGGCGACGCGCATCGCGCCGATCGCGTCGATCCACGTGTCTTTGTTCGCGCGCAGGCGGCGCACGGCCAGGCCGGACCAGATGAGGAGCGCGGTCGCGACCGCGAAGACGACGGCCGGGCCGGGCGTGACGATCAGGGGGGTACCTCCCGCGCGCATGTGCGCGAAGAAGCCGAGGAAGCTGAGAAGGGCACAGACAAAGCCAACCAGCGTCACCCAGGTGATCGACAGGGGTTTCATTTAACGCCTCTTGACGATGGGGATCGCGCCCGTCATCGTGGGCCGCACGACGACGCGACGCAGGATGCCGGTCTGAGTGGCCTCCTCCTCGGGGATGGGACCGACGGGGGTGTTGTCGGGCAGCCCGGGGGCGAGGATGGTGGAGCGTCCGTCGGCGTGCACGGTGGCCTTGGGGGCCTCGTCGTCGCGGCCTAGGCCGGAGCGGTCGTCGACGACGCGCACGTCGTGGGAGGCGCCCACGGAGAAGTTCCAGTCGGGCAGCGCGATCTTGGAGCGGGACTCCTCGCGCTTGGACTCGAACACGGGGGCCCAGCGGGGCTTTTCGGTCCCGCTCGGCTTGTAGGTGCCGGTGCCGATCTTGCGGGTCATGCGTCCTGCCGGCGAGTCGGCGGGCACGGAGGACACGGGGTGCCAGGTCGGACGCGACGAGGCCTTGGCGTCGTCCGCGCGGCGGCGGCGCTGACGGTGGGGCGGGCCGGGCACCGCCGGGGCGGTCGCGGCCTCGTCCGCGGAGGTCTCGCCCTGCGGCGCTGCGGCCTGCGGGGCTGCGCCGAGCGCGTCAGCCTGCGGGACGGTCTGCGCCGCCGAGGCTTCGGCCTCGGGCGCGTCGACGCTCGTGGCCTCGCCCGAATCCCGGACGGCGGACAGGCGACTCCAGATGCTGGCGCGAGGGACGGGAGATTCCTCGGTGGAGACGGGGGTGGCCTCGGGTTCCTCAGCCTGCGCGGAAGCAGGCTCGGAGGCCGCGGCCTCCGCGACGTCGTCGCCGGAGTCCTCGACGATCGTGTGGGCGGCGGGAATCTCCACCGGCTCGGCGGGCTCACCCGGGCGGGTGACGAGGTCGCTGACCTGGCTGATCTCGCCGGTCAGGGCCTCGATGAGTTCGCGCATGTCGGCGCTGGCCTGCTCGGCGCGCTGGGCGAGGAGCTCGTCGGAGTCGGCGATGACGGCCGCGGGGTCCTCCAGCCAGTCGTCGACGGCGTCGATGATGCCCTCGCGGTCGGGGGTGTCGGCCAGCAGGTCGGACACGCGGCCCACGCCCTCGAGGATCGCGTCGGGGTCGCACAGGAGCCAGGGCGCCAGAACGAAGGCGCGTTCCTTGGCGCGCGGGTGCGGCAGGGTGAGGACCGGGTCGGAGGAGGCTAGGCCCTCGATCTGGATGATGTCGATATCGACGGTGCGAGCGCCCCAGCGCTCGTGGCGCTCGCGACCGAGTTCGCGCTCGATGCGGCTGGTCTGGGCGAACAGCTCGTCGGGGGTCGCGATCGCGGAGCCGACGACGACGGCGTTCCAGTAGTCGGGCTGGGGGGCTTGGCCGGGGGCCAGCACGGGCTTGGTGCGCATGATCGGCGAGACGTCCTCGATCTGGAAGCCCTCCATGTAGGACAGGGCCTCGACCGTGTGCATGAGCGTGACGGGCACGTCCCCGAGGTTGCCGCCGATCGCCAGGACGACTCGGCGCGAGCGCAGGTGCTCGGGGCGCGTCGCGTCGCGGGCGGGCGCTGCGTGGGCGGCCTGCACGTCGCGACGCGTGGGCAGCGCTCCGCTCTGCTCCTGCTCGGCGGGGCTGGGCGCCTGGGCGTGGCTGTAGGCCTCGATCTCGCCGGTGAGGACGGAGCCGTCCTCGGCCTCGTACATGCCCTTGAGGGACAGCGACAGGGGCATCGCGTCGGTCTGGCCCGCTCGCACGGTCACGGACACGTCCGCGAAGGGGTGGTCGATGGGGGCGTCGGGCTTGTGGACGGTGACCTCGGTGCCGACGACGCCCTCGTGGCTCATGACGCGCGCGGCGATGGTTTCTGCGAGGGTTTCGATGAGATCGACGGCGGTTCCGGTGAGGACGGCCATGGCCTCGTCGGCGATGTCGGCGTAGGAGACGGTGGCGGCGATATCGTCGGTGGCACCCGCGGTCTCAACCCACATGACGATGTCGGCGCTAAAGCGCTGGTTGCGGTCACGCTCGAAGTCGTAGACGCCGTGGTTGGCGAGCGCCCCGAGTCCTTTCAGGGCGATGATGACGCGTCGGTTAGTCAACGTCGTTCTCCTTTCGGGCGATGGCCGCAACGGTGGCTGCTACGTCGTGGACCCGCACGGCCCACGCGCCAGCTGCCGCGCAGTAGGCGGCGATGTCCGCGCTGTTCGCGTCCACGTCGCCCTCGAGGGCCTTGACGAAACGCTTGCGAGAGGCGCCGACGAGGACGGGGTATCCGCCCTGCGCGAAGCGCGGCAGTTCACGCAGGATCTGCCAGCACTGGTCGCCCGTCAGCGAGAAGCCGAGGCCCGGGTCAACCACAATTTTATCAGCTGTCACACCAGCATCAATAGCGTCTTGAACCTGAGAGCCCACGCGCTCAATGAGCGTGCCCACGAGGTCGTCCCCGTAGTCGAAGTGCTCCCCCGGCATGCCTGGCAGCGCGCGGTAGTGCTGGACGACGTACGCGCAGCCCGACTGCGCAACAGCCGCATTCATCTCAGGATCCCAGCGCCCACCGCTCACATCGTTGATGATCGCCGCACCGACGCGCGCAGCCTCGCGGGCCGTCGACGCGTGCAGCGTATCAACCGACACGATGACGCCGTCGGCAGCCAGGGACTCGACGATGGTGCAGATGCGCGCCCACTCCTCGTCCGCGCTGATGCGCGTCGAGTTCGGGCGGGTCGACTCCCCGCCCACGTCGATGAGGTCCGCTCCGGCGGCCACCATCTCACGCGCGTGACGCAGCGCAGCCGCGACGTCCGTGTAGCGTCCCCCGTCCGAGAAAGAATCGGGGGTCACGTTGAGGATGCCCATGATCGCCGTCCGCCCACTGGGCAGGGTCAGACCACCGGGCAGCGCCAGGGGCGGGACCGGGAACGAGGCCGGGGCGGCGGGCAGGGGCAGCGCACTCACGTCATCGGCTCCCGGACAGGACGAGGGCCATCATCTCGGCGCGGGTCGCCCCGTCGTTCATGATGCCGCGCAGCGCGCTGGTCACGGTCGAGGAACCGGGTTTGGAGATGCCGCGCATCGACATGCACATGTGCTCGGCCTCGATGACGACGATGACGCCCTGGGGGTTCAGGATCTCATCGATCGCATCGGCGACCTGAGCGGTCAGGCGCTCCTGCACCTGGGGGCGGCGCGCGTAGCCTTCGACCACGCGGGCCAGCTTGGACAGGCCCGTCACGACGCCGCCGCGCGGAATGTAACCCACGTGGGCACGGCCGTAGAAGGGCAGCAGGTGATGCTCACACACCGAGAAGAAGGTGATGTCGCGGACCAGGACCAGCTCGTCGGTGCCGGCGTGAAACTGGGTGCGCAGGTGCTCGCGCGGGTCCTCGGTCAGGCCCTTGCACATCTCGCGCCACGCGCGCGCCATGCGGTCGGGGGTGCCGACCAGGCCCTCGCGCTCGGGGTCCTCACCGATCGCGACCAGCAGGTCGCGCGACGCCTTCTCGACGCCAGCGGGATCGTAGGTCATTCCTGCTCCTCTTCCACACCCGAGGTGCCGATGACGTCGGTCGGCGACACCTCGATTCCCTGCACGGGAACAGACGTCCACTCATCCTCGGACTTGATACCGACCGGGTGGCCCAAAACCACGCCCGGAACCGCAGCGTCGGACTGGTAGTTCCACACGGGACGCTCCGGGGCCTTCACAACGTCCTTGAAGATCTCCGCGAGCTGCGCCTCGTCGAGGGTCTCCTCCTCGAGCAGGCGGGAGGCCAGCGTGTCGAGAACGCCGCGGTTTTCCGAGAGGATCCGCCACGCCTCGCGCATCGCGTTGTCGAGGAGGCGACGCACCTCCTCGTCGATGATCGCGGCCGTCTCGTCGGAGAAGGCGCGCGGGCCCTCGCCGCTACCGTGCCCGAAGGCCTCGGTGTCGGCGTCGCCGAGCTTGACCATGCCGATGCGGTCGCTCATGCCGTAGTCGGTGACCATCGCGCGGGCCGTCTTCGTGGCCTGCTGAATGTCGTTAGCGGGGCCGGTCGACGGATCGCGGAAAACGATCTCTTCGGCGACGCGCCCGCCCATGCCGTAGACCAGGTCGTCGAGAAGCTGGTTGCGGGTCTTGTTGAAGCGGTCCTCGGTGGGCATGACCATCGTGTAGCCCAGGGCGCGACCACGCGGCAGGATCGTCACCTTCGTGACCGGGTCCGTGTAGTGCAGGGCGGCGGCGGCCAGGGCGTGGCCCGCCTCGTGGTAGGCGGTCACGGCCTTGTCATGGTCGTTCATGACGCGGGTGCGCTTCTGCGGGCCCGCGATCACACGGTCGATGGCCTCGTCGATGGCGCGCTCATCGATGAACTGCATGTCCGAGCGGGCGGTGAGCAGCGCGGCCTCGTTGAGGACGTTCGCCAGGTCGGCACCCGTGAAGCCGGGCGTACGCTTGGCGATCTGACGCAGGTCGACCTGCTCGGTCAGCGGCTTGCCCTGCGCGTGCACCTTGAGGATGGCCTCGCGGCCCTTCAGGTCGGGGGCCTCGACGGCGATCTGGCGGTCGAAACGGCCCGGGCGCAGCAGGGCCGGGTCGAGGATGTCGGGGCGGTTGGTCGCAGCGATGAGGATGATGTTGGCGCGCTCGTCGAAGCCATCCATCTCGACGAGGAGCTGGTTCAGTGTCTGCTCGCGCTCGTCGTTGCCACCGCCGATGCCGCTGCCACGGTGGCGACCCACGGCGTCAATCTCGTCGACGAAGATAATGGCCGGCGCGTTCTTCTTCGCGCGCTCGAACAGCTCACGCACGCGGGAGGCACCCACGCCGACGTAGAGCTCCATGAACTCCGAGCCGGAGATCGAGAAGAAGGGGGCGTTCGCCTCGCCGGCCACAGCCTTAGCGAGCAGGGTCTTACCCGTTCCGGGAGGACCGTAGAGGAGGACGCCGCGCGGGATGCGCGCACCCACCTTGTGGAACTTGTCCGGGGAGGCCAGGAACTCGCGGATTTCCTCGAGCTCCTCCACGGCCTCGTCCTCACCGGCGACGTCCGCGAAGGTGACGTCGGGGCGCTCCTGGTTGAATTCCTTGGCGCGCGACTGGGTAAAGCCGCCCATCATGCGCGAACCAGACATGGAGCGCATGACGAAGTAGAACGCGCCCATGAGGATCAGCAGCGGAACCAGCAGCTGGAAGATAGCGCCGAGGGCGCCAGACTGAGGACGGACCGCGTTCCAGCCCTTGGCCGGGGCCTTGGCGGCCACGGTGTCCAGGATGTCCTTCGTCTGCACGTACGAGTATGTGAAGTAGACGCGCTTACCCAGATCCGCGGTCTTATCGTCATCGCCGGTGCTCTGGTGCACGTAGTTTTCCGTGAGCGTCAGGTTCACCTGCTGGGTGCCCTCGTTGAGGACCACCTGCTCCACCGTGTCACCCGAGATGAGCGCCAGGCCCTCCGAGGTCGAGACCGAACGCGGCTGGTTCGTCTGCCACAGGAACCAGCCACCCACCAGCAAGATGAGGAGCGGAACCAGCACCCAGCCCAGGCTGGGGCGCTTATTCTTAATCTTCTCGTTCACAGACGTCCCTTACAGATCAGTGTTCTCAGTTGTTGTACACGTGCGGCTGCAGCGTGCCAACGAAGGGCAGGTTGCGGTACTTTTCGGCGTAATCCAGGCCGTAACCGACGACGAACTCATCGGGAATATCGAATCCCACGTATGCCACATCGACGTCAACCTTGGCAGCCTCCGGCTTACGCAGGGCGGTCGCGATCGTGACCGAGGCCGCGCCACGCCCCAGCAGGTTCGCCTGCAGCCAGGACAGGGTCAGGCCCGAGTCGATGATGTCCTCGACGATCAGCACGTGACGACCGGCCACGTCCTGGTCAAGGTCCTTGAGGATGCGCACAACGCCCGAGGTCTTGGTGCCCGACCCGTAGGAGGAGACGGCCATCCAGTCCATCTCGAGGGGAGTGCGCAGCTTGCGCGACAGATCCGCCATCACCATGACGGCGCCGCGCAAAACACCGACGATCAGCAGTTCTTCACCCGCGTAGTCGCGGTCAATCTGCTCGGCCATTTCACCGAGCCGACGGTCCATGTCCTCGGCGGTGACGAGGATTTCCTTCAGGTCGTTTCCCATGTCGGTGGCGTCCACCGTGGCCTCTTTTCGTTGGGTTGTAACGCGAGCGGTTCCACTATAAGCGTGCCACAAAACCGCGCGACTGTAACAGGAAGGCATAGATTCTCACTGTCAGCGCAACATCGTGTGAGCACGCTCGCGGCGCACCGGGCGCCCCGCGGCCCGGCGAGTGGAGCGCCGGCGACCGTCACGATTGGTGTCCATCCTCGCCCGCGGGGTGTGCCCGGAGAATGATCTGGGCGCGTTCACCGCGCCCAGCACGGGAGGCCAGACCCCCGGGCAGGTGGATCGGACCCTGTCCTCGCCACGCGACGACGAGGTCATCAAGATCGTCAATGTGCCCACTCGACAGCGCCCGCAGGCCGGCGGCTCGGGCGGCCTCGCGCAGGGTGCGCGTGCGCACCGCACGGGGAGCGCCGCGCAGGAGTGACACCGCGAGCGCCACAGACGCGACCCCTCCACCGAGGTCTTGTGCGTCGGCGACCCGGGCGACTCCGGTAAGCTCGCGCGCCCATTGCGCGAGGGCATCGTCGTCGTGCGCGCACAGGGCAGCCGTGCGGGCCAGCGCGGGAACCGGGTCCACTCCGAGGGCCGAGGCCAGGGCCGGGATCGCGCGGTGACGCAGGGCCGAGCGCCGCAGCGGACTCCCGTCGGCGGCCCGCCACGGGCCGTCAACATCGTTCGTCGGGTCTTCCACAGGCGTCAGGCCCGCCTGTTCGCACGCCGCCTCCGTGTCTGATCGCCGCAGCCCGAGCAGCGGGCGCAGCCACGTCACCCCGTCGTCATCGCGCGAGATCGGAGCGATAGCGCGCAGGGAGGAGGGGCCGGAGCCGCGCGCCAGGCGCAGCAGCACCGTCTCGGCCTGGTCGTCCATCGTGTGTCCGAGGAGGATCGGAGCGTTTTCTCGCAGACCGACCGCTCGCAGGGCGGCTCGGCGAGCGTCCCGGGCTGAAGCCTCCGGGCCTCCCCTGCCATCAACAGCCACGGTCTCGACGAGGGCTCGCGCGCCCAGGGACTCGGCCAGGTCCGCGACCTCGCGCGCCTCGTCACCACTGCCCGCGCGCAGCCCGTGATCGACAGTCACCGTGACAACGGGGATTCCCGCTCGCGCGGCCACGTCGATCGTCGTCAGCGCCAGCGCCAGCGAATCCGCACCACCCGACAAGCCGACGATGAGAGCGGGAGGGGCCCCGGCCTCGTCGATGTACGAGGTCAGCTGAGCGCGCACCGCCAGGGAGCAGGCGCGCAGGGGACCGCGCGGATTCGGCCCCACACGGCTCGAGGCGTCAGCGCACACGCGCCAGCCACGCGGAAGGCTCCGCGTACTCGCGGGCGGAGGGCAGGGCCTCGACGCCCGACAGGAGATGGGCGATCGCACCCTCGCGCACAACGGTGCGCGCGAAACCCTCGGTTTGGGCCTGCATGGCCTCGACCCCGGCCAACGGCATACCGGCCGCCGCGCACGCGCGCACCAGGGCCACCCCACCGGCGTGCGCGCGGTGGGTGCGCAGCCACTGGATCGAGGGCAGGTCGCGGGGCGTGAGGACCTCCATCTCAGCCGTGGGCAGCGCATCGAGGAGTAGAACGATGCGCACGAGCTCGTCACTGCGCTCGGGCAGCGCCTGAATCAGGTCCGCGATGTAGGGAACCAGGTGGGGCGCATACGTCAGGTGCACGCCGCGCAGGCCCGTGCACAGGGACACCCAGCGGCACCAATCCGTCTGATCGAGGGCGTAGCGCTGGGCGTCGGCAAGCACGTTGGGGGCCACGAGGACGCGGCGGCCAGCGTTAATGTCCCAGATGCCCGTCGCGTCCTTCGACAGGGCACGCAAGATGATGGCCTCGGCGGCCAGCACGAGGGGGGTGCGCTTGTCCTCGAAACGCTCCAGCAGGGAGCCCACCGACCGAATCAGGCCGCGCCGGTCCACGACGAGGGTCGAGGAGGCGGCCACCGTCGCAGAGGCCTCGGGCAGGGTGGAGAGATCGGCGAGCCTGCGGTTCGACCACTCCACCGAGCGGCGCAGGCGCGCCACCACGGCGGAGGCACCGACGCGAGAGGCCGACGGTCCCGCATACGACAGCGAGGCGAGAACTCCCGCGACGTCGCGCGGGCCAAACGGCATATCCATGACCCTAGTTTAGCCCGGCCAGGCCTTCCTCGAAGGCGTCCAGGCGGCCGCGCGTGGCGTAGGCCCCCTCGGTCACGCGGTCATGCCCGATCGACACGAGGAGGACGCGCCCACTCGTCGTCATGACGGACCCGGACAGGGAGGTGACCTCCTGGAGGGCGCCCGTCTTGGCCTGCACGTTTCCGACCGCGGGTTCCTCAGTCATGCGCTTGGAGAGCGTACCGACGAGGCCCGCCCACGGGAGCAGACGCATCGTGTTCGCACCGGTCCCCTGCCCCGCGTAGGACGCCTTGAGGACGCCGACGAGCGTGTCGGCGCTGATCTTGTCGTTGCTCGACAGGCCGGAGCAGTCCTCGAGGGTCAGGCCGTCCGTGGGAATGCCGGCGCCAATGAGTGCGGCGCGCACCGTGTCGGTCGCACCCTCGTAGGTCGAGGGGGCACCCGCCGCGCGCGCGGCGAAACGGCAGTACTGGTCGGCGAGCGTGTTGTCGGAGTGCGCGAGCATCCAGCGCAGCTGCTCTCCCATCGTCGCAGAGGACACCGAGGCGATAGCGGCCGCGCCCGCCGGGGCGTCCCCGGCCTCGCCGAGCGTCGCACTGATGCCGGCTGCGCCCAGCGCCTGCGAGAACACCTGCGCGACGCGTCCCGGAGCATCCGAGTAGAAAGCGTTGGCGCCCTCGTAGGTGCGTCCCGCGTCGATCGCCATCGGCCCAACGTGCCCCTCGTAGGCGCCGACCTCCTGCGCATCCCAGGACGCGAGGTGCGACGCCCCCTCGAAGAGAGTGCCACGCCAGTTCAGGGTCACCGAGGTGATGCCTTGCTGCGCGAGGGCCGCCGCCGCATCGTTGGCGAGCGTCTGCAGGCCGGCGCGTCCGGACACCTCGACCTCGTCGGAGGTGCCGATGCCGAGGAGCAGATCGCCTTCGGAGTCCAGGTAGAGAGTCTGGTTGTCGGCGCCCAGGAGCGCGCTCGTCGTCAGCGTCGCCGTGGGATCCAGGTGGGTGAGCGCCGAAAAAGCAGCGAGGGTCTTCGTCGTCGAGGCAGGCGTGTGCGCCGTCGACGCATCCGCGTCCAGCAGCACCTCACCGGTCTGGGCATCCACGACCGTGCCCCACGCCGTGTATCCACCCTCCGCCGCGGCAGCCGCGACCGGCGCCCACAGCGCCTGGACATCCTCGGCGGAAACCGGGTTCCCGCCGCCCTTCGCATCGCCGGAAATCGGTGCAGCTTCAAGGGTCGAGGCCGTGGGGGCGTCCGCCGGAGTGGCCGTCTGCGTCGAACAACCGGCACCCACCAGCGCCGCCGTCGCCACGAGTGCGGCGCTAACGCTTACAATGGCCCCCATAGACGTGCGATGCATGGATTTCCCTTCGTGGTTACTTCGGTACCTACACTACCCGTCCATGCGCCGACACAACCAACCGGACCCCCGAGTTTCGGGGCTAATGAGGAAGGCGCGGCCATGGAATTTGACGTGACCATCGAGATCCCCAAGGGGAACCGAAACAAGTACGAGATCGACCACGTGACGGGCCGCATCCGCCTGGACCGCATGCTCTTCACGTCGACCCGCTACCCGGATGACTACGGCTTCATCGACGACACCCTGGGCGAGGACGGCGACCCGCTGGACGCCCTGGTGCTCCTCGAAGAGCCCACCTTCCCCGGCTGCGTGATCCGCTGCCGCGCGCTCGGCATGTTCCGCATGCGCGACGAGAAGGGCGGCGACGACAAGGTCCTGTGCGTTCCCGCCTCCGACCAGCGCGCCTCGTGGCGTACCGAGATCGACGACGTGTCGGAGTTCCACCGCCTGGAAATCCAGCACTTCTTCGAGGTCTACAAGGACCTCGAGCCCGGCAAGAGCGTCGAGGGCGCCCACTGGGTGGGCCGCGAAGAGGCCGAGGCCGAGATTCGCCGCTCCTACGAGCGCCTGAAGGAGCACGAGGGCGAGCACTGAGCTCATAGCTTTCGAAGGGGGCCGCGCGGACTTGCGTCTGCGCGGCCCCCTTCAATTCGCACGTTAACCCGATAGGTGGTGGCATGGGCGGGCTGCCCACCATGCCACCAGTAGGGTTTAGCTGCGCATTGAAGGGTTAACACTGTCAGCAAAAGGGCCCGACTGCCAGGCACACGGCGCAACAAACTCGCCCGGCGGAATCCCACGACTGCTGGTCCGCGAAAAAACTCGCCCAGCACGGCCCCTCCAGCCGCATTTCCGCGAAGAAGTTCGCCCAACGCGGCCCCTCCAGGCGCATTTCCGCGAAAAAACTCGCCCAGCGCACCATAAAACACCCATTTTGGGCCATTTTTCTTGTGCTGGGCGAACTTTTTCGCGCCTACACGATGACCACAGTGCCGCTGGGCGAACTATTTCGCGCTCGCACCCACATCAGGCCGATCAGCGCGAAGAATGTCGCGCACGAGGCGCGACAACATAGCGACATTGAAACCGACGACACCTCTGCACACCCCCAACAAGGGACCGTTGAAACCGCCATCACCTCTGCACCCGAAAACCGCACTAAAAACGCTCATTTCTCACCCGCAAAGGCGACGGCAGTTTCAATCCCACACAGATACCAGCGAGCAAAGGCGACGATGGTTTCAGACAACCGGGCCACCTGGTCGACAGGGCCAGGCTGCGGCGCCCGCGGGCGGCGGCGGGGCCTGGCCGGACAACGAGCCGACGCGCCGAGCCACACATCAGCAACCCAGCCCCACAGGTATGGAGGGCGCCGGAGGACACACGAGGGCCTCGCTGCGTTGCCCATGGGCAGCAACAACTCCACCGCCACTCAAATGTCGCACGTAATTTATCGTGGTCACTTTTCGCGACACTCCGAAAACGTTGTAATTCCAACGCCATGAATTCAATGTTTGAACTAGTCGAAGGGGAATTACGTGCGGAATTGCTGGTTGACAGCCACAGCTGGGCTTCAGGGCGACGCACCGAGCCATACGCCAGCACACCAGGCCCCACAGGTGTGGAGGGCGCCGGAGGGACCGGAGGGCACGGGCGGGCTTCGAGGCGCGGCG
>ERZ772972.710-NODE-710-length-12284-cov-17.300842_pt1 | contig 12284 bp, 12 predicted proteins | sample MGYA00580673_ERZ772972 | MGnify/ENA primary metagenome ERZ772972 (study PRJEB29015, sample SAMEA2738051) | human oral metagenome | biome: human oral; feature: human-associated habitat; material: saliva | place: China | collected 2229 ... | reverse complement strand
ATGGAAAAGACCCAAGGTGCTATTGAAAATCTTGGAAAACTCCTGCAAATCCCAATTCCTGTGCGCATTGAGTCTTTTGATAACTCCAACATCATGGGGACCAGTCCGGTTTCAGCCATGGTGGTCTTTGTCAATGGAAAGCCAAGCAAAAAGGACTACCGCAAGTACAAGATCAAGACTGTCGTCGGTCCAGATGACTATGCCAGCATGCGGGAGGTCATTCGCAGACGTTACAGCCGAGTCATGCGGGATGGCCTGACGCCACCAGATCTAATCGTCATCGACGGGGGTCAGGGGCAGGTCAATATTGCTAAGCAAGTCATCCAAGAAGAGTTGGGACTGGACATTCCCATCGCAGGTCTGCAGAAGAATGACAAGCACCAGACCCACGAATTGCTTTTTGGCGATCCTCTTCAAGTTATCGAACTCTCTCGCACCTCGCAGGAATTTTTCCTTCTTCAGCGGATCCAGGATGAAGTTCACCGTTTCGCCATTACCTTCCACCGCCAGCTACGGTCCAAGAATTCCTTCTCCTCCCAGTTGGATGGTATCGAAGGCTTGGGACCAAAACGCAAGCAGTTGCTGATGAAGCACTTCAAGTCACTAACCAAGATCAAAGAAGCCACTGTGGATGAAATCGTCACGGTCGGTATCCCACGGGCAGTGGCGGAGGCAGTGCAAGCCAAGCTCCATCAAGGAAAGCAGGAAGAAGCAAGTCCGTTGATGGAAGTGGCGGAGCCGGTAAAAGACTTACAGTAACGGATTGTATTTTTAGGAGAAAAAGGATGGAACTTCTTGATACAAGAATTGAAAGAAACGGTTATATTTTTTATGGAAAATTCTCTAAGGGACTTTTCCAAGAGTGGTTAGAAATCACAACTATACTGGCATCTAAAAGTGACCTTAAAAATGAGCTATTGTTTCAGGTTGGATTTAGTATCTATAAGCTGATAGAAGTAGAGAAAGAGCAGTTTAGACTTGTTTCTATTGATTATGAAGCCAACCCTTTTAAAGATTTTACAGAGGATTTAACGGTAGCACTTTGGATCCAGTCCGAACAAGCTAGTCTTGCTAAAGAATTGCAGATAAATCCCTCAGAAATTCGATTTGATGATAAACTCCTGATTGCCAAGGGTGTCTTTAAGGACGAGCATTCCTATCTGCAACGACAAAATACTCAAAGCCAGAGAGACTCAGGCTGGTTTATGGGCTATCAAAAACAAAATAATGAAGACTTTGTTGGCATTCACGCTTTTGAACTATTGAAATGGAATCCAAAACTTATAAAAGTGTTGGTCTTACCAACTGATTATCTAGTTATTGTTAATGATGGAGAAATCCACAAAATTTTAAATGATAGCGATGAAGAAATTTTTCCGATTTCGTAAGTCTAGTTCTCAAACGTAAGATAAACCATCCATTTTCATGGATGGTTTCTACGTTTTACTTCTAATTTTGTTATACTTAATGCACACAGATTTTTCAATCCATAAAGGAGTAGTTATGAAACATCGAATCGCGATTTTATCTGATATCCACGGAGATACAAGAGCCCTGGAGGCAGTGATTGCGGATGCGCGTGCTCTAAGCGTGACGGAATACTGGCTTTTAGGGGACATTTTGTTACCAGGCCCAGGAAGAGATGACCTTTTTGAATTGCTGGATGCGATTCCGATTACAGCGGCTGTTCGTGGAAAATGGGACGATTGCGTCCTAGAGGCCTTGGATGGCGAGTACGGTCTTGAGGATCCGCAGGAGATCCAGCTTCTTCGTCTCACTCAGTACCTCATGGAAGGACTGGATCCTAAGCGGATCGATTGGCTTCGTTCCCTTCCATTGGTAGAGAAGAAGGAGGTCAATGGTATTCGCTTTTCACTAAGCCACAATTTGCCAGAAAAGAATTATGGTGGGGACTTGCGTCCAGCTAATGCGACGGAGAACTTTGACCAACTGCTGGATGACCAGACGGATATAGCCATCTACGGGCATGTCCACAAGCAGTTGCTTCGCTATGGCAGTCAGGGCCAACAGATCCTCAATCCAGGGACTATTGGTATGCCTTATTTTGACTGGATGCCCCTACAAAACCATAGAGCCCAGTATGCGCTGATCGATGTCGAAGAAGACGGAGTGACCAACCTGCAATTTCGCAAGGTAGCTTACGACTATGAAGCAGAGCTACAAGATGCCAAGGACAAGGGCCTTCCTTTTATTGAGATGTATGAAGAATTGAGACGAGAGGATAACTATCGGGGTCATAATAGGGAGTTGCTAGCTTCCTTGATTGAACGACACGACTATCTAAAGGAGGTCAATCTTTTTCTTCATTCTATAAAAACTAATAAGGGAAAGTGACAAAGAAATGGGATTAACTGTTGATCAACATAGAGAGCTTGTGGTAAATGATATTCGAGAAGCACTCCAACATGTTTTTGGTGAGAATTTCGAAATTGTAGATATAGAAACGACGGCCAGGAGTGCATATGGTCCGACTTTTATTCTTGAGATTTATCTTGAAGAGTATAAGATAACAGTGAATATGATGGTTGAAGGTAACGATGTATCTCTCTTATGGGGGCCTGAAAGATTTTCGATGGAGTTTTTGTATGATCGAGATCGTTTTAGGGATAGATTTGGAAAGATCAAAGCTTACCTAGATCAACCTGGCCTTATGTTTTCTGAAGCACTGACTCCTGATAATCTCTTAAAAAAGCGTTTCCTCCTTAAAAGAATGATAGAATCTACCTTTGAGGGAATAGCAAAAATAGACTTCTGGAGAAGACCCTTCGAAAAAAATGAGCCTTTTAGAGTTCTCTTTACTTGCCTGTTGCCTCATTATCCGGCTTTTTTTAGCCTTGAGATAGCGGGTCAGCAGTTTGTCCTTGGAGAGTTAGACCCAGCAATGTCTGGAATAGAAAGACAAGACTTCCCATTTCCTCAGCCTATTGATCTAACTATTTCCAATATGACTTCTTTCTTGGAATGGTTTAAAGATAGTCTAAAAGGGAAACTAGAAAAGAATGCTTCCACCGATACGGTTTCTGGTTTAACACTCCCCCTTGATCCTGCTACAGTTGAAGAGAATATTTCTCAAGTACAAGAGATAATCCGATTGACGTTTACAAAGGATGTTTCTTTTATGGAACCCAACAAACTGGTCAAGTCTAAGACTTTTTATGGAGTTGATTTTGCTGTTGCATCTGATTTTTATGGAGCCATATTTTCAATAAGCTTGATTGGACGACACTTTGATCTTCAGGTTATGAAGCCAGATAAACCCGACAAGAAAGACAATTGGGTGATCAATGGCTTCCCTTATAAGCTGACAGAGGAAAATCTTAGGAAAGTCATCAGGGAAGCAGAGACCTATTTTGCTAGACAGGTAGAAGCAGTTGAAACGACAGTGGAGTCAAATGAATGTAATAGTGAAGTAGAATCAAGCACCCCAGCTCCAGTAGAAGTAGACCAAGCTAAGGAGAAAGAAGAGGCACTCAAAAAAGAGTATTTAGGATTAAGAAAACTCTGGAAAGTCCAGTTCCTGATTTTCTGTCTGTTGATGATTGCCGTCTTCGCCCTAGAAGTGTATATGGAGGAAGCTGGTTATAAGGCCTTTAAGATGAAAATTAGGTATAGTTGGATTTCTGTCCATAGTTTTTCATTTCTCTTTCTGACCTTGTATGCATTGTTGACCCTCTTCCCGACTCAAAAGAGAGTCTATGCCATCTTGCCTCAAAACCCTAGTTGGAAATCTCTTTCGACCAAGGGAGTTCGGCTACCTAAGAAGGAAACTGGCTGGACCTCTTTAGTGATTCTAATCTTGGTTCTTCTAGGGACTCTTGATTTCATCAGTCGCAAGCCAGAACCAAAGTTTGAAAATCCGTTGAACTATCAAGAAATCGACAAACTCTATGAGGAAGAAAGAAAGTCTCACTACGACGACATCATCAACAAATTCCAAGATTCTAGTGGTCCCATCTTTGAAAAAGAAGGTCCTGCATCAGAATGATCGGATCCCGTAGAAGGGCTAAGGGGCTTGTTGAAAAGGAAAGAGACTCCTCAATGAAAAAACTCTGCAAGCTCTTTCATTTTGTGTTAAAATAGAGGTAATAGAATTAGAAAAGGAAGTTGACTATGAAATTCCTAGAACTCAACAAAAAACGTCATGCGATCAAGCATTTCACAGACCAGCCGGTCGATCCAAAGGATGTGCGGACAGCTATTGAAATTGCGACCTTGGCTCCAAGTGCGCACAATAGCCAACCATGGAAATTCGTGGTCGTTCGCCAGAAAAATGCGGAATTGGCAAAAGTAGCTTATGGTGGGAACTATGACCAAATCATGGAAGCACCTGTGACCATCGCTCTCTTTACGGACACCGATTTGCAACGTCGGGCTCGGAAGATTGCGCGTGTCGGTGGGGTCAAGAACTTCACAGAGGAGCAGTTGCAATACTTCATGCAAAATCTTCCCGCAGAATATGCTCGCTACAATGAACAACAGATTAGCGATTACTTGGCATTGAATGCTGGATTGGTCGCAATGAACTTGGTATTGGCCTTGACGGACCAAGGGATCGGCTCGAACATCATCCTTGGCTTTGACAAATCAAAAGTCAATGAAGTCTTGGAAATCGAAGAGCGTTTCCGTCCAGAACTCTTGATCACGGTTGGTTACGCAGCGGAGAAGGTAGAACCTAGCTACCGCTTGCCAGTAGACGAAATCATTGAAAAACGCTAATAGAAACAGGAAGAACCGGATGGTCTCGTCTCGTACGATACAAGTCCGGTTTTCTAGAATCCTTTGGTGGACAGTCGCTGATGGGATTCTAAAGGATTCAATTTAAATCGAACTAACGGAGGAATGCATGACAACAATTGACTTTAAAGCAGAAGTAGAAAAACGTCGCGAAGAATTGATGGCTGACCTTTTCAGCCTCTTGGAAATCAACTCAGAACGAGATGACAGCCAAGCAGATGCGACTCACCCTTATGGACCTGGACCCGTCAAAGCTCTTGAGAAATTCTTGGAAATTGCTGAGCGTGATGGCTACGAAACAACCAACGTAGACAACTATGCTGGTCACTTCACCTTTGGACAAGGGGAGGAAGAGCTCGGGATCTTTGCCCACATGGACGTGGTCCCTGCAGGTAGTGGCTGGAATACAGATCCTTACAAACCAGAGATTATCGATGGCAAGCTCTATGCCCGTGGTTCATCGGATGATAAGGGGCCTACAGTAGCTTGTTACTACGGCTTGAAGATTATCAAGGATCTGGGATTGCCTGTATCTAAGCGTGTGCGCTTCGTAGTCGGTACAGATGAAGAATCCGGCTGGGGCGATATGGACTATTATTTCAAACACGTCGGTCTTCCTGATCCAGACTTTGGTTTCTCTCCGGATGCTGAATTCCCAATCATCAACGGAGAAAAAGGAAACATTACCGAGTACCTTCATTTTGGTGGTCAAAACACAGGTCAAGCGTATCTTCATAGCTTCACCGGCGGCCTTCGTGAAAACATGGTACCTGAGTCAGCGACAGCAGTCGTTTCTGGTCAATTACCAGATCTATCTAGTCTCTTGGAGACCTTTGCCAATGAACATCAACTTCGTTATGAAGTGGCAACAGAGGATGACGGTAAATTTAAGCTCACTATTATCGGGAAATCTGCCCACGGCTCTACTCCAGAAGCTGGGATCAATGGAGCAACTTACTTGGCTCTCTTCTTGAACCAGTTTGACTTCGGTGGAGATGCCAAAGCTTACTTGCAAGTGTCAGCTTCTCTTCTTCATGAAGACTTTGCTGGTGAGAAGCTTGGCATTGCCTATACAGATGAAAAGATGGGGGCTCTCAGCATGAATGCGGGTGTCTTCAACTTTGACGAAAACAGCTCAGATAACACCATCGCCTTGAACATTCGTTACCCTAAAGGGACAGATCCAGAAACCATCAAAGCTGGACTTGAAAAAGTAGAAGGAGTGGCATCCGTTAGCTTGTCAGCCCACGGCCACACCCCTCACTATGTTCCAATGGAAGATGAATTGGTCTCAACGCTGTTGCGTGTCTATGAAAAACAAACTGGACTGAAAGGTCATGAGCAAGTAATCGGTGGTGGAACCTTTGGTCGTCTATTAAAACGTGGGGTTGCCTTCGGTGCCATGTTCCCAGACTATGTGAACACTATGCACCAAGCCAATGAATTTACGGATGTAGAAGATCTCTACCGTGCAGCTGCAATTTACGCAGAAGCTATCTACGAACTCATCAAATAAGACGCTACTCAGTCGGCACTTGCTGGCTGAGTTTTTGCTTAGAGGAGGAGAAATGAAGCAACTAGAGCAGATCAAAAAAGCCATCATGGCTGATCCACAAAACAAAGACTATACGGATAAGGGGATTGAGCCCTTGTTTGCGGCACCAAAGACAGCTCGAATCAATATTATCGGACAGGCACCTGGCCTTAAGACACAGGAAGCAGGCCTCTACTGGAAGGACAAGAGTGGGGACCGCTTAAGGGAATGGTTAGGAGTCGATGAAGAGACCTTCTACCATTCGGGTATATTTGCGGTAATTCCTATGGACTTTTATTTCCCAGGTCATGGGAAGTCAGGAGATCTGCCACCTCGCAAGGGCTTTGCGGAAAAGTGGCATCCTCAACTCCTCAAGGAGTGTCCAGATATTGAGTTGACCCTCTTGATTGGCCAGTACGCCCAAGCCTACTATCTTCATGAGAAGGTCAGTGGCAAGGTGACAGAGCGGGTGAGACGGTACAAGGACTACCTGCCCGACTATTTCCCTCTGGTCCACCCTTCGCCTCGCAATCAGATCTGGATGGCCAAGAATCCTTGGTTTGAGGCAGAAGTGGTGCCGGCTCTCCGGTCTCGAGTCCAGCAGATTATAGCCGAACATACAAAATAATAGTTAGTGATAATTGTAAAAGGAGGTATTTCCATGGATCCATATCAAAAAGTCAAAGACAAATTAGACGAACTCGGGATTGAATTTGATGTGGTGGAACACCCACCAGCATTCACGACTGAGCAGGCCGATTCTTATATTGAAGGTCTCGAAGGGGTCCGGACAAAGTCCATGTTTTTGACCAACAAAAAGAAAACCCAGTACTATCTGCTCATCATGGATGACCAGAAACTCTTAGACATGGATGACTTCAAAGAGCAAGTAGGAGCCAATCGGATACGTATGGCTTCAGCTGAATCTCTAGCAGAAAAAATGCAATTACCAGCTGGGACGGTATCCCCATTTGGCTTGTTAAACAATGCAGAAAAGGATATTCTCGTCTATTTTGATCAGGACATTGTGTCAGAGGAGATCATGACCTTCCATCCTAACACCAATGAAAAGACAATCTTTATAAAAACCCAAGACCTATTCCGTTTTTTAGAGTCCATTGATTTTAAATACGAAATACTAACCTTGCCATAGTGGCATCAAAAAGGAGAAATCATGAAAGAAATTCCATTTAATGACTTTTTAGCAAAGTACCAAGCTGGAGAGATCCAAGTCGTCGATGTCCGTGAGCAGGAGGAATACGATGCCCTTCATCTGGACGGAGTGACCTTGCTTCCCTTATCCGTGTTGGCAGAACGGTATTCAGAACTAGACAAGGAGCAAGCCTATTATGTCATCTGCAAGTCTGGCCGGCGCTCAGCCCGTGCCTGCCAATTTTTGGAAGAAGAGGGCTATGATGTGACCAACGTCCAAGGTGGCATGGATGCATTTGAATAGTTGGGATGCTCTAGACAGTTGATTCCTGTAGAATATTGAATTATAGCTAAAATTTTTATATAATATATCTGTATTTTATTTTATAAGGAGATTATTTTATGATCAAACAGGATTGGCTTGATTACTTTGAAGCTGTGAACGGTCGTTCAGCAACTGAAGCAGAGATCGCACAAGCATTGGCTGCAGGTGAGTTCCAAGAAGAACAGGCAGCTCAAGAAGCTTCACAATTTGTAGGTGCTCCAGTAGCTCCAGACCAAGCAAGCGCTGGATTCGTCGCTGCTCCAGTAGCACCAGAAGAAGCGGCTTCACAATTTGCTACTGCTCCAGAAGCGCCACAATTTGCTGCTGCGCCAGAGGTGCCAGTCCAAGAAGCACCTCAATTTGCTGCTGCACCAGAAGCGCCAGTCCAAGAAGCGCCACAATTTGCTGTTGCGCCAGAAGTACCAGTTCAAGAAGCGCCACAATACACTGCTGCGCCAGATGCACCAGCACAAGAAGCGCCACAATTTACTGCTGCGCCAGAAGCACAAACATTTGGTGCTCAACCAAATAGCTTCCAGCAAGCACCTCAACAACAGCCACAACCAGGATTTGGTCAACCGGCTCCGGGTCAAGCTCCAGGTCAAGGCTTCCAACAAGTACCTTATCCAGGACAACCTCAACCAGGTCAAGCCTATTATGCACAACCTGCTCAACCAAATGCCTTTGGTCAAGCGATGAAAGGATTCTGGTCATGGATCGTTTCTGCTTTGGCTCGTCCAACAGTAGAAACTCAACCAAGAGTATTGAATGGGATCCTTCATTATGTCTTAACTGCATTTATCCTTAGCCTCTCACTTTTCTTCGTGGCGAGTGCCTTCCCTTACGCTGAAGTAGGATTTACGGCTTACCTATTGATTGTCATTGTAACTTTCTTTACAATTTACGTCACTCAATTAACTGGTTTCATGGTTCGTAACCTTGTCTTGCAAGATAAAGAATACACCTACAAACGTTCATTCGATGAGTTTGCTCGCTTGTCTATCTATGCCTTGCCAGCATCCCTCATTGTCTTGATTTTTTCTCTAGTCAAGTACTTTGAAGGATTTATCTTCCTTCGATCGTTAATCTTCGTTCTCTATTTCTTAGGCTTGCTCTATACTGTATACCAAGGTTTGAACAGAACAAAATTCAAGGCTGACAAATTTTTGTTGCTCCTTGCTTCTTCAGCAGTCATTCTAGTCATCTTCACAATTGTTGGCATCATTGACAGACGTATTTTAGAACAAGTATCTATCTATATCGCTTCCTTCTTCTAATTAGATAGGAACCTGATCATAAAATTCTTGTTCATATTCATATCGGGATAAAAAATATTTTAGGTTTTAGGAGAACATACCGATGAACAAAAAATGGGTAGAATTATTTGAAAAAGTAATCGGTCGCAAACCTACTCCTGAAGAATTCATTGCCGGAAGAGATTCCGGCTTTGATTTTAAGGCAATCAAATCGATTGCTGGAGTAGCTATTGATCAAGTGGCTTCAGAAGCGTCAGGACTGGGAGTGCAGGAGCCAGGAGAAGCGGTTGTAAATCCTCTTCAACTTGCTTGGGAAGAGCATTTTATCGCCCTCTATGGACGTTCACCGCTTCCAGAAGAGATTGAATCTGCTCGAAGCCAGAACTTTGAAATCGTAGAAGCACCTGCTCCGACGATTAACTTGGAAGAGACTAATCAGACAACGCAGGTCTTCGCACCAGTGGAGAATCCATCAGAGACCCCAGAAAACTTGTCCCAGCCAGTTGAAGCTCTAGCGCCAGCAGAGGCTCCAGAGCAAGAAGAAGCTTTCAAGAAAGGCAAGATAAAGAAAGAAAAGAAAGTCAAAAAAGAGAAAAAAGGCAAGAAAAAGAAAGTCTTCTTCTTCAGTATTTTGGCTTTGTTGGTCTTGGCCTTGTCTGGTCTAGGCTATTACTTCTCATCAACTACAGGCCCACAGGTGACAGTGGATAAATTGGTCACAGCCATTGAACAAAAGGATTACCGGGAAGTGGCGAGCATCCTTTCTAGTGACAAGGATAAGTGGACCAAGGAAGAAGCTCAAGGCTTGCTAGACTATATGACTGCTCAGAAGATCGATGTCATCTACGAATTAGATCATATCGCTCAGTCTTCAAAAACAGGGATCGTCAAGGACAAAAATCAGAATCTACTGATTGGGATTGAGAAGGCGGATAAGAAATTCGGTATCTTCCAAGAATACCGGATTGTGACCTATCCAGTTGAGGTAACTGCGACTACAAATCTGGAAGATGCGACGCTGAAAATGAGCGAGAAGACCTCGACGTCTCTTAAGAAGAACCAAACGACCAAACTTGGAAAGGTTCACTTTGCGCCACGAGACATGCAACTAGATGGTAAGACCGAAGTTGGAAAAATCTCTAGTGAGGTCAAACTAGATCCAGCTCAGGCTTCTAAGAACAAGCTGAACTTGACCTTCAATTCTGAAAAACGTCTTCTTGAAATTGAATTCCCAGAGGAAGTAAGCAATCCAACTGATATCAAGGTAGCAGTGAATGGTAAGGAAGTCGGCACAAGTACTTTATTTGAAGTCGATGTCGTAGCCCATCAAGAAATCGAAATTCATGCAGTCTTTAGTGTCAATGGTGAGAGCTATACAACTGAAAAGGCCAAGGTTACGATTGGTGAAACTCCTGATGACGATGAAGTCATCACTTTGAAGCTTTCTAAGGATGTGGCCAAACGATTGAAAGATGCAGAAACAGCTCGTAAAGCCAAGGAAGAAGAAGCCAAGAAGGCTGAAGAGAAGAAAACCTCTGTAACCTCCTTCCTCCAAGACTACCGCACAGAAGTCTTCTCATCTGTCTCAAGTAGATCCAACACCTACTCCAAGTACTATGACACATCAAGTGACGCCTACAAGGAAATGGTGGAGTGGACAACAGGTGGTGGAGTCAAGAAGGCTGAAATCGACTACTATACACCAGGTGTTTTTAACGTCCTTAGCGTTACCGAAGAGAACGGAATGGTGATCGTGAAAACCCACGAAGAATATACTGTACATTATGTGACCAGCCGAAAAGATAGCCAGAGTAGCAAAGACAAGACCTACACTCTAAAACCAGTAGGGGATACTTACGTGATTACGGCTATTGCGGTCACAGCTGGTAATTAGGAGGTTTATGATGAAATTAAGCATGACAAAATGGACACTTGCTGGCCTTGTTCTTTTGAGCCTAGGCGCTTGTGGCCAACAGAAGGAATCAAAGAGCTCAACGCAAAAAGAGCCTGCTTCAAGTAAGCAAGTCGCACAGTCATCAGCTAGTAAAGAAACCAGTGCTTCTGAAGCAAGTTCGTCTAACGATAGCGATAAGTCAAGGAAGAAGACAGGCGAAGTCACGGTGGACCAAGGTGTTTCCTTCAACGGTTCTTATTACAGTGTCCAAGGAAAATCTGGAGATATCGTCATCGCCAACAAGCACTACCCCTTAGCTGCAGACTACAATCCAGGTGAGGATCCGACAGCTGTTGCGGCCTTGCATGAGTTGATTGCGGCTATGCAGGCAGAAGGCTATGCTATCAGTGATCAGTATAGTGGTTTCCGCAGTTATGAGACCCAGGTTGATCTCTACCAAAGCTATGTCAATCAAGATGGGGCAGCAGCGGCAGATCGCTACTCAGCTCGTCCTGGCTATAGTGAGCACCAGACAGGTCTAGCATTTGACCTCATCGATACTAGTGGCAATCTGGTCCAAGAAGCAGGCGCAAGTAAATGGTTGCTCAAGAATGCTGCTAAATATGGCTTTGTGGTTCGTTACCAGGAAGGAAAAGAAAAAGTAACAGGCTACATGCCAGAGAGCTGGCATCTCCGCTATATCGGAAAAGAAGCGCAAGATATCGCGGACTCAGGTTTGAGTCTGGAAGAATACTATGGCTTCACCGGTGGCGATTACGTTGATAAATAAAAAAGGCTTGGGATTTTTATCCCAACCTTTTTATTGTATGGTTTTTAGAAATGTATCGAGTTCTTTTTGGTTCTTGAGAGTGATGAATTTGTCTGGATAGCTGGAACGAATAGTTCGATACCTTTCTTTGGCATTCTTAGTTCGACCGTCCCAGAGAATCCAACGGATGAATTCCCAGTCAAAGCGTTCAGGGCAGCCTGCTGCCATACTCTCACGGACGCGGCCTTTATAACGGCGGTATCGTTTCCAGGCTCTATAGAGGCAGTTCCAACGAGAGAAGTTGAGAAAGATAATCTGATCGGCTTGCTCCATTCTCTCCTCATAGCAGCACCAAGAGTAATTGCCATCAATGACCCAGTCTCTATGATCGCTGAGAAACTGTCTCATCTCTTTCTCCATCCAATCCCGGTCACTGTCTATCCAACCCGGTTGAAATTGAAGGGTATCCATATGGAGCTTGGGAATGGAGTAGTAGCGAGCTAAGTTTTCAGCCAAGGTAGATTTTCCAGATCCAGAATAGCCGATAATAACAATTTTCATAAGCACCTCTCAAAAATTTAGGCACAAAAAAAGCTCCG
>ERZ772972.709-NODE-709-length-12305-cov-4.162694_pt1 | contig 12305 bp, 5 predicted proteins | sample MGYA00580673_ERZ772972 | MGnify/ENA primary metagenome ERZ772972 (study PRJEB29015, sample SAMEA2738051) | human oral metagenome | biome: human oral; feature: human-associated habitat; material: saliva | place: China | collected 2229 ... | reverse complement strand
CACGCCGATGAGCAGGAAAAGCCCCAGCAGCGCGATGAGGCTGAACGGCGTGTTGCTGGCCCACAGCGCCAGCAGCGCCCCCACGCCCGCCGAGGGAATGGTGGAGAGCACGGTGATCGGATGCAGCAGGTTCTCGTACAGGATGCCCAGCACCAGGTAGACGGCCAGCACCACGCCCAGGATCAGCCAGCCCTGGCCGTCGGCCTTGACCAGCGACTTGGGCCGACCATCGTCGCCGTCGATGTCGGCAATGACAGTGACCGGCATGCGCTCGGCGTCGATCACGTCACGCACGGCCTCCAGGGCCGCGGCGTCGGTCACATCGGCCGCCACCGAGAAGCTGATGGTGGAAGCCGAGAACTGGTCCACGTGGCGCTCGCGGTCCTGCACCATGCCGAAGTGCCAGTGGGCCACCTCGGCCAACGCCACCGACTTGCCCTCGCTGGTGATGATCTGCACGCGATCCAGCGCCAGCGGGTTCTCGGTGAAGCGCTCGGAGACCTCCATCACCACGCGATACTGGTTGCGGTCCTGGTACAGCGTGGCCACCTGGCGCTGCGCGAACGAATTGCTGAGCGCCGCCGAGATGTCGGTCAGCTGCACGCCCAGTCGGCTGGCCGTGTTACGGTCGATGTCCAGCACGATCTGGCGGGTGTCCTCACCCAGGCTGTAGCGGACGTTCTCCAGCTCGGGGCGCTTCGACAGCGCCACGCCCAGCCGCTGGTTCCAGGTCCGCAGCAGATCGCGGTCGCCGGACTTCAGCACGATCACGTGATCGGCGTCGTCCCCGAACTTCGGGGGCGACAGCTGCAGGTCCTGCTCCACACGACCAAAGAACATGGTGCCCGCCATCTGCGGTGCGTTGCGGCGTAGACGGTCAACAACCTGGCGCGCCGACACCTTGCGTTCAGCCAGCGGCTTGAGGGTGATGACCAGGCGGGCGTTGGTGAGCCCACCGTTGCCACCGCTGATGCCGGCCACATCCTGCACGGCCGGATCGGACAGGATCCAGCGGCGGTAGCGCTCGATGCGCGGCTGCATGATCTGGAAGGAGAAGCCGTCATCGCCCCGGATGAAGGCGCCAATCACGCCCGTGTCCTGCTCGGGCAGATCCGAGCGTGGCAGGTTGGCAAACAGCCAGACACTGGCGGCGATCAATCCCGCCAGGGCCACGATCCCATACCAGGCATAACGCAGCATCCAGGCCAGCGACTGCTCATAGGCGGCCTGCAGATGATGGAAATAGCTGGCATGAAGCGCAAGCAGGCGCCGATGCCATGGGGCGCGGGGCGCGTTGGTGTCATCCCGCTTAGACACCAATCCATCCCCCGGCGTCCCCTGCCCTGCATCATGGGCCACATCCGGCATGCTCCCCGGCAAGGCGGCAGCCTGTGCAGCGCCATGCTCGGCTGCCTTTTTCCGCCTTTCCCGCGGCAGCACGTGCGCGCACAGCGCGGGCGTCAGGCTGATGGACACGACCAGCGAGATGACGATGGCCGCCGCCAGCGTGAGCGAGAACTCGCGGAACAGCCGCTCGATGATGCCGCCCATGAACAGCACGGCCACGAACACCACCACCAGCGCCACGTTCAGCGCCAGCAGCGTGAAGCTCACCTCGCCCGCACCACGCATCGCCGCCCGGTAAGGTGACAGCCCCCGCTCGGTGTGGCGGGTGATGTTCTCCAGCACGACGATGGCGTCATCGACCACCAGGCCGGCGGCCACCACCAGCGCCATGATGCTGAGGTTGTTGAGCGAGAAGCCCGCCAGCCAGATGACAGCAAAGGTGCCGATCAGCGAGACCGGAATCACCGCCACCGGAATGAGCGCGGTGCGCAGCCGTGCCACGAAGAGCCACACCACGGCCGCCACGATCAGGCACGAGAACACCAGCGTCCATTGCGCCTCGGCCAGACTGCCGCGGATGCCCAGCGAACGGTCCATCACCACGGTGAGGCTGGCCTGGGGCGGCAGGATGGCCTGCAGCTGCGGCAGCGTGGCCTTGATGGCATCGATGGTGGCCACCACGTTGGCATCGGGCTGACGGGTGACGAGCGCAATGATGGCGGGCTGATGGTTGTGGAAACCGCTGCTGTAGCGGTTCTCCACCGAATCGCTCACCTCGGCCACGTCCGAGAGCCGCACGGCCTGGCCGTTCTTCCAGCGCAGCACCAGGTCCGAGAAGTCGGCGGCGTTCTTCAGCTTGCGGCCGGTGGCCACCAGCCAGCGGTTGCCTTCATCCTCCAGAAAACCCTCGGGCGCCTCGGCGCTGGCGGCCACCACCACCTGGCGTGCATCCTCCAGCGACATGCCCAGGGCAGCCAGCGCGCTGGGCTCGAAGCGGATGCGCACGGCCGGCAGCGATGCGCCGCCCAGCGAGACCTCGCCCACCCCCTGCACGCGCGAGATCTTCTGCAGCACGATGTTGTCGGCCAGGTCGTAGAGCTGGCTGGGCGGAAGCGTGGCCGACGACAGCGCCAGCGCCAGGATGGGCGACGTGGAGGAATTGAGCTTGCGGAAGGTAGGCCGTCCGGGCATGCCGGGCGGCAGCTGGTCGATGACACTGTTGATGGCCGCCTGCACCTCGCGCGAGGCTTCGTTCAGGTCGCGGTCAATGTCGAAGAAGAGCCGCACCTCGGTAGTGCCGGTGCTGCTGGACGACGAGATGGACGACAGCCCCGCAATGGCGCCCAGCGCCCGTTCCAGCGGCCCGGCCACGGTCGCCGCCATGCTGGTGGGGCTGGCCCCGGGCAGGCTGGCCGTGACCACCACCATCGGCGTGTCGATCTGCGGCAGCGGCGCCACCGGCAGCTGTCGCCACGCCAGCCAGCCGGCCAGCAGGATGGCCAGCGCCAGCATGGTGCTGCCGATGGGTCGGCGGATGAAGGGGCGGGACAGATTCATCGGCGTCGGGCAATCACGGCAGGGACGGGCTCATGGGCAGCAGATCAGCGGAAAGAACGGCTTCATCGGCCTCGGCGCTGCGCGATCCGCTCGAAGAACAGGTAGATGACGGGCGTGGTGTAGAGCGTGAGCACCTGGCTGACCAGCAGCCCTCCCACCATCACCAGACCCAGCGGCTGGCGCAGCTCGGCGCCCGATCCGCTGGCCAGCATCAGCGGCAGCGCGCCCAGCAGCGCGGCCAGCGTGGTCATCAGGATGGGCCGGAAACGCAGGATGGCAGCGCGGTGGATGGCAGCACGCGCCGACAGCCGTTCATGACGCTCGGCCTCCAGCGCGAAGTCCACCATCATGATGCCGTTCTTCTTCACCAGGCCAATGAGCAGCACGATGCCGATGACGGCCACCATGTCCAGCGCCCGGCCGCTGACGAGCAGCGCCAGCAGCGCCCCCACCGTGGCCGAGGGCAGCGTGGACAGGATGGTGATGGGGTGAATGGCACTCTCGTACAGGATGCCCAGCACCAGGTACATCACCACCACGGCGGCCAGCACCAGCCACAGCGTGTTCGACAGCGATGCCCGGAACGCCTCGGCCGCCCCCAGGAAGCGGCTCTCGATGGACAGCGGCCAGCCCAGCTGCTGCTGCACCTCTTCCACGGCGGCCACCGCATCCCCCAGCGAATGGCCGTTGCCCAGGTTGAAGGACAGCGTGGCCGCCGGGAACTGCGACTGATGGTTCACCACCACCGGCGCCTTGCGGTTGCTCCAGTGTGCCAGAGCGGAAAGCGCCACCGGCGTGCCGTCGGAAGCCGCCACGAACACATGGTCCAGCGCCGCCATGCCCTGGGCCCGCGCCGGATCCTGCTCCAGCACCACGCGGTACTGGTTGGACTGGGTGAAGAGCGTGGCAATCTGCCGCTGCGCGAAGGCATTCTGCAGGGCCGCGGTGATGGTCTGCACCTGCACGCCCAGGCGGGCGGCGGCGGTGCGATCGATCTCCACGTAGGCCTGCCAGCCGTCGTTCTGCAGATCGCTGCCGATGTCGGCCAGCTCGGGGCGTTGGGCCAGCGCAGCCTGCAGGCGCGGCACCCACTCGGCCAGCAGCGCCGTGTCGGGTGTGCTCAGCGTCATCTGGTACTGGGCGCGGCTGATGCGGTCCTCGATGGAAAGCTCCTGCACCGGCTGGAACCAGACGCCCATGGTCCGACGCTCGGCCTCGGGCCGCTCAGTCATCCGGCGGCGCAGTCGGTCGATGATGGCGAGCACGTCGTCAGCACGGTCCTCGTGCGACTTCAGGTTCAGCAGCATGCGCCCCGTGTTGAGCGCGGTGTTACTGCCGTCCACGCCGATGAACGACGACAGGCTGGCCACGTCCGGGTCATCGAGCAGCTGGCGGGCCACGGCCTCCTGCTGCTTCTTCATGGCCTCGAACGAGATCGTGCCGGGCGCCTGCGTCACCACCTGGATGACGCCACTGTCCTGCACCGGGAAGAAGCCCTTGGGCACCAGCAGGTACAGCCAGACCGTCAGCCCCAGCGTGGCCAGCATCACCAGCAGCATCAGCCCCTGGTGATCCAGCACGTGGTCCAGGCTGCGGCCGTAGGTGGCGATCAGCCGGTCCAGCAGCGCGGGGCGCGCCGATGGCTCTGCCCCGCCGTGTCCTGTCTCGCCCTTCAGCATCCGCGCCGACATCATGGGCGTGAGGGTGAGCGACACCAGCAGCGAGATGCCGATGGCTACCGCCAGCGTGACGGCAAATTCATGAAAGAGCCGCCCCACCACGTCGCCCATGAAGAGCAGCGGAATCAGGACGGCCACCAGCGAGAGGGTGAGCGACACCAGCGTGAAGCCGATCTCCTTCGCGCCGTCCAGGGCGGCCTGCAGCGCCGGCTTGCCCTGCTCCCGGTGGCGGGCGATGTTCTCCATCATCACGATGGCGTCATCGACCACGAAGCCGGTGGCGATGGTGAGCGCCATCAGGCTGAGGTTGTTGAGCGAATAATCGGCCAGGTACATGGCGGCAAAGGTGGCCACCAGCGAGATGGGCACCACCACGGCCGGAATCAGCGTCATGCGCACCGAGCGCAGGAACACGAGCGTCACCAGCACCACCAGCCCCACGGCCAGCACCAGCTCCACCTGCACGTCGCGCACCGAGCTGCGGATGCTCTCGGTACGGTCGGTGAGGATGCGCACGTCCACGCTGGCCGGCAGCGTGGCGGTCAGCCGCGGCAGCAGCGCACGCACCCGGTCGGCCACCTCGATGACGTTGGCATCGGGCTGGCGCTGCACGCTGATCAGGATGGCCCGCTCGGCGTCGGCCCAGGCGGCCAGAAAGCGGTCCTCGGGCCCCTGCACCACGGTGGCCACGTCACGCACGCGCAGCGGCACGCCGTTCTTCCAGGTCACCACCAGGTCCTCGTACTGGGCCACCGTGGTCAGCTGGTCGTTGGCGTCCAGCGTGGTGCTGCGCACCGGGCCGTCGAAGCTGCCCTTGGGCAGATTGGCGTTGGCCGAGGCAATCACCTTCTGCACGTCGGCCAGCGTGAGCCCGGCGGCCTTCAGCGCGGCGGAATCGGCCTGCACGCGGATGGCCGGGCGCTGGCCGCCGGCCAGGCTCACCTGACCCACGCCCTGCACCTGCGCCAGCTTCTGCGCCATGCGGGTGTCCACCAGGTCATGGATCTGCGGCAGCGGCAGGGTCTTCGAGCTGACGGCCAGCGTCAGGATCGGCGTGTCGGCCGGATTGACCTTGCGGTAGCGCGGCGGGGCCGGCATGCCGTCGGGCAGCAGGCTCTCGGCATTGTCCAGCGCCGACTGCACGTCCTGCTCGGCCACACCCAGGTCGCTGTCCAGCGCAAACTGCAGCGTGATGACCGAGACGCCGGCGCCGCTGGCCGAGGACATCTGCTTGAGGCCGGAAATCTGGCCCAGATAGCGCTCCAGCGGCGCGGTAATCATCCGTGCCACCGTGTCGGGACTGGCGCCCGGCAGTGTGGCCTGCACCTGGATGACCGGATAGTCGACCTGCGGCAGCGCCGCCACCGGCAGCAGCCGCCAGGCCAGCATGCCGGCCACCAGCAGCGCCACCATCAGCAGCGACGTGGCGATGGGCCGCAGAATGAAGGGACGGGAGAAATTCATGACAGCGCTCAGGGTCCGGGCGGCGGGCCACCGGCCGGGCCTTCACCCGGCCCCGGGGCCAGCAGCGCATCCGGATCGCCCTCGGTGGCGGCCACGATCTTCACGGCGCTGCCGTTGCGCAGCCTGTCCATGCCTTCCAGCACCACCCGCTCGCCGGCGGCCAGCCCCTCGACGATCTGCACCCGATCGGCCGTGGTGGCGCCCAGCTTCACGACCTGCACATGGGCCTTGTCATCACGCACCACATAGACATAGTTGCCCTGGGTGCCGAACTGCACCGCATCCACCGGCACGCTGACGGCCCTGGGCAGCGTCTGCAGCGTGAGGCGGATGTTCACGAACTGGTTGGGAAAGAGCGTCTCACCCGGGTTGTCGAAGCGCGCCCGCACCCGCAGCGATCCGGTTGTGGTGTCGATCTGGTTGTCCAGCGTGGTGAGGCGGCCGCTGGCCAGCCGGCCCTGCTCGCTGCGGTCCCAGGCCTCAACCGCCAGACCGTTGCCGGCAGCGGCGGACATCGCGTCGCGCAGCGCCGTCAGCTGCACCTCCGGCACGCCGAAGATCACCGAGATGGGGTCGGTCTGCACGATGCTGACCAGGCCGTCCGTGGTGGAGGGACCGATCATCGCGCCGATATTGGTCTTCAGAAGCCCCAGCCGGCCGGCCACCGGCGCGTGGATCTTCGTGTAGCCCAGCTGCACGCGGGCGTTGTCGACCTTGGCCTGATCGGTGGTCGAACGTGCCTGCAGCTGCCGCACCAGCGCACGCTGGGTCTCCAGTTGCTGGCGGGACACTGAATCCTGCCGATAGAGCCGCTCGTAGCGCGCCAGATCGGAACGGGCATTCTTCAGCTCGGCCTGGTTCTGAGCCTGGGTACCCCGCGCCTCGTCCAGGCTGGCCTGCAACGCGCGCGGATCCAGCTCGGCCAGCAGCTGACCGGCCTGCACATGCGCCCCTTCCTGGAAATGCACGCGCAGCAGCCGCCCTTCCACCTGCGGCACCACGGTGACGGTGTTGTAGGGAGTGACATTGCCCACGGCGCGGATCACCACCGGGAAGGCCCCCTGCTCGGCGCTCACCACGCTGACGGTAACGGGTGACATGCCGCCGTGACCCCCCGGCCCGCCGGCACCCGGCGGCGGGGGCATGCCCGCCGGCGCAGCAGCGCCATGGGAAGCGGGCTTCAGAACCCAGAACCAGAGGCCGGCACCCACGGCCAGAAGCACCAGGGCCGTGACCACCAGCGTGGTACGGCGCCCGGACGCCTTGTGAGACGATAAGGACATGAAGGCGGGAACAGCAGGGAGAAGGAAGCCCTTATCATACGGGGATGCCTGCACCGGCCGGCCCCTGGCAGCCCGAACTTTGCAGGAACTTTACATGGCGCCGACGGCCGGCGTGCCCAGGAAGCGACAGACGGCCTGGCCGGCGTCGCACCGCCCCCGTGCCTTCCCGGCGCCCGCCTCATGCCCGCCGGCCCGCCCTGCGGCGCCGGCCATGGCATCATTGCCGGTTCAGGCCCGGACCGCGCCATGCCGCCGGCACCCTCCGCACAACCCAGGAGCCCATCCCTCTGATGCCCATCCGTCTTTCCCGCATCCCCGGCACGCTGTTGCTGCTGGCCGCGGCCGCCACGCTGGCCGGCTGCGCCAGCGACCGCTCGCGCAGCGGCTTTCTGGAACCCTATCGCTTTGCCATTCCGCAGGGCAACTACATCAACCAGCAGATGCTGGACGAGGTGCATACCGGCATGGCGCCCGACGAGGTGCGGCTGCGCATCGGCACCCCGCTGCTGGCCGACGTGTTCCACCCCAACCGCTGGGAATACGTCTTCCGCTTCCAGTATCCGAACGGCGATTCCGAGCTGCGCCGCGTGACGGTGTTCTTTGCCGACGGCCGCGTCAGCGACATCAAGCATGACCGCCTGCCCGAGCGCGACGACCCGAACGATCCGGCCCTGCCCGGCTACCAACCCACCGAAAGGCACGTGAATTCATGAAGATCGCCATCACTGGCGCCTCCGGCCGCATGGGGCGCATGCTGATCGAGGCCGTCCTGGCCGCCCCCGACATGGAACTGGCCGCGGCGCTGGACCGCAGCGACAGCCCGGCACTGGGCACCGATGCTGGCGCCTTCATGGGCGCAAAGACGGGTGTGACCATCACCGACCACACTGACGCAGCCCTGGCCGGCTGCCAGGTGCTGATCGACTTCACCCGCCCCGAAGCCAGCATGGTCTACCTGGACGCCTGCCGGCAGCATGGCGTGAAGATGGTCATCGGCACCACCGGCTTCTCGGCCGAAGAGCGCGCCCGCATCCAGCAGGCCGCACAGGACATCGCCATCGTGCAGGCCGCCAACATGAGCCCGGGCGTCAATGCCGCCATCCGGCTCATCGAGCTGGCCACGCAGATGCTGGCCGACACCGACATCGAGGTCATCGAGGCCCACCACCGCCACAAGGTGGATGCCCCCTCGGGCACGGCCCTGTCCATCGGCGAGGCCATCGCCGCGCAGCTGGGCAAGCCGCTGGCCGAGATCGGCGTCTTCGCCCGCGAGGGCCACACCGGCCCGCGCCAGCCCGGCAGCATCGGCTTTTCCACCATCCGTGGCGGCGACATCGTGGGCGACCACACGGTGCTCTTTGCCGGCAACGGCGAGCAGATCGAGATCCGCCACCGCGCCACCAGCCGCGCCCACTACGCCGACGGCAGCCTGCGCGCCTGCCGCTTCCTGGCCGACAAGGCCCATGGCCTGTACGACATGCGGGCCGTGCTGGGACTTTCCAGCGGCAACCCATCGGCCTGAACAAACCGGCCGGATCACGAACCGGCCTGATACCGTGGCAGACCCGCCCGGGCAATGGAACCACCCGGGCGGTACCCCCGGATAGCAGCAACTGCCCAGAAAAAAACCGGCCCGAACCGGGCCGGTCATCCCCCACAGCGGCCTGTCCATGGCCGCTGAAGAGTTTCCCCATGATGATTCGATCCGGCCGCCTTCAGGCAGCCGGGGGCGTCGCTTACTTCGCCGCGCCGATGGCCTTGAGCACGGTATCCACTGTCAGCAGCTCAGGCAGCTGCACGGGTGCGGCCTTCGGATCGCGGCCGTCATAGAACAGGTAGAGCGGCACGCTGTTGCGGCCAAAGCGGGCCAGCTCGGCCGAGATGGCCGGATCGCGGCGCGTCCAGTCGGCCTTGAGCAGCAGCACGTTGCGGTCGCGGAAGGCGGCCTGTACCTCGTCGCGGTTCAGCGCCACCTTCTCGTTGACCTGGCAGCTCAGGCACCAGGCGGCCGAGAAGTCCACGAAGACCGGCACGCCCGCAGCACGAGCCGCGGCCTGGCGCTCGGGCGACCACGGCTGCCAGCCCCGGCAGGATGCCGGCAGACGGCCGTCGGCCTCCGGCTTGCACGACGGCGGCAGCATGGACACCGGGCCGTTGGTTGCGGCATTGGCCGACACCGGCGCAGCCTGCGTCTGGGCAGCCTCGGCCACCACCGGCAGCCGGCTCACCAGCACGCCGCAAGCCACCAGCGACAGCAGCGCGGTGATGATCCAGGCCGGCGTGCTGCGCGCACTGCGCGGGCGCAGCTCGAACTGCCAGCGACCGTAGATCCAGCAGCTGAAGGACAGGAAGATGGCGGCCAGCAGCAACAGCAGCACACCCTCAGCATCGGACTGCAGCGCCAGCACCCAGACCAGCCAGGCCGCGGTGATGAACATCGGGAAGGCCAGCAGCTGCTTGAAGGTCTGCAGCCAGGCCCCCGGGCGCGGCAGCATCGCCAGCAGCCGCTCGCTGCTGGCCAACACCAGATACGGCAGCGCCATGCCCACGCCGATGGTGGCAAACACCACCAGCACCAGCAGCGGCGAGCTGCTGAGCGTGAAGCCCACCGCGCCGCCCATGAAGGGTGCCGTGCAGGGCGTGGCCACCACCACCGCCATCACGCCCGTCATAAAGCTGCCCCAGTAGCCCTGATGGCTGCCCTGCCCGGCCGCGCCCAGCTGTGTGAGCCGCGTGCCGGCCTCGAACACGCCGAACAGGTTGAGACCGATGACCACGAAGAGCAGCGCCAGCACGGCCACGAAGACCGGCGACTGCAGCTGGAAGCCCCAGCCGGCCGCCTGGCCCAGCGCCCGCAGCCCCAGCAGGATGGCCGCCAGCACCAGGAAGCTGACCACCACACCCAGGCCGAACACCATGGCATGGCGACGCGCCTGAGCCGGTTTGCCGGCCGCCGCCTCGGTAAAGGAAAGGATCTTGAGCCCGATGACCGGGAACACACAGGGCATCAGGTTGAGGATGAGGCCACCAACGAACGCGCCCAGAATGGCCCCGGCGAGCGCCAACCATTCACCCTGCCCATGCGTGCCCGTCAGCGCGCCAAGCGTGTCCTGTGCCTGATCGACGGCCTGCTCGGCCTGGGCACCCAGGCTGCTGCCATCCTGTCCGGCCTGGGCGGCGGGCGCAGCACCGTCGCTGCCTGCTGCTCCCGCAGCGTCGTTCGATGCCCCTGACGCTGCACCCGCTGCGGCAGCATCAGCGCCCTGCCCATTGGCACCGGACGCCATGGCGCCCGCCGCCGGCATGTCCTGTCCGCCCTGCGCCGGCGCACCCCCCAGCTGCAACTGCCCCAGCAGCCCGCCCTTCTTGGCGCCATTGCCCTGGGCAGCGCCGGGCTCGGTCAGGTCCACCTTGATCGGTTCATCGATGGCCACGGTACGCGCCGCCACCGGCACCACCGTCTGGCGCTGCAAGCTCACTTCCACCGGCTGCCCGCCGTCGATGACGACGATGCCCCCTTCCTTTTCCCAGCCCGGATCGGCCGTGCGCACGCCCTGCTCATCCAGCTCCAGCGCCAGGCCATAGCGGCCTTCCTCGCCCGAAATCTCGATGAGCTTCTGCGGTGCCACGGGTTTGACCACGCCGCTGAAGTACGGCAGGAACAGCGCCGAGCGCGGCGCCTTGCCCTGCGTGACGGCATCCGGCAGCACCACCACTGCCTGGCCGCCGCGCTGCCACCAGCCCACGGCCGCCGGTTCCTGGTCGGGCACCGGCGCACCGCGGCGAGCAGCCTCGAAACTGGCCGTCTCGGCCCGGTCGGGCTCGGTCACGCCGCCCACCGGCACGTCCAGCTGCAGCGCTGCCTCGCCGGGAATGCAGACCTCCTTGCAGATCAGCCATTCGGCCTTGACGCGGAAGCGCGCCTGACGGCCCTTGAAGCTGTCCGGCAGCGTCACGTCACGATAGATGAGGGCCTCGCCCTCGTAGCCATAGTTGGCCAGCGGCCCGATGGCCAGCCGCTCGGGCGCCGGCCAGCGGATGTCGGAATACTGCGTGTCGGCCGGCCCCTCGATCTCGAAGCGGGTGGGATAGCCCGTGTCGCCCGGATTGCGCCAGTAGGTATGCCAGTGCGGATCGTGCCGCAGCCGCATGCCGATGCGGAAGGTCTCGCCCGGCATCACCTGGCGGGAGTCCGAGACCAGCTCCACCTCCAGCGAGCCCACGCGCTGCGGGCCGGCCTTCCAGTCCAGGGCCGCGTCGGCCTGGGCATCGCCAGCCCCGGTAGCCTGCGCCGCACCCTGCGCGCCCGCGCCCTGTGCGGCATCGACCGCCATGGCGGGTGAGGTTGCCGCAAACAGCGCGGAACCCAACAGGAGGGAGGACAGCAGAAGCTGCCAGCGAGAGCGGGACGACACCTTGTGCATCATCTTGCCTTGAAATAGGAGAACGACGGTTGAGGGGAACTGCAGAACCACGGCAGCCGACGGCCCATGAAAGGCTCAGATGGCTCCACATGCCGGCACACCTTCGCCGACAGAGCACGAGCCCCGGCCCAGACCTTTCAGGAACCTTCGATGGTAAAGGCAGGCCCCTGCCTTTGCCATGACATACCCCAACGTGGTCGTTACAAGTCCGTCCAACATTACAAGGGCATGTCATGGACAACGCATCGCCCGATTCCGGCGCCGACAGCGGCCGCAGATGGTGCCATGACACACGCCCGGTACCCGATCAACGGACGCCAGCGGGCGCCGCGTGGCAAAATCGGGTACAGCCATTCCCCGGGGTGTCGCTTCGCTTGACCCCCCTGTCACAAATCCCTACTATCCCGCGGCATGGAAACCGATCTCCAGCTATTGGGCGAGCGCGTCCGGCGCCTGCTTGAAATCACCCGCCAGCTCTCTGACGAAAACCAGCTGCTGCGTGGCCGCCTGGGTGAAGCCGCCATGAGCCAGGCCGACATGCAGCAACGACT
>ERZ772972.703-NODE-703-length-12343-cov-15.487061_pt1 | contig 12343 bp, 8 predicted proteins | sample MGYA00580673_ERZ772972 | MGnify/ENA primary metagenome ERZ772972 (study PRJEB29015, sample SAMEA2738051) | human oral metagenome | biome: human oral; feature: human-associated habitat; material: saliva | place: China | collected 2229 ... | reverse complement strand
ACGCCCTGCGAGACTAGAACGTTGCCAGGCAACAGTGACCTTCCTTTTGGAAGGTCTTTTTTTGTACTTAAAGTTTATATAAATAAAGCTCCTTACTAGATTATTGTCTAATAAGGAGGATTTATATTTTTATTTTTTAGTTTGGTGTATGTATGGACTTCTTACTGCTGGTTTAATTTCTCCCATAATAGAATATATGTGAGCATCTGTTGATAGTAAGGCGTGTCCACATGGTGCTTCAAAGTTTATTTCGTCCAGTTTAGACCATGTATTATTTTTGAGGTTATAAACTAGTTCATGTTTATTCCATTTAAAGTCTTCTACAGGACGTCTAAAGTAAGCATCACGGTATTTTGCGTGTTCTTCGCCTGTAAGAGTACTAAGTTTAAATACTGCATCTTTCCAGACGTCTTTATCAAAACCTCCTATAACTAAAAGTTCATCTTCATTTAGTTTACACCAATCGGCTCCTAATAATGAGTATTCATAGTTATCTACTATTACATCTGCAAGTTTAGTCCAAGTTTTTTCTTTAAAGACGTATTTATACCCATCACTATATGTTTCGGCTGCACCGCCACCATAAACAATTAGTGAGTCATTGTAAACATAACTTAAAGCTTGTGAGCGTAATTCCCCAGGAAATTCCGTTTCAACTTCGAATGTTTTTGTTTCTAAATCATATGAATATAGTTCTTTTGTATTTTTTCCATTTATAGAACCAATACCGAAATAAAGTTTATTGTTATACACTTCAGCTACAGTATTTTCTACAGTTAGAGGTAATGTTCCAATAACATTGATATTTATTTTATTATTTTTTATTGTTAATTCCAATATATCAGATGAAGATTCATCTTTATTCGCAATATAATATATTTTATCTTTATAGTTAGCACTAGGGCCATAAGCTAGGGGATAATCATATTGAATTTGATCTAGTAATACATGTTCATTATCTTTTATTTCATATAAGTAGATATCTTTATGGGTTACTTTAGTACCACCATCTACTGGCAAACCACCAGGAAAGTTAGCACCTCCACCAAAGATAAGTTTATTATCGATTACACCTTTTAGTAATCCAGCAGTTCCAATATTTTTTTCATAACCTTCTTGAGGAGCAACTACTCCAATTTTATTCCATTGTAATTTATACATAATGTACCTCCCTAAATTTTATAAAACGTTTACATTATTATGGTAAATAAAATGCTACAAATTGCAGCATTTTATTATATTTAATTTCTAAAATCAGCTTCTTTATCTACTAATACATAAACACTTGGGTGTTTTTTTAATACAGTACAAGGAATACTTTCATCTATAATATCACTGTCTATTAGATTTTTAATGGCAGATTGTTTTTCTTTACCAAAAGCTAATAAAATAATGTGTTTAGCTTTCATAATATCGTTAATTCCCATAGTAACAGCTTGTTTAGGAACTAAATTTACATCATTATTGAAGAATCTTGAGTTTGCTTTGATAGTTTCTTCTTTTAAATCAATAACGTGTACGCCGCTGTTAAACGGTGTTCCTGGCTCGTTAAAACCTATGTGACCATTTCCACCAAGACCAAGTATTTGGACGTCTATAGTAGTGTTATTTAGCTCATTTTGATAGTTTTCTAATGCTTGGTTTAGATTTTCAGCACTAGCATCTGGAATATGAGTATTGTTTTTATCTATATCAATATGATCAAAAAGATTTACGTCCATAAATTTATGGTAACTTTCTGGGTGATCATAGCTAATACCTACATATTCATCTAAATTATAACTTTTAATATTTTTATAACTAAAGTTTCCTTCTTTATGGTCTTTAATCATTTCTTTATAAAGATCTGTAGGTGTAGAACCAGTAGCTAAACCTAATGTAGAATTTTCATTAATTAAACTTTTTAAAATTTTGTATGCTTCTTTAGAAGCTTCTTTTTTTGTTTCGAATACTAAATATTTCATAAATAAAACTCCTTAAATTCTTAAAATTAGTCTTTTTTAAATACTTCTTTACCACGTGAAAAAGTACTTAATACTTCATAATCTGAATTTATAACTACAAAATCGGCATCATATCCAACTTTTAATTTCCCTTTTCTATCTCCAAAACCAAGCATTTCTGCCGGATTTTTTGTACAAGAGTTGATCGCAGATTCTACAGGAACAAGAGCATCTTCGATAAGAACTCTTAAACCATCGATAACACGAAGAGTAGAACCAGCTAAGCGACCATCATCACGATGTGCACTACCATCTTCATATATTTCCATATTTTCACCACCAAAGATGTAAGAACCACGTCCACAACCTTTAGCACAAAGTGAATCAGTAATCATAATACCATGATGTCTACCTTTAGCTGTAAAATAAGTGTTTAAGGCATCAGTAGTAGAGTGAATACCATCACAAATAACTTCACCATATACATCATGAGCACGTAAGGCAAAACCAACTTGACCACCATCACGATGATGAAAACCTACCATACCGTTATAAACATGTGTTTGAGAACTTGCACCATTAGCAAATGCTAAATAACTTTCTTTATAATTACATGCAGAATGACCAAGACTAACGCGAATATCTTGACTAACTAAGTATTTAGTTAATTTGTAATCAACATCTTTTTCACAAGCAATAGTAATTAATTTTATTAAATTATCACTAGCTTCTTGGAATTTTTTAAATTGTTCAACACTTGGAGTTTGAATACAGCTAAGAGGTTGAGCACCGCGTTTTTCTGCATCTAGATATGGCCCTTCAAAATGAATTCCTAATATTTCAGAGCCTTCATAACCTTCACGATAAACTTTCGCAACATTAGCTACAGCTTTAAGAAGAACTTCTTCAGTTTGAGTAATAGTAGTAGGTAAGAAAGATGTAACTCCTTCACTCGGTAAATTTTTTGTCCAGTTACGTAAACCTTCTTCTGTGGCATCATTAGTATCATAACCGTAAGCACCATGTGTATGTATATCTATAAAACCAGGTAGAACACGATTACTACCAAAATCATAATCAACTTTATCGAAGTGATCATAATCATAAACAGCAACTATTTTATTATTTTCAACTTCTAAAATAAGAGGAAGAAATTGGCTACTTGACCAAACTTTTTTACTTTTAATTAACATAATAACACCCCTTCTATTGTGGAAAATACTCTAATCTCACAAAAAACATTTACTATTAAAATTTAATGTGTTAAATTTTCTCTTTACACATATCGTATCACAAAAAAAGTAGTTTTGTAAAGTAGAAAAGTAAATGTTTTCAAAAAAAATAAGGGAAAAATTAATAGAAAAGAAAAAATATTATAAGATTTATAAAATAGCCTTAAACCTATAAAAAAAACAGAAGATAATCCATAAATCAATAATAACTATAATACTAGAAAAATATTCTTTTGAATATTTAGATAAATAAGTGCACAAAAAAAATAAAATTAATGTATTTTAAAATAAATAATAATCTTTTGTTATTTTTAACAAAAATTAACGTTGAATTTTAATATTACATCTACAATTAATCATTAATGTTTTATAAAGTAATTAAATAATAAATATTTAAATAAATATAATAATAAGTATAATATAAGAATTAATGAAAAAATCTCTTGACTTTAAAAATAAGAGGTCTATAATAATATATGGAAATAAAGATGGTTTTCAGTAAATTATCTTTATTTTAATTTATTTATGTGAAGGATAGAGTAATATTATGGATAAGAAAAAACTAACTTTTCTTGGTGTAATAATAACTATTGGGATTATCTTTGGTGATATAGGAACATCAGTTCTATATGTAATGAAATCATTTGTTAAAAACAGTGATGGAGCACTAAATGAAATGTTAATCCTGGGGTTTGTTAGTTTAATATTTTGGGTAATGACTTTACAAACAACAACCAAATATGTATTAATAGCACTAAGAGCAGATAACCATGGTGAAGGTGGAGTATTTTCACTTTTTGCATTAATAAAAAATAAAACGAGAAAAAGCGTAGTATTTTTAGCGATGTTAGGAGGAGCTACATTACTAGCTGATGGAATAATAACACCAGCCATAACAGTAACTTCCGCGGTAGAAGGACTACATGATATTTTTCCAAAATTAGAAACTGATGATGTAATAGTAATGGTATTACTTATTTTTATTTTCATATTCTCATTTCAACGTTTTGGAACTAAAAAAATAGGATCGCTATTTGGTCCAATAATGAGCTTATGGTTTTTATCATTATTATTTTGGGGTAGTAGACAAATACTAGCTAATCCAACTATTTTAAAAGCATTAAATCCTTATTATGCCTATAACTTATTAGTAACCCAACCAGGTATTTTTGTTCTATTAGGGGCAGTATTTTTATGTGTATCTGGAGCAGAAGACTTATATGTTGATTTAGGACATTGTGGTAGAAAAAATGTTAGAATGGCATGGACTCTGGTAAAAATATGTTTAGTAGCTAATTATTTTGGTCAAGCGGCATATTTACTATCGGATAAGTTTGACGCAGGTAAAAATCCATTCTTTGCGATAGTTCCTGATGAATTTTTAGTACTACAAGTACTATTAGCTACACTTGCTGCTATAATAGCTAGTCAAAGTTTAATTACTGGATCATTTACATTAATTTCAGAGGCGATAAAATTAAACTTATTCCCTAAATTAATAATTAAATATCCTACAGAGTTAAAAGGACAAGTATATGTTGCAACGGTAAATATTATACTGTTTATATGTAGTAGTTCAGTAGTATTATTCTTTAGAACAAGTAGTAATATGGAAGCGGCGTATGGACTAAGTATTAGTATAACAATGTTTGTAACGACAATACTATTATCAATATATTTATTCAAAATTAAAAATAATAAAGTAGCTTCAATAATATTCTTATCATTCTTTGGAGCAGAAGAATTATTATTCCTATTTGCAAATAGTTTAAAATTTGTTAATGGTGGATATATTACTGTTATTATAGCGTTATTTATCTTTACAATAATGTTTATTTGGTATAAAGGAACGGAAATTAAAGAAAGAGAATCACAATATCTAACTGTTGATAATTATAAAAAACAATTATTACAACTAAGTAGTGATAAGAGTATTCCTAAATATGCGACTAACTTAGTTTATTTAACAGGTGCAAAAAGAGAAGAAGATGTCGATTATGCGATATTATATTCAATTTTAAATAAACAACCGAAAAGAGCTAATGTTTACTTTTTTGTTCATATAAATGTTTTAGATAAACCTTATAAACGCGAATATAAAGTAACAAAATATAGCGATAAAAAAATATTCAAAATTACTTTTAATCTAGGATTTAGAGAGCATCAACGAATAAATATGTTTATGCATCAAGTAATAGATGATTTATTAAAAAATAAAGAGTTAGACTTGCAACCGACTAAATATAATTTAAAAGGTAAAGTAGAAACAGTTGGGGATTTCCGATTTGTATTAATAAATGAAGTATTAGGTAATAATAACGGACTATCTTCATTTGATACATTTATTATGAGTTTAAGATTAAAATTAAAACGTATAACTGTAACTCCAGAAAAATGGTTTGGATTAGATACAAGTGTTATAACAAAAGAATCAGTACCACTAAATGTAGTTCAAACAAAAGCAAAAAAATTACAAAGAGTATATTAAAATAAAATTTCCTATGTGAATTAGAAGCATAGGAAATTTTTAATTACACTTTAATTATAGCTTTAACTTTATGTAAAGTCGTGCCTATATAATAATAAACATAACACACATAAAGATTATATTCTAAAACAAAGTGGTTAAGGAAATAATTTTTAAAGTTAAAATATTTTTTTCATAATATACGGCTCATCGAAAGATGGGCCTTTCTCCTTGTTAAAGAGAGAAAATAAAATGTATAATATAAAAAAGAAGGTGAAAAAATGAATATTAACTTTACAAGTAGTGCTGAAGAGTATTTACAAAATAGATTAAAGAATAAGAATATAGTAGACTATAGATTTATATTAGATTATACAGATGGACAGAGTCCATATAATGATGATATGATAGGTTGTCACTGTCAAGATTATACAAAGTATAGATTGTTAATAGTTTTAAAAAATGATAAAAATATTGATGAAGAAAAGTATGATAAGAGCTTTGAAACAAATTTAGGAGAAATTAGATATCCTTCATTTTATGAAATGATGTTAGACAAAGATAACCTTATAGATTATTTACCAAATAGCTATGGTTTATATTTGAAAAGTGAAGCGGGAATAATAACACCGCAGGTGAAACTATTGGAAATAGAGTATTAATACTCTATTTTTTTTATGAGTAAGTATGATGTAATGATGATGAATAAAGAATAAAGTAGGTTAGAAAAATGGAGAAATTAATAAAGATATTATTAAGTATGATTTGTTTAACTGCTTTGACATTGTATGGAGAAAAGCAGAAAGTAGAACAAAATCAAAAGATTCAATATATATTAGAAAAATATGAAGATAAAAGTGATGAAGAAAAACGAAAAATAAGACAAGCTGAAAAAAGATTAGTTAATCACGTGATTAAAGATTATAAGTTAAGAAATAATGAGAAAATAAAGAAAATTAAAGTAGTTGAGTATAAAAAAGTTTTAATGACTGATTCATGGAGAATAGATGCATGGAGAGGTATAATAGAATTAAATGGTAAATATAGAATTATATTTAAAGATGAAGGAATAGGTGAATATATTTATAAATCAAGTTATAATAAGGATGAAATAAAGAAATATGATAATATAGAAAATGCTTTAAATTATATAGATATAGAGTACTATAAATAAGGCCCCCCTAAAGTTAAATAATTTAGCTTTTAGGGGGTTTTGTTTGTAAATAATTTTATAAAGAAAAGTTTCCTATTATTTTTGTTTTCTTCTTGCTGCTATACCAGCTAAAGTAAGAGCTCCAAGACCTGCTGCAAGAGTAGAACTATCAGTTAACCCAGTATTAGGTAATGTATTTTTAGATACTATATGCTTAGGTATTGGTTTAGGTATTGGTTTAGGTATTGGTTTAGGTTCTGGCTTAGGTTCAGGTTTAGGTATTGGTTTAGGTTCTGGCTTAGGCTCAGGTTTAGGCTCAGGTTTAGGTTCTGGCTTAGGCTCAGGTTTAGGTTCTGGCTTAGGTTCTGGCTTAGGCTCAGGAGTTGGCTCAGGTGTTGGAGTTAAAGCCGTAAGGTAGAACACTATATTATTACCTTGACTATAACTATAAGGGACACCATCCTTAATTGCAGATACAATATCGTTAATAGGAGAGAAGATTAATTTACCATTAGACTCAGTTAATGGAGTAGTAACATCTTGTGTTTCTATTTTATTAGCTTTGTCTCCCTTGGTATTAGTAACTTTTTCTACAGTAGCATTTTGTAATGTAAGTACTTTAGTAATAAACTCATAACCTGAAGGTAAATCAGGTAAAATTGTATCTGCTGCTTTTGTAGCATCTGTTTTATCATTTTCATATACTTTTTCTATTATAGTTTTACCAGTAGCTTTATCAACATACTTAATCTTACCTAATCTAGAGTAGTAAACCTCTTGGTTTATTTCAAGGTTCTCTGGATCAGCTACTACTGCAGGCGCTTCTTTTTGATCAGCGTAGAAACCAGGTAAGACTGGAGTAGGAACAGCTGGTAATACCGCACTGTCATCTCCATTTGTATTTGTAGTTACATCTACACCAGCAACACTAACATCAGGTGTAGTTGTTTCTGTGGTAGGAAGGGTACCTTCTACTACAGCAGCAGGAGGATTGTCTTCTACTGCATAAGCGCTAGTACCATTAAGAGCTAAGGCGAAGAAAACACCTAGAGCAACAGAAACAGTACCAAATGTGTATTTTCTAATTGAAAAATTGTTATTTTTATTTATCATAATATTCTCCTTTATTTTTTTCATAATATATTTGAAATAAAACTTAAAAATATAATATTAATTACAATTACTATTATATATTATCAAAGTATTTTTGTCAAAAATAGATATAATAAATCAAAAATCAGAGAATTTAGTTAAAAAAGTTAATAAATAAGTATAAAATAAAAGATTTATTTGTCGGTATTTTATCCGATTTTGATAAAATTTAAAATACTAAAATTAATAGGGTAATAAATAGTATTGATAATATAAATCATATATATAAAATACTGAAATTATAATATATTAAGTTTCTAGGTTTTATGTAAAAGTAATAAATTTAAGTTTAAAAGCTAGATTTAACACCAGTGATAAAAGTAATAAATGTATTTATTGTAATATTAATGATTTTTAAGTACGACTAACCTAATAATAAATTAATGTAAATGTTTAATGTATATAAACTATATAAACTGACAAATTTTGATTGTTAATAAAATTAATTAAATTCTAAAAAATAAAAAACATAAAATATAATATTCTATAAAAATACTAGTATTTTTTTATAAAAATAACTGTAAAAAATATAGGAAACAAGAAAAAAGTAACGCTAATAAAAAAAACAAAAAAAATTTTAAGTATATTTAAGTTTTAGATTTACAATTTTAAATATATTTGATATAATTATGGCGTAAAATTACACTATTATTAAATTTTATTATATTATACTGCTAATTATAAAAGTAAGATGAATGAATTTATAAAAAGAGTATAGATAATAACAGAAAAGGAGAGGTTTAATATATTATGGAAAAAAATATGAAAAAAATAAAATTTCCAATAAGAAAACTAGCTATAGGAGTAGTACCATTATCTGTAGGTTTGGCTTTAACCCAACCCGCAATTTTAAATAAAACTGTTGCTTTGGCATCAAATGTTGGTGCTGAAACAGGTTTAAAAGGAAATATCAGCTCAGAACAAGAGTTAAATGATAGAATTAAAAGTAATGCACAAAGTTTGGTATTAAGTAATAATATAAATATTAAAAATACTATAAATATTTCTAGTGCTTTTAATGGGAAAATTCATGGTAATGGATATAGTTTAAAATTGGTTACACCTAATATAGATATGGTTTCTGTAAATGGGGGTAATGTTACATTTGATAGCGTTACATTAGATGGTGGTGATATTGGAAGACCACTTGCTATCAGTAATAATGCAGACGTTACACTTAAGAAATCAACTATCCAAAGAGGTAACACAGGTAATCAAAGTCAAGGTGGAGGAGTGTTTGTTAGAGATTCTAAATTAAAACTAGATAATACCTCAGTTCAAGATTCAAAAGCTGTGAAAAAAGCAGGAACACCTGATGATGTTCGTCCAGATGGTGGAGGGATATATGCATATAATGCTGAACTTACATTAGAAAATAAATCTGAAGTTTTAAATAATACTTTAGTAGATGGACATGGTAATGGTGGTGGTATTCACGCGACTAAAGACTCTAAAGTAAAAATTTCTGATACTACTTTTTCTGGAAACCATGCATTTGCAGTGAAAGATGAAGCTAATGAAGGTGGAGCATTATTTGTAGATAATGGAACAAAATTAGAAGTATCTGATTCTACATTTAATGTAGCTAAATCATTTAATACAGGTGGAGCCATAGCGATGCGCCACGCAACAGCGACAATTAAAAATACTAAATTCGACATCAATAATTTAGGTGATGCATATGGTATAAGCGGAGGAGCAATAGTAAGTAGTGATAGTGATCTTAAAGTTGATTCATCAACATTTACTGCAACTGGTTCAAAATTAACATTTGCAGGAGGATTTATAGATATAGTAGGTTCTGGGAAGTTTTCATTAACTAACTCAACGTTAACAGGAGCAGGATCTTGGTGGAACGGACCATCGATTGCTACTTTTGGAGGAGCAATTGCTTTTGAATCAAAAGGAACATCAACAGCTATTATAGAAAATACTACTATTAAAGATGTAACTACAGATGAAAATGGAGGAGCAATTACACTATCTACTAGAAAAGAAGAAGAAGGTTCTGTAAATCTAACACTTCGTAATACAGATATTATTAATACAAGAACTAGATTTGCGTGGAAAGATACACGTGGTGGAGGAATTTACGTAGGAAAAGGAAATACACTAAAAGTAGAAGGAGGATCTATAAAGAATGGATTCTCAGTTAAAGGTGGAGCCATTTATAATGATGGAGTTGTAGAAGTATCAGGTGGAACAGAAACATCTATTGCTAATAACGCATCTTATAAATATGGAGGAGGTATCTATAATAATGGAAGTTTATTAGTGGATACAGCAAGCTTTGCAAACAACTCTAAAGTTAGCGATGGTACAGCAGGTGATGAAGAAAATAGCGGAAAAGTAAAAGAATATGCTGGTGCTAGTATTTATGCTAAAAAAGATATAACAATCACACCTAAAGCACAATTTGATGAAAAAGATGTCAGAGTATTAGATCAAGAATCAGCTCTAGTGTTGAAAGGAGCATTAACTAACAAAATTAATGTTTCTATCAGTGAACAAGAAGGTGGAGAGAATAAAGAAACACCTAAACGTCAAGTAGGGTATTTAGTAGCTAAAGGTGATGGGACATATACACCAACAAAAGAAGATGCTAAATTATTGCATTACTTCACAAGAGATACAGAAGGGGTAAGTGATTATTCAGATCATAACTCGTTAGCTAAATGGGATTATGTACTTAATCCAGAAAACAACACAATAGTATTAGGTCAAAGAGCGAAAGTTGTTTATGATGTAAATGCAGACAATGCTAAATTTGAAGATGGAAAAAAAGTTATCGAAGAAATAATAACTTTATATAAACCAGATTTAAATCCACAAGAAACTACGCAAATACCGACAAGAGAGGGGTATAGATTTAAAGGATGGTTTACAACAAAAGATAATCAAAGCGATAAATTTACATTATCAAAAGAGTCATTTGGAGTAACAGGAGATCAAATAGTATCTCCAATACCTAAAGAAAGTATAACAGCTTATGCAGGATGGGAAAAAGAACAAAAAGTAATTTATACGTTTATAAGTGAAACTGTAGGTAAAGAAATACCGTTAGTAGTAGAGGCGTTAAAACCATCAGACAATGCAACTTACATAAAAGGAGAAATAGTAACACCAAAACAACCAACTCAAAAAGAAGTAGTATTAGAAGACGGGAAATGGGTGTTTAAAGGTTATGAGCCAGTAGGACCAGTAACTGTAGAAAATACAGATATTAATTTCAAAGGTACGTGGATTTTTGAAGAAATCAAGAAACCAGAAACACCGGAGACTCCAGAGAAACCAGAGAAACCGGAGACACCAGAGAAACCAGAAATACCAGAAAAACCAGAAACACCGGAGAAACCAGAGAAACCGGAAACACCGGAAACTCCAGAGAAACCAGGGAAACCAGAGAAGCCAGAAACACCAGAAAAACCAGAAACACCAGAAACTCCAGAGAAACCAGAAACACCGGAGACTCCAGAGAAACCGGAAACACCGGAGACTCCAGAGAAACCAGAGAAACCAGAGAAACCAGAGAAACCAGAAACACCAGAGAAACCAGAGAAACCGGAAACTCCAGAGAAACCAGAAACACCGGAGACTCCAGAGAAACCAGAAACACCGGAGACACCAGAGAAACCGGAAACTCCAGAGAAACCAGAAACACCAGAAACTCCAGAGAAACCAGAGAAACCAGAAACTCCAGAGAAGCCAGAAACACCAGAAACTCCAGAGAAGCCAGAAAAACCAGAAACTCCAGAGAAACCGGAAACACCAGAAACTCCAGAAAAACCAGGGATACCGAAAAAATTAGAAAATCCAAGTGATACAGGGAAATCAGAGGTAGTTAAAGAACAAAAAGGAAAACTGGCGAAAACAGGTCAAGCTGAAACAAATACTGGAATAATAGGAGTAGGTTTAATGATGTTAGCTACAATAATTAAGAGACGTAAAAAAAGATAAAACAATCTAGATTTATTTTATATTTTTAAGTTTGAAAAAGACTGAAGGTAAGGATAAATTTAAAAAATAAATATAAATTTAAAATTATCAAATTTAGGATAATTAAATATAATAAAGAAATGCTAAACAAAAAAGTTGTTTAGCATTTTTTTTATTTAAAAACTTTTTACATAAAATATAAACATTAAAATATGTGTTTATTTGTAAATTATTGTTTGATATAACAAAATATAAGAAAAATACAATAATAAAATTCTTGAAAAAACGGCTTAAATATTGTAATATAGTAGGGTGTATAATGTTTTTAAGAGTGTATAGAATAATATTAAAATCTATACAATTAAGAATATTTATAATGTAAAAAAGAAAGTTTTTTTAAAAACTAAAACAAATTAAATAAAAGAAAGAGAGATTTATTATGGGTCGTAAATGGAATAAC
>ERZ772972.684-NODE-684-length-12512-cov-2.888577_pt1 | contig 12512 bp, 9 predicted proteins | sample MGYA00580673_ERZ772972 | MGnify/ENA primary metagenome ERZ772972 (study PRJEB29015, sample SAMEA2738051) | human oral metagenome | biome: human oral; feature: human-associated habitat; material: saliva | place: China | collected 2229 ... | reverse complement strand
CTCATCGAGCCCACCTGCGGCCGTATCCAGGCCTGCGACATCGATGTCACCGCACTGGATGCGCGGGGCCTGCGCGAGTTCCGTCGCTCCCGGGTCAGCATGGTGTTCCAGCACTTCGGGCTGCTGCCGCACCTGACGGTGATGCAGAACACCTGCTTCGGCCTGCGTGTGCGGGGCCTGTCGGCCAAAGAGCAGCGCGAGCGCGCCTGCCACTGGCTGCGCGAGATGGAACTGGCCGACATGGCCGACAGCTATCCGGAGCAGCTCTCGGGCGGCATGCGCCAGCGCGTGGGGCTGGCGCGGGCGCTGACGGCCGATACCGACATCATCCTGATGGACGAAGCCTTCTCGGCGCTTGATCCGCTCATCCGCATCCGGCTGCAGGACACCGTGCTGGCCCTGCAGCAGCGGCTGGGCAAGACCATCGTCTTCATCACCCACGACATCGACGAGGCGCTGAAGATGGGCAATCGCCTGGCCATCCTCAACGCCGGCGAGCTGGTGCAGGTCGGCACCCCACAGGAACTGCTCGACCATCCGGCCAACGACTACGTGGCCGAGTTCATGCGCACGGCCCGCCAGCCCGGCAACGCCCGCTGAAGGGAACGGCTGAAAGGGGCCGCTGAGGGGCAACGGCTGAGGTGGGGGCCGGGGCCCGTTGAAGGGACCCGCTGATGCGCCCTCGGCGCCTTTATCCGCCGGAGGGCCAGAGCAGGAAGCTCAGCCGCCCGACAGTTCGACCGAACGCTGTCCGGCCTTGGCCGCCGCCACATCCACCAGCCGGCGCAGTGCCTGGCCCTGCTCGAACTCCTCGATGGCGGCATGCGTGGTGCCGTTGGGCGACGTGACGGCCTGACGCAGCGCCACGAAATCGGCGTCGTACTGCGTCTGCAGCGTGGCTGCTCCCAGCGCCGTCTGCGCCGCCAGCTGCTTGGCCAGCTCGCGCGGCAGACCCAGGTTCACGCCGGCGTCGGCCAGAGCCTCGGAAAACAGATGGTAGTAGGCCGGGCCACTGCCGCTGATGGCCGTGACGGCATGCAGCTGGGTCTCGTCATCCACCCAGAACGAGCGTCCCACGGCATCGAAGAGCCGCGAGATCGTCTGACGCAGCGCCGGCGACACGTCCTCGTCGGCATACAGCCCCACGCAGCCCTGGCGCACCATCACGGCCGTGTTGGGCATGCTGCGCACCACGGGGCGTTCCAGCGGCAGCGAAGCGCGCAGCGTCTGAAGCGGCACACCGGCCATCACCGAGATGATCGTGGCGTTCTGCAGCTGACTGGCCGGCAGCGCACTCAGCGCCTCGCGCGCCATCACCGGCTTCACGGCCATCACCACCAGGTCATAGGGGGTGTCCGGCAGGTCGGCGGCCTGACGGTACAGGCGGGCCTGCACATCCTGAGCTCGGATCGGATCCACTGCATCAATGCCGTCCACCAGCCCGGCACCCAGCCAGGCCTCGCCCAGGGCTGCGCCCATGCGACCATATCCCAGAAAGAGAGCGTTCAGACCCATGCTTTACTCCTTGTCGTCGTGCGCAGTCGGGGTCGACCGAGTCGCGCGACAGACCTGGCGCCTGTCGCAGAGGCTACATGTTAATGGTTTTTCCTGAGGACAATCTGCAACACCCCATGGCCTCATGCCCATTCCGCATGCTCATCATCATGCAGCCCGCATATTTGGCGCCTTCGCGTTCGGCGCATCTCTCCTGGCAACCCCTCATCCGGAACACCGCGGCATGATCACTGGCAACACGCGCCTGCTCGCCCACATCGGCTATCCCACCCAGACCTTTCGGTCCCCGATGATCTACAACCCCTGGTTTGCCCACGTGGGCGAGGACGTGGTGGTCGTTCCCTTCGCCTCGCAGCCCGACCGTTACCCGGACTTGCTGCGAGCGCTCTTTGGCACGGGCAACGTCGTGGGGGCGCTCATCACCATGCCGCACAAGAGCACCACGCCGGCGCTGCTCGATCGCGTCTCGGTCGCTGCCCGCATCGCCGGCGCCTGCAACGCCGTGCGACGTGCACCGGACGGCAGTCTGGAAGGCGACATGTTCGATGGCGAGGGCTTCGTGCTCGGCATGCAGCGCAACGGCTTCAGCGCCCGAGGCTGCTCGGCGCTGGTGGTGGGCAGTGGCGGCGTGGGCTCGGCCATTGCCGCGTCGCTGGCTGGTGCCGGGGTGGCGCGACTGGCGCTTTTCGATGTTCGTGAACCCGTCATGCAGGCGCTGGCCGGACGGCTGCGGCAGCACTACCCGACGCTGGAGGTCGTCACCGGCAGTGCCGACCCGGCCGGCTTCGACATCGTGGTCAACGCCACGCCGCTGGGCATGAAGGCAGGAGACCCCCTGCCCATCAATGTCGAGCGCATCCCGCCGCATGCCTATGTGGGGGAAGTGGTGCTCAGCGCCGAAGTCACCCCCTTCCTGGCCGCTGCGCGGGCACGTGGCTGTCAGGGTCAGGGCGGACTGGACATGCTCTACGAGCAGATTCCCGCGTATCTGGCGTACTTCGGTCTGCCGGTGGCCACGCCCGGGCAGCTGCGTGCACTGGCCAACCCGATGGCCTGAGGCTCTTCCCGAGCCCGGTGTCCCCTCGTCAGGGCACTGCGCTTACCCCGGGCATGGCAGGGGTGTCGCAAGGCGGGAATGGTCGCGTCCCGTACCATCGACCATTCCGTCGTCTTTTGTCCCGTCGTCATCATGGAAATGCAGGATCCGATGCAGCATTCCACGCCATCCACCGCATCAGACATCCGCTCGGCGGGTGTCGTCCCGCTGACGGCGGGGCAAGTCCCGGGGGCATCCACCCTGGATGTGCGCACACTGCTGGATGGGCGGGGCGTCAGCCGCTACCAGCAGTGGATCATCGCCCTGTGCTTCCTGGTCGTGGTCATGTTCGGCTTGGGCCAATGGTCTGATGGCTTCGATGTCGTCATCATGGGCTTCGTGGGGCCGGCGCTGAAGGCCGCCTGGCACTGGAGCAACGACGACCTTGCACCTGTGCTGAGCGCTGCGCTGGCCGGCCTTACCCTCGGCGCCATGGTGGCCGGCCCGCTGGGCGATCTCTTCGGCAGGCGTCGCGTCCTGTGCGTCGGCGTGATGATGTTCGGCCTCTTCACGCTGCTGGTGGCCACTGCCACGGACCAGTGGCATTTCATTGCCTACCGTTTCATTGCCGGACTGGCCATGGGCGGCATCATGCCCATGGCGGCCACGCTGGCCACCGAATATGCGCCCCGTGCCCGGCGCTCGCTGCTGGTCACCATCGTCTTTGCAGGCTTCACCGTCGGTGCAGCGGGCGGCGGCTTCCTGGCCGCCTGGCTGGTGCCGCACTGGGGCTGGCAGAGCGTCTTTGTCTTTGGCGGCGTGGTGCCCATGGTGCTGTCGCTGGTCATGGCGGCGCTGATGCCCGAATCGCTCACCTACCTCGTGCATCGCCAGGGCAGTCAGGCGCGCATCCGCCGGATCGTCGAGCGCTGTGCCCCGGGCAGCACCTCGGCAGACACCGTCTTCGTGCTGCCGGCGCAGTCCCGGGTGGAAAGTCACGAGCGCCCCGTGCAGATCGTGCTCAACCGCCACTACCGTGCCGGCAGCTTCATGCTGTGGGGCATCTATTTCCTGCACCTGTTCCTGGTCTACCTGTTGGGCAGCTGGCTGCCCACCATGCTGAAGGACGCCGGCATGGACCTGCAGCAGGCCGCCATCGTCAGCGCCATGTTCCAGCTAGGCGGGCCGCTGGGCTCCATCCTGCTGGGCTGGCTGATGGACCGCCATGAGGCGCACCACGTGCTGGCCGGCGCCTACCTGCTGGGAGGCGCTGCCCTGGTGCTGCTCGGCTACGTCGGTGGCCACTATGCCCTGATGTGTGCTGTTGCCTTCGTTATCGGTGCCGGGCTCAATGGGGGCGGTACCGGCATGAACGCCCTGTCCAGCCACTTCTTCCCGCTGCTGGCGCGTGCCACCGGCAACGGCTGGATGCACGGTCTCGGCCGCATCGGGGCGGTCATCTCGGCCTTTGCCGGTGCCTGGATGCTGAACGCCGGCTGGAGCCTGGCTGCCGTCACCGCTGCCCTGGCCGTGCCGGCCGTGCTCATCGCCGCCCTGCTGACCATGAAGTACCTGCATTACCGGGGGGAGGGGCGCCCGGCAAAATGAACGTCACCGAGAAGCTTCGCTCTTGAGCAAGGCGCCCATGCCTGCACGGTTGCCGCAGGCCGGCATCCTGCGGCAGTCTGCCTGGCCGCTCCGGTGAACAGCCATCGCGTGATCAGTGGGATGCCTGAGCCCGCGTCACGATCTCGGCAAAGCGCTTCTTCGCCCGCGCCGGCACCGCATCGGGCACCTGCATCCGGGTCGGATCGGCATCGCCTACCTGAATCAGCATCACCATGCCCATGGCATAGTGCGGCAGGCACTTCACGCCGTACAGCCCGGATTCGGTGAACGTCACCTCGATTTCCTCGTTGATCTTGCCCTTGAAGGGCTGGGCGCCCGCCGGCAGCATCCCGTCGATGGAGGCGGCATTGTGGCCGTTGGTCGTGGCCAGGAACTTCACCGTGTCGCCGGGCTTCACCTTCAGGAACTCCGGCTCGTACACCATCGGACCGGTGCTGTTCCGGTTCAGCATCTTCACCTGGAAGGTTTCGGCCTGCGCCGGCAGCGCAGCCAGCAGCAAGGTGGCAGACAGGGCCAGCCCGCCCAGACGGGAAAGAGGGAATGAAGTCGACATCATGATGGATGGACCTGCTCCAGACAGGTCAGTGAACGGGTTTTTCGGAAATGCCGCCCTGAGCCAGCGCACCGAAGCGCAGAATCCGCGCCCCGTCAGCGGGGTCGAACAGCTCGGTGGCGTGCACCTGAAAGATCTCCTTCAGCAGCGGCGCCTGCAGGATCGCCGCCGGCTTGCCAATGGCATGCAGCCGCCCCCGGTGCATCACCGCCAGCCGGTCGCAGCGCATCGCCTGATTCAGGTCGTGAATGGCCATCACCTTGGTGATCGGCAGCGCCAGCACCAGGTCCATCAGCGCCAGTTGCTGGTGGATGTCCAGGTGATTGGTGGGTTCATCCATCAGCAGGATCTGCGGCTGCTGGGCCAGCGCCCGTGCAATGTGGATGCGCTGGCGCTCGCCGCCGGAAAGCTGCACCCACAGGCGGTGCTGCCGGTCGTGCATGCCCACGCAGCCCAGCGCCTCGGACACGATCTCGTCATCGCGCGCCGACCAGCTCTGCAGCGCCGACAGCCACGGCGTGCGGCCCAGCTCCACGGCATCCCGTGCGGTGATCGCATCCAGCGTGTCGGCCGTCTGCGCCACCATGGCCAGGTGCTGGGCCACCTGCCGACGCCCCATGGCGCGCAGGCTGTGGCCGTGCAGGTGAACGGTGCCCTGCGTGGGCGCATGGATGCCTGCCAGGATGCGCAGCACGCTGGACTTGCCCGACCCGTTCGGGCCGATCAGCCCCAGCAGCTCGCCCGGCTTCACGGCCAGCGACACGTCCGACAGCACCTTGTGCCGTCCCGCGTGCCAGCTCACCCCGTTCATTTCCAGGGCGGGCACCTCGCGCACCTCGGCAAATTCCTGTTGCGTCGTGATCATTCCTGCCTCCGGCGCTTCATGGCTGTTGTCTGCGTCCCAGCAGGATGATCGCGAACACCGGCGCGCCCACCAGTGCCGTCACCACGCCGATGGGCAGCACCTGGCCCTTCAGCAGGATGCGCGAGCAGACATCCGCCAGCATCAGGAAGAGGGCGCCGATCAGCGCACTGGCCGGCAGCAGCCGGTGGTGGCGAACGCCCACCAGCAACCGCGCCACGTGCGGAATCACCAGCCCCACGAAGCCGATGGCGCCCACCACCGACACCATCACCGCCGTCACCAGCGCTGCCGTCAGCAGCAGCACCGCCTGCACCCGGCGCACGCCGATGCCCAGTGCCGCCGCCGCCTCGGCCCCGAAGGTGAAGGCATCCAGGGCCCGGGCATGCAGCAGGCAGACCACCAGCCCCAGCGCCGCCACCACGGTGGTGATGGGCACGTCCGGCCAGCGCACGCCGCTCAGGCTGCCCAGCAGCCAGAACATGATGCCGCGCGCCTGCTCGGCACTGCCCGACTTGGTGATGATCAGCGAAGTGAGCGCATTGAAGAGCTGCGATCCCGCAATGCCCGCCAGGATGATCTGCCCGCTGTTGCGCAGTCCGCCGCCACCGGCTGCCTGGGCCAGCAGCGCCACCAGCGCAAAGGCCGTCACCGCGCCGGCGAAGGCGCCGACCGTCATCGACACCACGCCGCCGCCCACACCGGCCACTGCCACCAGCACGGCACCCGTGGAGGCGCCGGCCGAGATGCCCAGCAGGTAGGGGTCGGCCAGCGTATTGCGCAGCAGCGTCTGCAGCACCACGCCGGACACTGCCAGCCCCGCGCCGCAGCAGGCCGCCACGATGGCGCGAGTCAGCCGATAGTTCCAGACAATGCCGTCATCGATGGGATCGACCTCGATGCCGGCACCCAGCAGGTGGTTGGCCAGCACGTCACCGATGGTGCCGGCCGGCATGCGGATCTCGCCGGCCCACATGCACAGCAGCATCACCGGCAGCAGCAGCGCCAGTGCCACGAGAGCCAGCAGCAGACGGCGCAGCCATCCTCGCGCCAGGGCAGGGGGCATGCTCACCTCAGTGCGCCGCGCCGGCCTTCACCACGGCATCGGCAATCGCCTCCATGCCGTCGGCAATGCGGATCGAGGCCTGAAGTGCGTCGGCATCGACAATGGCGATGCGGCCGTTCTTCACGGCGTCCATGTGCTTCGTCACCGAGTCAGTCTTCAGGAATTCCAGCTTCTTCTCGTAGTCATCCGCCGGGAAGCGCCGACGGTCCATGCGCGCGATGACCAGAATGGTGGGATTGGCCTTGGCGATGGTCTCCCAGCCCACTGTCGGCCACTCTTCGGCCGAGGTCACCACATTGCGCAGACCCAGTTCCCTCAGCATGTAGCCGGCCACGCCCTTCTGACCCGCCATGTACGGGTCCACGTCCATGTCGGCGCTGGAGAACCACACGGCCGCCGACAGATCCTTGATGCCCGAAGCCTTCACCTTCTGCACGGCGGCGGCCTGGCGTGCCTTCAGATCATCCACCAGGGCCTGGCCGTTTGTCTCCACATCGAAGATCTCGGCCAGTTGCGAAATGCTCTTGTACAGTGCGGCAATGTCATAGGGCTTCGTGCGCGTGCCGTCGGCGCCCACCAGATTGTCCTTGCCATCGCAGTCCGACGGCATCAGGTAGGTGGGGATCTTCAGATCATGAAACTGCTCGCGCGTGGCCACCACGCCTTCCTTGCCGATCTGCCACTCGAACTGGGACACCACCAGCCCCGGACGCTTTTCCACCACCGTCTCGAAGCTGGGGTCGTTGTCGGCCAGGCGCGGTACCTTGGCATTGATGTCCTTGAACTTCGGCAGGACCGGGTTGAACCACAACGATGTGCCCGCCACCTTGCTGCCCAGGCCCAGGGCATACAGCATCTCGGTACCGGCCTGGCCCACGGTGATGACCGAGCCCGGTGCCTTCGAAAACTCCAGCGTGTAGCCGCAGTTCTCCACTTTCAGCGGATAGTGGGTGGCGTGTGCACCCAGGGAAAGACTGCCCAGCCCCAGGGCCAGCAAGGCGGCTGCAATGTGATGACGGGTCGACATGGTTCTCGCTCCTTCGATGTCGTGACGGTTTCGGCCGTCGAAGGGAAGCGCGGTGCGAGAACCTTTTTGCGTGTCTGCCGATGGGCAGGCTGTCGTGACGACAGCCATGCGCCGTGCAAGCGTGTCGGCATCCCGCTGCCTGAAGCATCAGGGCGGTGCATCCACCGGGCATCATGGACAGGAAGCCCGGAACGCATGACCGGGAATCCATGGCACGGTGCCAGGAAGGCATGGAGCCGGGAAAGCTCCGGAACGCCGACTGCAAGAAGAATCGCTCACTGCTCCGGACACCCCGCCGGCCATGAACAACAGCTTGCCTTGGCAGGTCTCCTGACTGGCACTTCATCACCGGTCCTCGCCTTCCCGGACCCGAAGCGGGGTCCAGTGGTCCTGAGAGGACAGGCTCCATGCCTACAGTTGCGGGGGCAGTTCCATTTCGTGCCGCACCGGGCATTGATGTCCGGACGACGGCTGGATTCCCTATGTGGCCGGGGTGCAGTGGATGGCAGACGACAGCACCCGGGCAACTTCCGTGGAATCTGCCTCGAAACCTCACCAATGGCGCGTCATGGCGCCGAAAGACGGATGATGCAGACCCCGGGAATGTCTGACATGCTGACATGGGCAGACTTTCCCTGCGGAACCAAAGCATTCGCAGTCTACGCAAGCACCTTGCCACCGTCAAATGATCGCCAGCGCCGCCGGTTTCCGGAAAGGCATGCCCGCGTCAAGGAATCGCTACCATAGCGTGTTCCAGCCCATCCAGCAGGTGACCGTGCCGGCCCCTGGCCGGCAGTCGGGGCCGATGTCCACCTCCCGTCCTGACAGCGCCCGATTCCGCCCGAGTCCTGCCTGGGCCCCGTGACACGACGCCAGAAGATCCTCAACATGCCCGATTCCAAGATCCGGCCGACAGCGCGGCCGCAGCCCGTTTCCGACAGCCAGCCGGTGGATGCCGTCCGCTGGCGCGTCTTCCTGATGTGTTTCCTGGTGGTGCTGTTCGACGGCTTCGACACGGCCGCCATCGGCTACATCGCCCCCTCGCTGATGCAGGACTGGGGCGTGGCCAAGCCGGCCCTGGCTCCCGTGCTCAGTGCGGCACTGTTCGGCCTGGCTGCCGGTGCCCTGATGGCGGGGCCGCTGGCCGATCGCTGGGGGCGCCGCCTGGCGCTCATCGGTTCGGTGGCGGTGTTCGGCGCGGCCTGTCTGGCCTCGGCCTTCTCGCCGGATCTGACCACGCTCACGGCACTGCGCTTCATCACCGGCGTGGGACTGGGGGCAGCCATGCCCAATGCCGTCACGCTGGTCAGTGAATGCAGCCCCCCGGCACGGCGCGCCTTCATCACCAACACCATGTTCTGCGGCTTTCCCCTGGGGGCAGCACTGGGCGGCTTTCTGGCCGGCTGGATGATTCCGGCAATGGGCTGGCGCAGCGTGCTGCAGCTGGGCGGTGTCGCGCCGCTGGTCCTGCTGCCGGCCCTGGCAATCTGGCTGCCCGAATCAATGCGTTACCTGCAGACCCGCCGGAATGGGCCTGATCGTGCCCAGGCGAAGGCGCCCCGCAGCATTGCCCTGGTGCTATCGCGCCCGTTCCGGCTGGGCTCGCTGATGCTGTGGCTGGCCTACTTCATGGGGCTGGTGGTCTTCTATGCCCTCATCAACTGGATGCCCGTCCTGTTCCGCGAAAGCGGCATGGATCCGCGCACCGCATCGCTCATCACGGCACTCTTCCCGCTGGGCGGCGTGGGCGCCATTGCCCTGGGCTGGCTGATGGACCGCTTCGACGGCAGCAGCGTGCTGGCGCTGGGTTACGGCGCCACGGCACTGTCCGTCTGGGCCATCGGCCAGGCCATCGGCGGCCATGGCGTATTGATGGCCGTGGTCTTCGTGGCCGGCCTGGTGATGAACGCCGCCCAGGCCTCGATGCCGGCGCTGGCCGCAGGCTTCTACCCCACCGAAGGCCGCGCCACCGGCGTGGCCTGGATGCTGGGCATCGGCCGCTTTGGCGGCATCGCTGGCTCCTTCCTGGTGGCCGATCTCACGGCCCGCCAGATGAGTCTGCCCGACATCTTCGGTGTCGTCGCCATTGCCGCACTCATCGCCATGGTGGCGCTGGGCATCCTGCGGCTGGCCTCTCGGGGGCGGTGACGGGGGCTGGTCCGGACAGGGCAGGACGCACACGCTGGAACACGCCCCGCCGGCACCGCCCCCGACCCGCCGAGGCAGGCGCAGGCGTCGCGGGCCCGGATGCTCAGGCCCCCAGCGTCGCCCCGCCGTCGATCACGATCTGCTGCATCGTGATGTGGCCCGCCTGCTCCGATGCCAGAAACAGCACGGCATCGGCCACGTCGTCCGGTCGGCCGATCTTGCCCAGCGGAATGCCCAGCTTGTATTGCTCCGGCAGCCCCTCCACCAGGCGGCGCTGCCCGGCCGGGTCACCCAGCATGCCGGCCAGCATCGGCGTGTCGGTCGAGCCCGGCGACACGATGTTGCAGCGTACCCCGAAAGGGGCCAGCTCCAGCGCCACCGTCTGGCTCATCGCCGCCATGGCTGCCTTGGACGTGCAATAGGCCAGCATGCCGATGCGAGGCACCACGGCCGCATTGGACGCGATGTTGACGATGGCGCCCCGGCGCTGTGCCTTGAAGACCGGCGCCCATTGCTGGATGAGGTGAAAGGGGCCCGTCACGTTCACGTCCAGACAGGCATTCCAGTCCTCGGCTGTCAGCGTGTCCAGCCCGCCGATGCGCAGCACGCCTGCGGCGTTCACCAGCACGTCCAGCGTCTGCCAGCGTGCCTTCAGCTGATCGCACACCTGCACGATGGCCTTTGTGTCCGTCACGTCCAGCTGGATCTGCTCGAAGGTGGGCGCATCGCCCGTGCCGTCGCCCGCGGCCGCCGCGGGTTGCCGGTCCAGTCCGATGACTTCGGCACCCGCCTGTACGAAACGCTGTGCGATGCGCTGACCAATGCCCTGAGCTGTACCGGTAACGAGAACCCGTTTGCCCACGAACCGGTTGTCGTCCGAAATCCTGTCCTGTTTCTGAATGTCGCTCATGGCTGAATGTCCGTGATTTCCTGGCAGCTTGTCACGACCCCGCAGCGGGTGGCCACGTATTTCAGGGCCATGCGGTGTTCCTCTTCCGAGAAGTCCGCCACGGCATCCCCCACCATGAAGGGCTGGATGTCCTTCATGAAGGCTTCCACGGCCGTGATCATGCAGCCGATGTGCGCATAGACACCGACGATGATCAGCTGGTCGCGCTTCAGCGTTTTCATTCGCGTATCCAGGTCGCTGCGCTGAAAGGCGCTGTAGCGCCACTTCGTCAGCACCACGTCCCCCTCGACGGGGGCAATTTCCGGTACCACGGCCTGCTGGGCAGGATCGGCCTTCGTCAGACCCGGCCCCCACATGTCGTTGAGCAGCGCACGGTCGGATGCCGGTTGATCGTGCGGCTGTGCCGTGTAGAAAACGGGAACGCCATGGGCAGCGGCCCAGCGCTTCAGTGCGGCGATGTTGCCGATGAGCGTCTGTAGCAGCCCGGAGTCGGCTTCATAGAAACGAAGGAAATAGCGCTGCATGTCGTGGATGAGCAGCGCTGCGCGTGAGGGATCCAGCTTCCAGGCCACCTTGTTGGCCGGAAAGCTGTCAGGCGCAGGCATGGGGTAGCTGCGGATGGAAGGAATGGCCATGATGAAATGCCGATGAACCGAAAAAGGAGATGTTGAAAGGGGGCTGACCGGAATGAAGCATGGAATGGGATGGCAGCGCCAGCCAGAACTGGCAGGCCATCCCCTGGGCTTGCCGTCAGGCTGCGGTCGGGATGGGGGCGGCCTGTTCTTCACCCAGTCCGCAGGCACGCAACATGGTGCCCTGCTTGGTCTGCACCTCGTTCCATTCCGAATGGGGGTCGGATTCGGCAACGATGCCGGCACCGGCATAGATCTGCAGCCACTTGTCATGCAGCACGCCGCAGCGGATCGTCACTACCCATTCACCGTTGCCTTGCGCGTCCATCCAGCCCACGATGCCGGTGAACAGTCCACGGTCATAGGGCTCGATGCGCCGGATCAGCGCGTGTGCGGCATCACGCGGTGTGCCGCAGACGGCGGGGGTGGGGTGGATGCAGCAGGCCAGTTGCAGCGCATTGGTCTGCGGATCCTGCAGCTCACCACGAATGCGGGTGGAAAGATGCCACAGGGCCGCCGTGTTGATGAGGGAGGGCCGGGCGGGCACGTCCAGCGTGGCACACAGGGGTTCCAGCCGGGCCCGGATGTCTGCAGTCACGAACTGGTGCTCGTGATGGTCCTTGCCCGAGGCTGCGAGCCACTCGGCCGTGGCCTGGTCTTCGACGGGGTCGGCCTGGCGACGGGCGGAGCCCGCCAGCGGGTTGGACTGGACTGTGGCGCCGTGCTTCTCGATCAGCAGCTCGGGGCTGACGCCCACCAGGTGGATGTTGCCGGGCAGCGGGACCTGAAACAGATAACCCGACGGATTGAGCCGGCGCAGATTGGTGCGCAGCGCCGCCACAGGTACCGCCTCGGTGAAGTGAAGGCGGCTGGTGATGGACAGCACCACCTTGTGGATACCCTCGGCGGGGAATGCAGCGATGGCGTTGGCCACACCCTGCTGAAAGCCGTGCTGATCCGGCACCGTATCCATGGAACGCAGGGCGGGCATGGGCATGGCCTGCGCATGGGCGGATGGATCAGCATCGCGCCAGGCAGCGGTTTCCGGCACGTACAGCCGACTGGGCTGGTCCACGTCGAAGGGAATGGCACCGACAATGACCGGGTTTTCCATCCCTGCCTTCCGGGCACGAT
>ERZ772972.682-NODE-682-length-12533-cov-8.041914_pt1 | contig 12533 bp, 10 predicted proteins | sample MGYA00580673_ERZ772972 | MGnify/ENA primary metagenome ERZ772972 (study PRJEB29015, sample SAMEA2738051) | human oral metagenome | biome: human oral; feature: human-associated habitat; material: saliva | place: China | collected 2229 ... | reverse complement strand
CACGCTCCCTCAAAGCGAAGACGACAACATCGACATCGACGACTTGGTGGACAGCAACGCCACTTCCGAACCGGTAGCAGCACCCCAAACCGCTCCGGCAGAAATCCCCGATACAGCCAATCCCCAAACCCTGTATCAAACACCATCAGAAAATCCCTGATTTTCTGGGTATAAAAGCTATGCCTTCATAGTGTTTTGGAAATCTAGATTTTGAAGTTTTACAAAAACTACGAATAATTCATATGCTTACTATCCATTAAATACAAAAAGCTTACTTAATGATTTAAGTAAGCTTTTTTATTCATGAAAACGAATTTCTTAAGGCCTTTTACAATTACCTGAAGAATCAAAATCCATTTAACTTAAAACTAAGATTTTTCAGACGGCCTTTTCTCATAACTAAGAACTAAATCGACTATATTGGTTACCTTTTACTCAGCCACATCATCTTCATGCACAATAATGTGATTCACATAAACTGGCTGGGCAGAAACTTCATTTGAAGATGAATTAGTTATTGGTGCTGATGCTTCGGTTCCCGATAAAGTTTCGTGTGTAGAATGAGTTGCTTCTGTTAACTGGTCGGCTTGCGTCCCTACAGACGGAATACTCTCTAATTGTGTAGATTCTTGATTATCAGTTTTAGGCTGAGTTTCAAATACCGTTACACGATCTTCCACAGAGGACGATGCTGGAATAACAACCTCTGGTACAGACGGTTTCTCTTCTACCTTATGATCGGCCTCTATAAAAGTCTCTTCTATTATAGGATTGTGTACCGTTTCAGAAGCTCCAGTCGGTTCAAATGTTTTAACTTCCTCAGGTTGTTCTACAACTTTATGATCATCTACTACCGGTGGTTGCACTACCGCGGATGCTTCTACTGACGAAGACTGTTCTACAGTCTTAGCCGTTGCTGCATCCACTGGCTGCTCAACTTTAAACTCATCCACTATAGGTTGCGCCACTACTGCAGGCATATCTGCTTCAGACGGCTGTTCTACAGTCTTAGTTTCTACAATCACTGGCTGTTCTGCAGCTTTAGATTCACTGGCTATTGGTTGTTCTACTGCCTCAGATGTTTCTACTATAGCCGACTGCTCTACGGACTTAGTTTCTGATTTTTCCACAGCCTTAGATTCATCTACTGCAGGTTGCTCTACCTTTTCAGGAGTCTCTACAGATTGCACATTTGGCTTAGATGTATTTAACGTTGCAGGATCAACTGGAGTAGCATTGTCTCTCTCCAAATTCTCAATATCTGCCTGTTTAGCATCTTCTGTTTTAACCTGCTTATCAAGAAGATTATCAGAAGAATATTGATCATCTTTAGACTTTTTACTGTCTTCAGGTTGAGTAGCTTGTGTAGTTTTTGAATGATGGGCAGGATCAACTGATATCGTTGTTCCTGGTTCTTCTGCTGTTTGTTTCAGATTTTCTGGTTCTGTTACCACTGGTTCTGCTTCCACCGGCTTCAATACAGGATTGTATGGCTCAGCATTAGAATTTTTGTCTTCTAAATCTGGCTGCTGGTTTTCACTTGGATATTTCTGAACAGCTGTTTCAGGAGATGAGGATTTAGTTTTGGCCGTATGGCAGTTTTCCCCTATTTTGATGAGTTCAATTCCAGAAACTAAAAAATTGGGGCTTTCTAATTTTCCTTTTAAAGCAACATAGATTGGCGTACTTTCAGGCATATTTTTTCTAGCGCTGACAATCTCTGCCGTCGCTTCATAGCCATTTCCACTACCGGGTAATAAAGCATAAGTATCTTTCAGATTACAACTCTGAATTCGTACATAATTATTTTGAGTAACTAATGTACCTTCTAAATCATACTCTTTAGCCAAGGCCGTCTGGGCAGCTGCTGAAAGCAATACACTGCAAGTAAGAAAAAAGTGTTTAACCATATATTTAGTTCTTAATTTTAAAGTAATCTGTTGATACCTAAAAAGTTACGCTCGGCTGCGTTTAACAGAAACCGTTCCTTCAGGCATAAAATAAGTGTCTATGACTACAGCACCAGCATTTTCAATTTCACATTCAAGCTGATAGCATAAAACCATAATATTGTCTTTAGACTCAGTCAGTCGAATGTCCAAATTTCTCAATCTGGGTTCATATTTCAATAAGGTCTTCCTCATGAAATACCGTAAATCATGTGCACTAGACGGTAAATTCTTATAAACCATACTAAGGTCAGGGATTCCATAATCAGGTAAATGCTTCAAGGAGCCACTCCGACTATTGAGAATGCGTTGGATATTATCTAAAACACTCCTAACTAACTGGAAACCATCTGGAAGCCCATCTAGTGGCAAGCCATCAGAATAAAACCCCGTTAATTTCTCATAGAGGGCTGCATCCATTATTTGACTTTCTTTTCGGTCTCTTGAATTACAACTTTATTATCTACCAACTCAACAACTAATGGCTTTTTATTTTTCAGCTGTTTTTTGGATAGAAGCATTTTCCACGGTTGATCCTCTCCTACCCGATTATAAAAAGCCACGATACCAACATACTTGGTCTCTTTATCCAAGGTTTCATCCAAGCTGATAGTTTCACCAGGTCGAATGGTATATTGCTTATACCCTTCTACCAAGTCACTGCCCAAAATGGTTTTATCTTGATTAAGCAAATCACGATAAGATGCAACTTCATAATTCTGCTTATCTCTAAGCTGATAAATGCGAACAACTGTCGATAACGATTGACCTCGTTCATTTTGATTCAAACCATTACGAGCAACCAAGTCAATCTTTAATATCTTTAACTTAGTATAAAAGATACTTTTAGTTACATTGGTCGTACCATCTTTTACGCCTTGCAAAACCCCGCAACCTGATAATACCGCGCACAATAAGGCTAATGCGCAGACTGACTGAATTCTAGTTTTCTTATTCATGATTTTCCGTTTTCTTAAATTAGTTTGAATATGTATAGTTCGCTATCTTTATTTGCTTGTCTTGATGCATCGTACCTAAACCGGTATTAATCCCCAACATTTGTTTTTTTGCCAAACGGCTTTGAGGTACCCATTGCTTCTTGATGTTTAGGTAAATGCTTGCATCAAAACGGCAACCCAAATAGAGCTTCAATAATTCAAGTAATTTTTGGTGTAATGTTTGTTTTGGTAATAGAAGTTGTGCATTCTCAAATGTATCTGGTGTAATCTCAATACGTATCAGATGACTATGATCTTTTATTCTACTGCCTAAAGATGCACTTCCTCCATCCAATCTCAAACCGGCTTTCCCTAACTCACGATTTTTTTCCAATATTACCCACTGAGGCTGAAATTCTTTTACTTTTACATCTGCAAAAGGTAACAAATATCTAACTATACTGATAATACCTTCTTTTGTTCGGGTGCGCTGATAAAAAACACTGAACAATCCCAAGATTCTGCTATCTAGCAAAGGATGTATAAATTTGCCGTTTACCATCCCCTGCCCAATAAGGTGCAGAAGAGAGCGAGATAAATCATCTTGCCCTTCATTTTGAAACAAAAACGGATAGCGGTATTTTTTCCATGCCTGAAAAAACAGGGTTGTAATTCTATGGTTAAAAATATCCAAAAATGCAGCTAAGCTTTCACTACCGTCTTTATGCGTTGCAATATCATTCAGGAAATAATCCGGCAAGACCGCATCTACGCCATACAAACCTAAAAATGTTGTTCTTACAGTTGGTAGCTCGGCTTCCGCATCATATTCAACCGATGCAATTTCCCCAGAAGGAAAAGATAAAGACTTCACCCTTCTGAATCTTACCATTGACTCTACAGCTTTTTCTTCAGCACCATCGGCAAGCGTTTCCAACACCCGACAAAATTGGAAAAAATTCATTGTTGCTGCATTGCGTACAATAAACTCTCCCAATTTCTCTTGAAAAATTTCAGATGCTATACCTTCGCGATGAGATTTATTTCTAGGAATCTCCCATAGAGGCAGTGTCTGTCTGCCGTTATTTTCTTTAGCACTTTTATGCGCTGTTTCTAAAACCGTGTGATAGTTGTTTTGCTGTCTTTCCATGTATATGTTTTCCCGGATGGCAGAGAAACTATGCTGAACCGGGTAAATAGGTTCAAATCAGCATACATTGCAAAAAATTCGTTCAATAATTCCCCGAACAAATAAATTTCTGCTTCCCCATTAAATGCAGTTGAATCAAATGTTACTGTAATATGAACTCCACGATGAACTGCACCACGCTCGATTCTTTGTACTGTTTTATGCTTAACGTCAACAATCCCGTTCAATCTGCGCTTATTCAATTCATCTTCGGTCCAATCGTAAATCGACAATGCACCTTTTAAACTATCAACGTTTAGTAATGATAGATAATTTGGTGACAAATGGGACAAGATACGCCATTGAAATCTGTCTTCCGTTGGAGGATAGCATGACAACGTCGGAGTCGTAAGGTTTCTTACCATTTTAATATTGGGCTCGGCTATATCCGTGTCTTGAATCTGGGTTTCCCTCAAACTCTTACGTGGCAAAGCACCATTGGTCCCTACTACTTTTAGAGAAAGTGTTTCAGTAGGCAGAATATCTTTTCTATCCCACAACAATCCTCCAAGCATAATAAATGTTTCATGCTTTCCAGATACTCCTCGTTTTACCTTGGTATGGTAATACCGTTCAGGAGCATCATATTTCATCAATCCACCACGATGCTGGAATGACGAGAAAGGAATATATGAGTAGCGCTTGCCTGTCTCATGATTTACAGCTTCAACTTCATTTACTGAATACACCTCAACTGCCATACCTTCATGCAACAAAGGCTTAACAGGATATTCAAATGCCTTGTGATCCACCCGAATAGGCTCAGCCTCCATGTCAAAGAGGTTGATGGCAGGAACACAGTTTAATTTCAGGCAATCTGGAGGAAATCTAAGCTCTGAAGGATATTGTTTGGACAGAACTACATTAATACTAAACTCATTAATGCGTTCCGACCATTCTTCGGCATCAATACCAATCAAATCAATAAAGAAAAACTTCTGTTTGAAACAAAAGTATTCCAATAGTAATTGATATCCACTGAAACTGTTATTTACTTTTTCCCACAATCTCTCATCTTCGGCAAATCCGACGGCCTTAAACCGTATATTACCTCCAGATGGCAGTTCGGCATGATGGATACTGATTTGAGCAGCCTGATTTAACAAGGCATGACGTAATGCGAAAGCAACTGGTTCATCAGCAGAAATATAAATTCTGATTTTAGAAAAATCCAAATTGTCTTTCTGCGTCTGCCTGTGAATACCAAAAGTCAATTTGATGACACTTTGACCATTTGCATCATAATCCAATAACGTATGCAAGATACTCAAGGGCTGGAGTTTAACATCACCTGTAGTTCGGTACAGGCATCTCGTCAACCTGTCATTAATATTAATGGGTTCAGATTGTACGGATAGTCCTTTTTTAACAAGTTGCCCGCCCTGCAACTTTTTATCATCTGGAATTAACTCTAAAACAGTCAAAGAAGGAATCATCCTCAGATAATGAGGCCATAGCATATTGACCAAACCCTCAGTCAATTCTGGAAAGTCATCATCAAGTTTTTGTCTGATTCTTCCTGTTAAGAAAGCAAAGCCTTCAAACAATCGCTCCACATAAGGATCGCGTGTACCTACTCTGTCTAAATTCAGCATTGCGGCACGATCAGGGTGAGCTTTTGAGAACTCTAACCCTGCTTCCTTGAGATACCGCATCTCTTCTTCATAATAACGTAATGTGGGATCTGACATAATATTATGTTTAATCGATTAATTCTAATGCACGGACAATATCAGCCTGCATTAATTCAGTTCGTAAAAATTCAAGTTGCCCAGTAGCTTCAGTATCTTTCTTATCAAGATTTTCATTTAACAGTTGATACCACAAAGCATATACATCAAATGCAAAATGTTTATCCCACTCTTTTACTGTCAAAACCTGCATCTGCCGTGAAGCCTGTTCCAACAGTTTCAATGCCCAATCTGCTTTTTGATTGTTTGCAGCCAAACGGGCCATCATCAACCACTTTTTAACCTGCCCAGCACCTGACTGCAACTCTGGTAATGTTTCCAACCAAGCAAAAGCAGCATCCAAGCCTTGTTCTTGTGTTTTTAACAAAGCCTGTTGCCATTGACTTTCTTGGTTTTCTACATGAGATGATGATTCTATTACTGCTTTTTGAACTGTTCGGCTACTAGTCTGCTTGCGCGTGGATGGCATAACCTTTTGCTCCAACCACGTAAGCGTATCGGCTGAGACAAACGGAAATCCGTTATCAAAACTTAATCCGGTCAAGCCATCACATCTGGTCAGTAAAGATTTCAGCTCAAATAATGATGAGTCAACCTGAGAAAGATATAAACCACCCAACGCCTGCTGCCCTTGCCACGCATAATATTGCAAATCGAGCCAATACTGATTAGCGCCTTCTAAAAAAGCTGCTTCTACTCTATCAAGCAAATCCCGCCATTGCTGCTCATTAACCAAACGATTTAAAGTTGCCAATAAATCTGTCCTTGGAGCCTTCAAACGAGTCTGACCATTTTGATGAGGAGGGATACCATTTAACCCACCCCAACGTACAGCGCGAATCATCTTATATGCAGGCCAATATCCATCATCCTGCTCTCTTAAATAGGCTGCATTAATCCTAACTTGATCGAGTAAGGCTTTAGAAGAGTTAACTTGAGTGACAGCTAAACTTTCAGACGGCCTCTGACTCTCTTGACGAATCTGTGGTACAACTTCTTGGTCAATAGGCGTACTAACTTCCTGACTTTGAATTGTACTTGTCTGAGGTGATGAAAAACGAACAGATGACTCCTCAAAATATTGCAATAACGGAAACAGGCTGGGGCGTACTGATTCTTCCCACCCATCAAGATAATGCTGCAACGACATTAACGCCGATAATGTCCGCTTGAGGTCTACCGAATTAGATAATTCAGTCCCTTTGAGCGTATCCAACACTCTTTCCCCAGACAGCCAATTTAATGCATTGCGTTTTTGTACCGGTTTTTTCGGCCATAGTGATTGATCAAATTTTTGCAGCAATCCGCATAAAATTTCCAAACCATCTGAAAAACCTGCCAACCCCCGGTCTCGTAAAGCGGCAAAAATATAATAAGTTGCTACTCTCAAGTCTTTAGATTGACGTTTTAACAAGCGTTCAGAAGCATCCAAAATCAATCGGCAATCAATACCTGAAAGCTTGGCCAATTCAATTTTAATAGCCTCAAAATCATCGGCATATGCAACATCCTCGCCACAAGGGTGGCCGTCTGAAACAGGTTCCAGCCACTCTTGCCAGCGATGAATATTGTTATCGGTGATTGATGTACCCTCATCACCAAGTATCGGCTTTACCCATTGGGGTAATGTCATGATTATTTAACCTCAAAAATCTTATTCGGCAGATGGATATTCTTCAGTTCTAACAATCCCAAAGGTCCTTTACCGGAATTAGTTCTCATATAGAACCTCATCAATTTGTCTTTCTCCAATGGGAATTCGACTAAATAAGTGCCGCTGTCAATCGGTGTAACCCTAGATTTTTCAAGCATACGGATAAAACCGAAGCGACCACTAATTTCTTGAGTCTTACGCATACCTTCTGCCTCAGTTTCCCAAGAAATACGAAGACCGGCATTGCTGACATCTCCAGGCCATTTGAATGTCTTCCACTCTGTTTGTTGGTTGAAATAATCTAAAGACTGACCGTCGATAATTAAATCATACTGAACAATACCTTGAGTAGATGTCGGTTTCAGCTCAAAGCTATAGCCACCCTCTCCGTTAACAAAGAAGTCTTCAGAAATAGCACTCAATTTATTCAATTGTTGCAGGAACCCCGGGTTAACTTTCAATTCACTTCCGGGTGCAACAATCCATTGGTTACCCTGTTTGGTTAAAACACCTGCCAATTGGGTTGTGACAAACTGATTAAGTGCACCTTTGTTAACATCCAAATATTTTGCCAATACCGGAATCGAAACTTCGATTTCTGATCGAGCAAATGGATATCGGCCACCCAGTTCAGACTGCATAGGATTGACAAAATTGCTTGCCCACAAATTATTGATGTCTTTTTGAGCAACGCCGGCAATTGAATCCCATACGGAATTAAACGGCAATACAAAAACATTTCGTGCAAACGGCAACAATCTGTCACCCACACCTGCCTCAATCAAACGTGCGTACTGTATACCGTCGAGGAACTCATTATCCCCCCCGTTTAAAACACCTTGCACGGCTGTTCTTGCCGCACCTCCAGTATCAGAGGATGCCGTCATTTGAATCAAACGCTGCTTCACCGTAGTTACACGTTCAAGGTAGCGCTGCAGACTCAAATCGCTCTTTGGATTAATTTGTGCATCAATCAATTGCAACAGAGTTTCAAATTCTGCTTCCAACGGCCCTGCCAGATAATCATTTACCTTATCTTCCAAAGCATTAATATTTTCAGATTGAGAATTCAATACCGCATCTGCAACCTTACGCGAACGAGTAGACAGTTGTCTTGCGGCTACACGTTTTGCTGCATCTGTAACAGCAGGATTGACATCAACTTTCTTGCTATCCAGCTGACTGCTTTCTTTCACTGCATTAAATAATGCCACCAATGGCGAACGTTGAGGATCCGCATAGACGTGAAGCTGATTGACTGCATCCAAGCTGGTTGTTCTCGGTTGCCATGTAATGCTGTTCATCATGTTGTACCAAGCGGTAGCATATTCCTTAAAGTAACGTTCTTTCAGGCTATTGATTGCCGCTTCTGTTACCGAAGCTTGGTACACATTACCGCCCAATACCCAATCATTGCTCTTGCTGTCTTTAATTGCCTGCTCTAATCCTGGCTTAATATATTTTTCCCAACCCTCAACCGTATATATACGCGGCAAAGGTTTTCCAACATTCCAAATACCTTTCAAATCCTTATTAAGCAATTTATCTAAGGTAATGGTTTGCAACTTGGCATTCGTACCCTGAATAATGCGTTTATACAATTGCTCACTGCCTTGGTCGCGATTGATCCAGTCCACCAAGACCTGACGGCTTCTTGATACCAATTCAGTTTGTTCAGGCTCTGCCAAATTATTTTTCTGTGACATACACGACACAAAAAACTGTGCCAATGTTTGCGCATCTTTTGCCGCCACATTTTGTGTCGTCAACATCTGCGTCAACTTGGTTACTAAGAATTCCGCATCTTTTGCGCCTTTTGTTTTCTCAACATGAGATGTCAGCATCAAATATGCTTTCAAATCTTGATAAGCACTATCCTGAAGTTCAAAGTCATCAGGAATTCTGCCTTCCAACATTACCAATTCATCTAACTTGTTCTCAAAGAATGCAGTAGCAGGACGGCTGATAACATCTTTTGCCAAATTATTATATTTACGGTAAGCAACGGCTAAAAGCTCTTGTCGATGCTCATACCCCAAAAACTTAACCGCATATTGTGAGAAGCTTCGACGAGACTCCAAATCTGTAATATCTTGTTGCAATCGAATAAGCGTAGCTACTTTCTCAGCACGAGATTTTACTTTCTGTACGCTTTCAAAATCGGTCTTCAAACGGCTGATTTCTTGATAGCTGCTATACGCACTGACTGCAAACGCACCGCCGGCAAGCAGGGCAACTGCACTTAAGCCCAAATAAATTTTTTCTGTTTTAGAAAAACGCAGTTTCTTTCCGGAACCCAAAACAGATAAATCGTTGAATGCACGGAAAATCAAATCTCCTGATTGTTCAGGTTGATTTGATTGAATAAAAGAAATACCTGCAACAGTATCCAGTTTTCCCAGTCCCCGCTTTTCTGCAGCAATATAATCAGCCAAAGCCTGAGTTTGTGACGGCAGTTTGGCAGACAATTTTGCAATAGGTGTTTGTTCTAAATCGGCTTCAATCAATCGTGTGCCCACAGCTGCCAACCGGTTAGCAAATTGATCCAACTCTTTCATCAACTCTGCTGAAGATACTGTTGAACCATATTTCAAAGCATGGCTGACTGCTGATGGCATTTCATTGGCATCATTTACAAAATGAACTTGATTAATTGGAAGTTTCCAACCAAGTTTTTTCATTAACTCAAGCAGTTGAGTGGTATTTTCCTGAACTGAAAACTCCCCTTGAAGCTCAACAATACCTTCTGCAGGACGTTTCCCCACACCCCTCAGATACTGCCAACCATTCGCAGGTTCCATTGCCTGAGCATCTATCCAAATCGCAGAAGCCGTTTCTACCCAAAGTTGCGGGCGAATATTAGGCAAAACTCTATCCAAGAGCATTGGTTCTTGGGTTACAACAAAAATCCAAGGCTTACGATGTTTTTTATATTGTCTAGTCAATAAGTAAATATGGCGTAGCTGCTCCCAACGTTCCGCTATACCAATCAGAGTTGAAGACTCTCCATTATCCCCACTTAAATCTTCAGGATTTAAATGTTTCAAACCGGAGTATTTATCGGAGCTCCTAGCCCAAAAAAATCTCGTAATCAAAGGGGTAAGGAGTATCAATGAGATCACAATTGATACACATGCCCAGACCACAATTTTTGCAATAGTCGACGTAATGCCAAGATTTTGGCCAAAAAAGTATAATAGGATTGCGCTGATGGCACTTCCAATAAAGATGATTACCCCTGTTGTAATAGGCTTCATAGTAGAGTTTTCTCGAAAAAGATAAGGGATAGATTATAATAGGATATTTCCTCTCCGTCATTATTACATATAAATCTTATTTGAATAAATATTCATTTGACCCAATATTTATCTTCACCTCTCAATATTGCTTCAGCCTCTGACTCATAAAAACTATTTGCTATTTGCACATACAATCAACCAAACCGACAACATCCTCCGAAACTATCAAAGTTATATTCAAAACTTGATATCTTCTCCTCATACCATATAGATACAGAAACTAACCGTGTTGTTTACACAACAGATTCAGGAAACAAACCCTATCTGGCTATACCTTATACCGTATTTTTTCAGACGGCCTTTATCCCCCCAAAAGATAGCCAGTCCACCACCTTTGCTATATCATTCAACTATACAGAAACCAAGGAAAACACCATGTACGAAGTCAACCGCAGCGTCTTCCTGCTTATCCCCCTCGATCCATTTTGGAACTGGCTAAAATCCCTGCCCGGCAATCACCTTGACGGCCTGACGCTTGAAGATATCCAAGCCGATGCCAATTCCTACCTCGTTCGCCCGTGCGAAACTGCCGACGAAGTATGGGACGAAATCGAAGCGCGTTTTGAAGACATTTTTGCTGCCGAATTGGCCGACTGGTGCGAAGACGAAAGCGAATGGCCGGATTTGGACGCCGACATTTTCAACGAATGGTTCGACATCCAACTCTCTACCGTGATTACCGACCTCGAACACGAACCCATCGCACGCGAAGAGTTCCAACCCATCAATCTCAACTGATGAAACTGACCGTCCGCAACTACCACCTCGACGGCTACGGCCACGTCAACAATGCGCGCTACCTCGAATTTCTCGAAGAAGCGCGCTGGACGTTTTTTCAAGAGCATGACCTTCTGTCCGAACTCAAAGGCATCATGCTCGTTGTTGCACGCGTTGATATCCGCTATCGCCGCCCGTCGCTTGAAGGCGATGTTTTAACCTTTACAGGCCGTCTGAAAGACATCGGCACACGCCACATCATCCTCAGCCAAACCGCGACCCTGCCCAACGGCAAAGCCGCCATCGAAGCCGAAGTTACCCTTATGCCCGTCAGCAGCGAAAGCGGCCGCAGCATCAGCGTTCCCCAAACCTTAGCACACGCAATTCAAAACCTTACATCATGAAAAAAATACTCACACTCCTCATCGTTGCCACGATTGGCGCGCTTCTTGCCTTTGTCCTTATCCCCAGCAACAAAGCCGCCCCTGATTTCGCCCTGCCCGACCTGCAAGGCAAAACCATTACCAACGCCGATTTAAAAGACAAAGTTACCCTCATCAACTTCTGGTTTCCCTCCTGCCCCGGCTGCGTGAGCGAAATGCCTAAAATCATCAAAACCGCCCAAGACTATCAAGGCAAAAATTTCCAAGTCCTCGGCATTGCCCAGCCCATCGACCCTATCGAAAGCGTCCATCAGTACGTCAAAGAATACGGCCTTCCTTTCACCGTCATGTACGATGCCGACAAAACTGCCGCAAAAGCCTTTGGCACACAGGTTTACCCGACTTCCGTCCTGATCGACAAAAACGGCAACATCCTCAAAACCTACGTTGGCGAACCCAATTTCTCCCAACTCTATCAAGAAATCGACCAAGCCCTCGCCCAATAAATCCAAGGCCGTCTGAAACCATATTTCAGACGGCCTAAAACCGAAATATCCTTTATAATAAGCAACATTTTATCCGTTCAGACACCAAGCTCCTCTATCAACAAAGGCCGTCTGAAACAACCGAATACCCATAAGAGAACATCATGAAATTTATCGACGAAGCAAAAATCGAAGTCGCCGCAGGCAAAGGCGGTAATGGCGCAACCA
>ERZ772972.673-NODE-673-length-12619-cov-4.260904_pt1 | contig 12619 bp, 8 predicted proteins | sample MGYA00580673_ERZ772972 | MGnify/ENA primary metagenome ERZ772972 (study PRJEB29015, sample SAMEA2738051) | human oral metagenome | biome: human oral; feature: human-associated habitat; material: saliva | place: China | collected 2229 ... | reverse complement strand
TTACGAGTATCCCTCATTTCTAACACCTCCTATTAGCGCTTGTTCAACGGTTCTATTCGATTTCCATCTTGGTCAAAATACTCAACTATTGACTTGTCACCAAATTTGTTCCCATCTGAATCAACTTTTTGAATATCTGTATGAGTGTTTCCATTTTCATCTGTATTTGGATCTATGTGGTATACCTCATGTGACACTAAATCTGGACTATCCTCTGTAGTATCCCTAATTTCATCTGCTTTTTCTTTACCAACTGCATTATCAAGTCGTTTATCAACCCAATTATCTGACATCTGTTTACCATCTTTAGTTTCTGATAATTGTGAAGTATTATACTTAGCATCTGCAACGACATATGACTTACTTCCATCAAGATTAGTTTTTTCATATACTCCATCTATTCCAGTCTTAAACCCTCCCTTATTATCATTAAGACTTGTTACTCTATTATTATTAAGAGGTTTATATCCTTCTGATAAATAGTGTTGATCCATCATCATTTCACCGAGATTTCCTAATTCATCATTTGTAAGTTTTTCTCCATTTCTAATTCTTTTAAGAGCCTCCTTGATTTCAGTTGCTTGTCTTTCATTAATTTCATCCTCTGTTATTTCTTGATCCTCTGTTATTTCTTTATTATCTTCAAAGCTCGCATACACATCAGAATCTGCTAATAATTTCACAATCGGTCTATCAAGATCTTTTAAATCATTGATTTTCACCATAGATTTAGCTTTTTCTAATAGCTCATTCCCTTTACTTCTAATTATCTCTTTTAAAAACATATCCAACTTAGAATACCCCCTTATTTCTAAGAGTAGTTATCCAAGCAGAATATATTTCATAATATTCATCGGACCTTGCAGCCTCAGCTCTCATAATACACTGTGATATGGCCAATTTATATTCCTTAGATAAGCCTGAAACGTGCTTATCTATTTCATCAGTTATACTTTCTGTAAGAATATCAAATTCAGAAGCCTTCTCAACAAGTGGTTTAATCCACATATCTCCATTGAGCAACTCACTTATCACCATTGATAGCTTCTCAAACTTACCCTCACTCCAAAGTGAAATATTCTTTTTTAATTCAAACTCATTTAATAATTTCCTAATAAATAATTTGTTTCGTGACGAGATTTCAGCATGAACTAAATCTTCAGTTAGATCTTGTAAATCAACCTCAAATGGTATATTTACCCTGTTTTTTAATAAAAAACCTAATAAATTTCTTTTAAATCTTAAAGTCGAACTATTTATATTTTTTACTCCTTCATAATTATAAAAATTCTCTTTACCTTTATATTTTTGAATCTTACACAGGACAGGATCTACCCAATCATTTTGATAAACGACAGCTACCCCTTTGGGAAGTTTTGCTATCTCATCAAGTTGATCATCTCTAAGTCCAGCAGATTTACCTGCTATTCTTCTATCTGATTCATCTGGTAATCTCATTATAATTTTAGTATTTGTATTTCTTATTGCAGAAACGTCTACAGCACTTGGAGACTGATCTACTATTACAAATCCTTCACCATATGTTCTCATTTCAGCAATAGCATTAGCAATCATTTCAACAGATTTTCCTGCAACACTAGGATTTTCTGGATTTTGCTCTGTAGAAGTTCTCTTAAGAATATTATGTGCCTCTTCTAAAATAGTCACATGCTTAAATGGAACATTCATCTTCTTAGCTGAAGACATTCTATATTCACTTAAACGCATTATTAACAATCCCATTATTAATGACTTTGTCTCTGAAGAACCAATTCGACTTAAATCAACAATAATGTTCTTTTCAAAAAGAATCTCATTATCTATTTCATCTGATGTGAAAATTTGACCATTTAGTCCATTAGTTAATGATTTCACACGAGTAATTAATGCACCCATATAATTATCTCTCACTTCTTTTGAATAAGAAGAATTATTAATTACTTCTGCTAGCACTTCTTGAAGATCTAAGAATGTAGGGTAGAGATTTTCATCATATGTATTTAACGAAGTTGAAAGATCCCACCCACAGTTTTCATAGGACTTCAATAAAGCCTCTTTCAAGACTGCAGGCATAGCTGCATACATTGGCCAACAAACGTTAAATATTTCTACTAATCTATCCACATGCTCAAGAACGTGGATACCTTTAGAAAACTTAAACGGATTAATTCTTAGTAAATCAGAATATTCCGGATTAGTCCCATATACATAAACATCCGACCTATTACCAAAAATGTGTTTATATTCACCTTTTGCTGGTTCAATAATCATAAAGTTAACTCCATGATTATTACACTGCCTAATAATTTCATAAATAGTGTTACTCTTTCCTGAACCAGTAGATCCTGTTACAAATGTATGCATAGCTAGACTATTTTTATCAAGAAAAACGCTATTAGGACATGAACTTCCCATATTAAAAACTTTACCTAAATTTATACCATTAACAGCAACTTGTCCATCATAATTTACTACTTCTTTTCCAAAATCAGAATGCTCAATAACTGGTAATCCGCAAACCGACTTCCTTGGCAATCCCATATGAATAGACAATTCATTACCACTCACCATTGAACTAGGTGTAACTTCAATATCACCGAGAGTACCACTATACTTGAAAACAGGGTGTATAAAGTTTTTGACATACTGTTCAACAAGCTGTGTTTTTTCATCCTCATAAATTCCCCAGTTATTAATTGCAGCAATTTCAATTCCTGTATTTATTCCACCCATTAAAGCTTTATAAGTAGCTGCTGCCATCTCTGATGCATACTGATCTGATGATAAAAAATATGCTGCGCATTCATACATACCTAAACTTTCAAATTCATCCATACGCTTAAGCTGTTTATCTATTCTCATAAGTATATCCTCGATAGATTTATCATGGGCTGTCAAAGTAAGTGAATTCGTTAATCCTTCAGTAACGCTTGTACCGTAAGTATGTACATAAGAAGTCCCCTTAGTAGTTCCTAAACTTTCATTTTTAGAGTGAGAATGACTAACATTTTGAGAATCATTTGTTGAATACGAATCAGTCTTTGTTCCAGATACTGCAGAACCCAATAATCCCAAACCACCAGATACCACCCCTCCAACACTCAAACTTATTCCACCAGTAACTGGACCAAGGGCAGCACCAAGTATTGAAGATGCTGTAGCAACACCTTTAATAACTTTTGATGTTGTATTCTCCGTTGAAGTAGAATGCGATATTGAAGTACCTGATGTATAACCAAAAGTATCAGTATCAGTATTAGAAATACTTTGTGTATCACTTACGTTTACACCATCAGAATCAGATTCACTTCTGCTAGAAGATGAATTTTGTCCATAATTTAACTGCATTGTTGAAAAAGGAGATAGCTGAGTATATACACTTTCATAACCCTTTCTTAATTCTCTCAATTGATTCTGGTCTGTAGTATTAGCTATTATAATGCCAGTAAACTTCTGTCCCCTCATTGATAATACCAGTTTTTCTAATCCTTGAACAAATTCAGTATTCTTGTTTTGACTCTCCTCTTTACTATTTGCCACACAAGTAACCGATGAAATACTAGTACCTTTTACTCCAGATAGTATATCTTGAATTTCTTCAATTGTATAGTTTGTTGTTTTAATACCTGGAAACTGCCCTGCCATTGAATTTTCTAGTGTATTTTTCATTGAACTGGTTGTTCTATCTTCATCTAATGATCGTACTCCTAAATAAAAATCAGTTTTTACACCGTTGCTGTCAATAATTACAAAAATAGCACTTTTTGTTGTTGATAGCGAATTGAAAACACTAGCAAATTTATAAGATGCAAACTCATCTTTTTCATAAACCATTTCATTAATTTTGAAAAAAAGTACATTTTCCTTGATGTTATTATCTAAAACACTTTGTTCTAAAGGAATAACATCAAGTTTTGATAAGTTAGAAATATAATTTTTTAAAATAACGTCATCTACGATTTGTAATGCACCTTGATATCCAGCAATCATATTGTCATAATGTGGTACAGGAACATTCTCTTCTTCTGAAGAAAGTACATTTTTATCTGTCATATTCTATTCTCCCTTACTTCTTGATAAGGTCACCATAGCTATCCCACCAGCTAATACAACTCCTCCAACAATTACCACTGAAGCACTAGAACTTACAACTCCACCAATCATAGCTCCAGCCCCTATAACAGTAATAACACCTCCAGCAACTTGAATCGAATTAAGCTTATTATCATTTTCAGTTGCTTTTACCGAAGTTTTAGTGTTGGCTGTTTCATAATTTCCACTAATATCATTCTGAATCTTATGTTCATACAATTTAGTTACAATTTTCTTTAATAAATCCACTCTTTCTTTGGAAAAATTACTAACTACAGCAATCATTTGCTGATTCATGTAATTCTCATCCCATAATAAAGAATTATTATTTAGCTCTTCCTCATTATGTTTATCATATAAATCTAAAATATGACACTCTGCGTATTCAAGCATTTCATTAAAAACTCTAAAGCTTGGATCAACTAATAGTGTGTCTTTAAGCATTATTCTTACTCTTGTTTTCTTTTTATTTTCTACTGCCTCAATAAACTCATTTGTTAATACCATATACTATTTCCTCCTTAATTTTATTTGTTCACAGGCTTCGCTTACTTTTTTTGCAGCCTTTGAAATTTTGTCAATATCTTTATAATACCAGTCTCTGTCTCCTTTTTTAGACTTTCTGTTTCTTAAAATCTTTTCTATTTCTCTTGCATTTTTTATTATAATCTGATAGTTTCTTTCATTTGGGTTTAGAGATTTTACATCTAGTGATTCGAAATGCTGTGTCGATAGATATTCTTGCGAACTATTAGTAATATAACCAGACATTGAGTAAGTATCACCACTTCCTAAATAGGAAGTAATCCCATAAACTTTTTTAATTATTTTTTTACAATAATCAACTCTTTCTTTTGTGAAATCATTCACAAGTTTGGTGAGTTCTAAATTCATTAACTCAATACTCCATTCCTCAATAGGTTTTTTTTCCAATTTCCCTGTTTCACTTGTCCAAATATCCATACCCATTTCTTCAGCATATTTTATCATCTCAGTAAATTGAATAAAATATTTATCCACTAATAAGCTATCTTTAAGCATTATTCTTACCAGCAATAAATTTTTTGAACTAACAGCACTTTTATAATCTAATGTTAAGGACATATATAGTTCCCTCCTAGATTTCTAGTATTTTATTTATTCTATACTGAATATCTTCAAGCCATTCTAACTTGCGTTTTGAATCTTCTAATTTTTCTTCAGCTACTTTTTTGTCAGTCACACATAATTTTAGCTCTTGTAATTTGTTCTGCAATACCTTATCTAATTCCTCAAACTTTCTACTGAAATTTTTCTTAATACTTTCAGCCTGGTCCTTAGCATAAATAACTGCCTTAGCTCTATTTTCAAATAAGGTTTCTTGAATAGGAGCAAAAAATTGTTGTGCTAAATATATACCATCAATATACTCTTCGTCTTCTATAATATCTATATATCGGCCTTTTTCTTGACTCCAAGTCCACGGCTTATACCACTTTCTATTTGTGTTGACTTCCCATTTTTCTCCTACCTTAATTTGTTCTATCTTAGATGAGTCCTCAATTATTCGAGATGTATCTGTAGGAAGCTCCCCTAACATCATCTTAAACGGATCAATTTCAACGTCACCTATGCTTACTTCATTTACTAGTTCTGAAAGTTTCTTTTTATACACCTCCAAAAGTTCTATTGCATTTCCTTTAACATTTTTTAAAATCAAATCTTCAAGTCGAACTTGAACTTCAGCCTGAAGATTGTCAGCAAACCTCGAGAATACTTCACAAACATTTTCAGCTTGCTGTCTTGGAATCTTTTTATCTGATCCTCCTAGATAGTTTGTAATCTTCTTCTGTGCCTCTGTAAATACTTCATCCGCTAAGTTTGAAATTTCTCTATCATAATTTAATTTCTCAATTTGTTCTCTAAAGCTTTTTGCTTCTTCTCCACTTGCAAGTTTACTCTCAATAGCTTCGATCCTCTCTATAATACTTTTATTCTGCTCTTCATTCTGTGAAATTTGTTCTCTAGCTGTTTCAAAAGTGTGTGCACTCTCGATTCTCTTAATAAAAGTATCTACAATGTTCTTAATTTTTGCAGTTTTAGCATATTTCTCAACATATAAACTAATTGCTTCTTCTATTGAAACTATACCTGAGTGAATCAAAGCTTGCTCATTTTTATTAACTGTCTCATGTAATCTATTAGTAATTTTCATCTTCACTGAAGCCGGTAAAGGAGCATATTTTTCAAAATGCATCTCTTCATTTCTATTGAATTTTCTTACTTTATATTTAGTTTCATCTGTTTCCTCATCATCATCACCTAGATTTTTCGGGAGAATTGTTCTAATATTTAAAGCAGTAAGTGCAGAAGTCGGATAAATATTTGGGTTTTCTATGCCATTATCTGATAAGTAATCTCGAACTTTATTTAAAGTTGCAACAACGCTATCCTCAGCCATATTGAATGTATCTAATTTATTCACCACAAAAATGAATCGATCCCTCGACTGTTTTCCTCCAACTTTCATACTCTCTGCTACATATGAAAGAAGATTGTTATCATCATCTACTGCTAGCTGCGTTGCATTCATTATATATAGAACTAGAGGCTTTGAAGATTCAGAAATCATTCTGTATGTTGCTGCTTTGTGTTTTGGATCACGAGAATTGTTTGGCCCAGGAGTATCAACTAACACAAGAGATACATCATTTGATGAAACAAAGGGGATATTACCTTCAATTCTAATTTTCGAAACATTGTGATCAGAATTCAATTCTTCCATCATTGAATATGTAATATTTTCATATGATCCAATATTTTTTTCCTGTTTATCATAAACTATTGCATTAAAATAATCAGTATCATTATCCTTTATCTCTGTAATAGTAGCTGTACATGCTTCCTGTTTTGCAGGCATCAGTTTTTTATTTAATAACGCATTAATTAAAGTGGATTTTCCTGCACTCATTGTTGCTACAACATTCACCTCAAAATCACTACTGCTAGCAAGTTCAAAAGCTCTAACTACATCTTGTCTTTTAAGTTCTTCAAATGGTCCATCCTGTATCATTTTAAAAATTTCTTGAATTGCAGCTTCTTTATCTTCTACTTCTGTTGCAGGTTTATGTATAAATTTGATTGTTACATCTTTAGATTTTGCTTCTTCTGCTATAGAAATAATATCCTCATAATCATGAACTGTACCATGAAAAATAATCTCAAAATTTTTAGTGCTACATTCCTCTACTAAGATTTCTAGAAGAGTATCCACCCATTCTTGTAATCTTCTATTCCCAAAATTAAGTCTACTATTCTTCTTAGGTGCATTTTCCCCAATTAGAACTTCCGTCTTAACTAGATAAGGATTATATTTAATATATATTTTCTGCATGCTTATTATTCCTCCTGATTTTTTTTATTATAAATCATGCTCTCTAAATTCAGAATTCCAGAATTTCTTAATAACATTTCACTCTCATTTTCCTCGTTGATTAAAGGTGATGCCATTTCAAAATAAGTATCATATCTATATTCAGTTTTTGATAATTTACGTTTTCTAAACTCCATTTCATATATCTCATCTTCTGTCAAATCTTCATCAAACATTGACATCTTAGCTAAATATGCTGCATAAGCAGAAATAGGATATACTTTAGGATGTAAGAATCCAAGTTTTACCAAATTATCTTTAACTTTTTTTATTGTTTCGGCAACAGAATCATCCCCCAATTTAAATCTATCAAGTTTATTTATAAGAAAAATAATCTCTCCATGATAAATCTCTTTAACATTACATAAATGTCTTCTTTCATCATCTGTTCCTATATTCTCCCCATTAAATAAAAATAATAGAAGATCACAATTTTCCTCAACTACTACTTTATTAGTTAATTCTTTATGCTCTTTATTTCGCGATGAATTAACACCTGGTGTATCAATAAAACAAATTCGATTATTCACTTCATTTATCGATCTAAATCGTGTACCAACTGTAATCTCGATAGAATTATTGTCTTCATTATCTTTCATTAAGATTTCCTTAGAAGCATTCAATATCAGATTATAATCTAACTCATATGATAAGTAATCTTCTCCTGCCTTATTATACAAATAGTGTATCTTTGAAGTACATGTATCATTCTGAGTTTTGTTTACTTTCTTTCCTACTAATGCGTTTAATAGTGTTGATTTACCTGCACTCATATTTGCAATAATCATTATTTTTTTCTCATCCAATTTAAGAAAATTTCTATTATTTTTAATAACTTTGTAAATATCAGTCATTTCAGGGTAATACATCTTAATATTTTTTTCATCTATCTCATAAAAATACTCAAACAATTCCTTGAGCTTCCTCTTATTCTGAAAATACAACTTGCTAACTTTCTCAAGGACATATAGACCTTTCTCTCGATTATCAAACGCACTAATAAATAGGCAATCTGTCAAAATATAATATCTGTATTTCTGGAATTTATGTTTTAATGTAGGATTATTTTCACCTCCAAATATAAAATCACCACTTGAATTAATTTCAACAGGTATAAAGTTTTCATTCTTTATAAATAATTCTTTCATCAATACAAACATACTTTCAGTCCACTGATCATCATTAGTAATTTGTTCACACAGATATTTAATTAAACTAATATAAGCAATTCGATATTTTATTCTAGTGTTTCTTATCGGATGTATCTTAAAGTATTGCTGCAATTGAAGTTTTTCAACTAATTCCATTTTAATCCTCCAAAAATAAATCTTTTTTAATGTAATATTCTACAAGTTACATTAGTCATAATTAGTTAACTATTCTTAGCAAGTTATTGTTTTATTCTAATTTTATCATTTTCTTATTTTCCTTTATCTACAATAGTGTCATCAGGTATAAAATCTCAGTATCTTCACAGAAGCAATAGTAATAACATATTCTAAGTTCATTCTTTAGAGCAAAATAACACTATTATTTAATATTTCTTTAAATATTAACATTATAAAATTAAATGTCAATTCTGCAAACTTACTTAAATTAATCAATTTTGAAGTTATCAGACTAGAACACTACTAAAAAATATCTACTTTTTTAATTTATTATAAAATCATTAATACCACGGTTTTATATTGAAATTTTGTGATATTTAACTACATTCTCAACATAACACAGTGGCAAATTTTCATTTTTATATAACTTCTTAATTAAAGTAAAAACATTTTTTATTTATTATCTAATTTTGCTAAAATTTAGTACTCGAATGATATACTAATACTAAAATATATTATAAACTAAATAGTTAATATTTTCAATATTTAATACAGATAGTTATTATACACAATACTATAGTTCTTTTCCTAAAAAATAAGGCTTATTCCATGCTACCGATACCTTTTAACGATAGCATTGGAATTAACCCTTGCTTTCTACACTTTATTTACTTAGTGGGTGCAACTTTACAATAACAATATACTTAATTTCATTAAATCTATTTTAATTTATCTGCAGCCGGATCCACTTCATAGCAATGATCTGAATTTCGCTTACATTGCAACGCAGGCATTTTTTTGTAACCTCACGTTTTGTTTTCCTATTAGAATATGTAGTATTTCTCCATTCTACAGTTTTATTGAAATATTTCATCATACCACCACATATAGGACATTTGTCAATATGATTTTTTTCTATTGTGATTTTCCTTTCAAGTCCGCTTATTGCATAATTAAAGAATAAGGAATTGATCTGACATCTTGTTATTGAAATTGACACACCTAAAATAAAAAAATCTAGCCTTTTGATTAACTAGAACAAAGATTATTTTATTCGATTTTTGATTTTTCTTAAAGCTATTATTTTAAGTACATTGATTGATATAGAGTATAATTTTTTGTATCCATTTAACTAAAATTATATCTCCTCCATACAATACAGTGCATCTCCTTCTGCATCAAATACATGTATCGAGGTGGGTGTATGTGGGTGCATTTTTACTTTCTATCCATTCTATCCATTCCCTAGTGTCAACTCTTGTCTATGGATATGTTATCACTAAACCTTATTATTTCTAAAAATACAAGGCTTACTCCAGGCTACCGATACCTTTTAACAATAGCCTTAGAATAAACCTTTATATTCGACACTTTATTTATTCACTGGGTGCAACTTTTGACATCAAAACTACCGTCTCAACATGAGATTATTAGGCTATTAACAAAATATATCCAACGCTTCAACTAAGTGTTGTTTTAACTGATTTTTTAACCATATTACATAGCCTGCTACGTAAATCTAAATTAAACTATTTTATAGAACATCCCAAATTCAACAATAACTAAAAGTAAGATTCTATTGCATTTCCTTGTTGGTCTTTCATATCACGGATTTTATTTTTCAGAATATCAAAGTTACAAATTTCATCTCTAATATCATTATCCGCTCTGTAACCATTAATCATCTCAGTTAGAGTTTTCCCTTTACCTCCATTCTTTATAGTGGTATTTACTCTTTTTATCTTGCTTTCAAAAGGCTCATATGTTTTATACTTAATTACATCGTTTTTAAAATCAAATAAAGGTGTATCCGGTTTAGCATCCCATAAAATAATCAACCACATTATCGCATTATAAAGCTGCTTTGCAGTTTCATTCCACTTTTTAGGTTGTAAACTTCCACTCCCTCTATTGTAATATTCTTGTCTATTATTTACATGAGGATCACCTACAAGAGGATTAAAAAGAGGTAATCCTTTGTGATTAATTAATTCTAAAAAATCTTTTGCCGCCCTCATACCACACTGAATAACTTCCTTCTTGCCATCAGTATTACGCTTAGCGCTAAATACATAATATTCATCTTCAATAGTTGCTCCTGCATCACTATGTTTTTGTTGATTTGCTAACAGCTTAATATGTGCTTCAGGTTGAACTTCATAATCTCTAACAATTCTTTGTCTTGTTTCATATCCTCTACATTTCATTTAAGTTATCCTTTCTACTCATTTTCGAACTATATTTCTTACTCTTTCTATACACTGTTTCATCTTCTCCAATTTCCACATTACTACGAAGTTGCATCTCAAGTTAAACTACTTTATATTGCTTATTTGATATTATTCCCTCATGGTGATTGTTGTTTAAATATCGATTCTTGGAACCACCAGAATCTGCAATTGCCACATCTCCTGTATATTTTTCTCATATTAACATGGATTCAATCACTCTTTTAGTTCATCGTTCTTTACCTTTCGATGTCTTTATCTTCTTTTCTGCCAGCTTACCTATGATACTTCCAATGCTATATCCCTCATGATATAAGTCAAAAATATGCCTAACAACTTTTGCTTTTTCTTCATCAATAATAAATATTACATTCTTATCTTCTTTGTATCCATATCATACTCTTTTATAAAGACCTCATGTACCATCCTCGGCTCTGTATTTTAACCCTAAGCATATTTCCTCACTTCTCTATTCGTTTCTGCTTGGTCTCATGCTTCAATTATGCTAATCAGTAGTTCATCTTTTACGGTCTCTTGTATCTATCTTATCTTTCTCAAATATAATCCTTTTTTCCTTGTATTTTTCTCATTGCTTCTAAGCCTTCTTTAGCATTACATTCAAAGTGACTTAGACTTTTAATAAGAATAATATCTAAATTCCCTTTTCCACACTCACCTATCATTCTATTAAATTCTAATCTTGTTGTACCTGTCTTAGCAGATTCCACATCAATAAAAATATCCGCAACAAACCATGTTATATGTGCTACAGCTAGTTTCGTCAATCCCAATACTTGTGCATCTAAACCCATTTGAGCTTTATGGCTTGTACTTACACGAGAATATATCCCAACTGCATAATCTTTTATAGCTCTCTATTTCTGTATTACTATTACATTTTCAGCTATATCTTTTCTTCCGTTTATAGAGATTCTCCAGCAATATTTTAGCACACTTATTTCTTAATTATATTATAATGTTAATTAGGCTATTTTACAATTATCAAATTCCAGGTATGTACAAGTGAGTTAATTTTTCCTTTTTATTCATTCTCTAGTGTCAACTCTTATCTATGGATATGTTCCCACTTAATTGATTTTTTTACAAAAAAACAAGGCTTATTCCAAGCTACTGTTACCTTTTAACGATATCCTTAGAATAAACCTTTGATTTCTATGCTCTATTTACTTAGTGGGGACAACCCTTGACATCAATACAACAGGCGATTCAGACTTTCTTTTCATATAAAAGGTTTCTCTCCTCATTCTATGAATCCTATCCCTTAGGTTGAACATCTCATTCTACTTATCTAATTAACCATCTTGTTCAAGAAGTGGTACTGCTCCAACATGAAACAAGTGAACACTAAGTATATCAAGTGAACCTGTCTGTATATGAAAGCATGTCCATAAACCTTTTAACTATAGCATAAGGTTATCGTTAAAAGGTATTACCTCGACAAACTGATATTTGAATTTTAATCCTCCCGAAAAGTAAAACGGGATATCCTCCTGAAGTATATTCTATAACATTACAGCTTAACACAAAGTGTAGCTATA
>ERZ772972.671-NODE-671-length-12623-cov-33.402053_pt1 | contig 12623 bp, 9 predicted proteins | sample MGYA00580673_ERZ772972 | MGnify/ENA primary metagenome ERZ772972 (study PRJEB29015, sample SAMEA2738051) | human oral metagenome | biome: human oral; feature: human-associated habitat; material: saliva | place: China | collected 2229 ... | reverse complement strand
TGCCGGTGACCGTGCAGGTGGACGGCGGCATCACCGAAGAGACCATCCTGCGTGCGGCGGAGGCGGGGGCAACCTGCTTCGTTGCCGGTAGCTCGGTCTACGGCGTGGACGAGGCACTCGGCGGCCCGGAGGCGGCGATCGCCTCCCTGCGTGCGGCGGCTGCATCGGTCAAGCGTTCCAGTGGCGGTTGCGGTTGCCGCCGCTAGCGGTACTCGCCGGTAACTGTACTGGGCAGTAACGGTGCCCAGCATCTATAAAAGCTCAACGCCCCGTTGTGAAGAGCGCCCCGTCGCGGTTTTTCGCGGCGGGGTGTTTTGCGTGTTCTGCTTTCTCAACGCTTCTCAACGCTTCTCAACCGCCGCAGATGTATAGCGAAAACTAGTGGGGAGGGTCACCCATTTAAGCGACATAGCGTCAGCAAGACTGCGACAAAGAGTGAAATATGTTAACCCGCGGAATTCCGCGGCAAAACCGGGCATCCTGACGGTCTGAGAAGACAAACAGAACGCGCCTTGATGTAACACTCAGATATCTGTAAGGTTAGGTATAGTTTAGTCACATCTAGGGGGAACTATGTCTTTCAACCGAACCAAGCTGACCGACACCGAAAACCAGGGCGCACCGGGCGTTAACCGCCGCGCCTTCTTCGGCCTGGCGCTCGCCTCATCGGCTGCTCTCGCCCTCGCGGCATGCAGCAGCGAGACCACCACGACCACCACTTCCGGCGGTTCCACCTCCGGCGGTAACAGTGGCACCCGCACCATCAAGGATATTGACGACGAGAATGTAGAAGTTCCTGCCAACCCGCAGAAGGTTATTGTCCTCTCCGAACCCACTCTCGACGGCCTGCTCGCCCTCGGCGTGACTCCCGTCGGTTCCGTCTCCGGCCGCGGCCAGTCCGGCGTGCCCAACTACCTAGCCGACCGCGCCAAGGGCGTGCAGATCATCGGTACCGTCGCCCAGGTCAATTACGAGCAGATTGGCAACCTTGATCCCGATCTGATCCTCGTCGACTCCACCGGCGTGGACAAGCGCTCCGACGCCTACGAAACCCTCAAGAAGATCGCCCCGGTCGTCTACTGCGGTTACGCGGGCGGCGACTGGCGCATCAACTTCCGCAACGTCGCCAACGCCATGAACATGGTTGACAAGGGCGAAGAGGTTATCAAGGCATACGAGGCAAGCGCCGCAGCGCTGAAGGACCAGCTCGCACCCAAGTACGGCGACAAGACCTTCTCCATCGTCCGCTGGGCAGGCAACGGCCCCGCCCTGATTCTCAAGGAACTGCCCGCCGGCCAGGTACTCAACGACCTGGGCCTCAAGCGCCCCGAGTCGCAGGACCGCAACGGCCAGGGTCACTCCGAGCCCGTCTCCCTGGAGAACCTGGCAACCATCGACGCGGACTACATGTTCCTGGGCACCCTCGGCGGCGCAAGCCAGCAGAACCCGAACGCGCAGGGCTCCGCAGGCCTGCAGGGCGCCGAAGAAGCACTGAACAAGGCGAAGGAAACCTCCGGCTTCACCAACCTGAAGGCAGTCAAGGACGACCACGTGATTCTCGTGGACGGCTCCAAGTGGACCTCCACCGGCGGCCCGCTGCTGCTCAACGGCATTGTTGAAGACGTCAAGAAGGCGCTTCCGCTCTAAACGCCCCGTTCTAAACACCCCGTGAAGCAATCACCCGCTGAAGCTTCCTGAACCCCCTTCCCGCCGCACCCTAGACCCGCGGCGGGAAGGGGATGCACGACCCACCACACCATCCTCAAGGACCACAATGACCGAAACTCGACCCGCACGCACCGCAGCCCGCTATGGTGCCGTCGTGGCTCTCGCTGGTGCGCTCATCACCCCCGGAGCCGCTCTGACCGGTACCACCATCGCTTACGCGGAGACCCCCGCAGCCACCCAGCAGGCGGATAAGGCTACCGTGATCATCTCCACCGAGAAGTGGCGCGAAGGTAAGCTCGTGCTACGCGGCACCGGCTTTACCAGCACCGCTCCCGGTCGCGGCGCTGTGTTCGCGGTGAAGTTCCTCGACGCCCTGCCGGATGAGGCTCACCAGGCACGTAACCCGCTCACCAATGAGGGCGGCAACTCGCCCGCAAACTTCATGGCAACCGCTAAGGAGGACGGCACTTTCGAGGTTGAGGTATCCCTGCCGACCCCCGAAAATACCGGTCTGACCGCTGAACAGCTCAAGAGCAAGGGCTGGACCGTGGAGGGTACCAGCCACCGTATTCAGGTGCTTTCTGGCTCCCTGGGTGGTATGGATGCGGACGGCAACACCTACGACCGTCGTGCATCTGTGGCGCAGAATATTACGCTGAGCGACCCGGCTCCGAGCCCCGCACCGACCGCAGAGCCCACCGCTGAGCCCAGTGCAACCGCTGAGCCTTCTGCGACTGCTGAGCCTACTGCGGAGCCGAGCGCTACCGCTGAGCCTTCTGCGACTGCCGAGCCTACTGCGGAGCCCACCGCCACTGCAGAGCCCACCGCTGAGCCGACCCCCGAGCCGAGCGCAACCGCAGACCCTACCCCCGCACCCAGCGAAGACTCGAAAACCTGCGCCCCCGCTGACGACTCCTTCACCCCGCGCCTGACCATCGAGAACCCCAAGGCGGTTCAGGGCGGCAAGCTGCACCTGACCGGTGACGGCTGGTGCAACCCCGAAGACAAGAAGGCATCCGTTATCGGCCTGAAGATTGACGACGGCAAGGTATCCCGTAACGACGCCACCGCGGTCAACGATAACCGCACCATCTGGGCTGTCATCACCCCCGATGAAAACGGCCATATCGACACCTGGATTGACCTGCCCACCCGCGCAAACGCAGCCTTCAAAAATGATGAAGACGCCGCCAAGTACGCCTCCGGTGAGCACACTCTGCGACTGCTGACCGGTAGCCTGCGTGAGGGTGACCGATCCGGAACCTACGGCGGCGCCAACAGCCAGGGCGGCATCAACACGACCTTCACCATTGGTGAGTACGCCCCCGGTGACGCACCCGAGCCGGTCAACGCCTCCGATCTGACCGATGGTCACGGCGTGCAGGTGAGCCGTGACGGTTCCACCGTGACTGTGACCGTGCCGAACGCTGAACCGGGCACCTGGGTGTACGCCGCGACCTACCTCGGTAACTCCCCGCAGACCCTCTACGGCTCCGGCTGGAAGCGTCTGGACGGCAACCGCAGCTTTAGCTACGAAACCAGCGTGAGCATGCCCGCCGCCACCTACCGTGTGGTCGTGCACAACGGCAACCAGGGCGCTGAAAATGCGGTGCTCGGTTTCGCAGACATGACCGTGGAACGTGCTGTTACCCCTCGTCAGGAAGTTTCCCGCGATGAGCAGGACGCCTCCGACCAGCTGGTTGAAGAGCTGAACGAGAACCCCGCAACCGCAACCTCCACGGCACCTGTGCCCATGCGTAACGCGGGCGGCCGCATCAGCACCCGCGCCACCGATGTGGACGCATCCCTCGCCGCCCTGTCGCAGAGCACCGCTCCGGTTGTGAACCGCGTGCAGGCTAAGGCGAAGGTTCAGAGCGCGCAGAAGTCCCTGGGTACCAGCCTGCAGAAGACTGACGGCGCCGCGAAGAAGGCTGCGAAGGCCGCCGCCGGTTCGAAGAACTCACAGAACACTCAGGGCTCGCAGGGAACTCAGAACTCCGCAGCAGGCACCAAGGCGCAGGGCCCCGTCATTGAGGGTACCGAGCTGACCGGTCTGACTAAGTGGCTGGTCAACAACGCCAATAACCTGCTGCTATCGGCGGCTGGCCTGGTGGTTTTAGCTGCGGCTCTGATTCTGCGTACCTCCAAGAAGTAAGCTCTCTCAAGAAGTAAGCTCTAATCACACATTCATATAGGCACCGGCTCACGCCCCGTACTCTTGACTCCGCACCCTTGAACAGGGGCGTGGACCGGATGCCCCCAACCACTCGGGTCGCAACCCACTGAACTGCACTGACCTACTGAACTGTACTGACACGAACCCGGTAGCGTTCAGCTTCGACCCCGGTAATTTTGAAAGGACCACCATGCGTGCACCTTTTTCGGGAGCCCCGAAGGCATCCCTGACCTCTAAGGCGCTGACTGCCTGCGCCGCAGCAACCCTGGCGCTTGGCTTGGGCGTTGGCACTGCATCCGCTCTGCCTCCGGGCGGTGCGAAGGCATCTACGCCCGGCACCTCCTCGACCGTTTCCTCCTCGGTGAGCGAGCACGGCGTGATTTCCTTTAGCGTGAGCGGCTTCCCCGCGAACACTGTGGTGTCCGTGAAGGTGGACGACGGCGATCTGTGCCCCTCCGATGCGGCTCAGGGCGCTTGCGTGGTGCACCAGCAGAAGACCGATAGCAACGGCAACGTCTCCGGTTCCTTCGTTCTGCCGGATGTTGGCCCTGGCACCCACACCCTGCGTTTCCTTGCGACCGGCGAGAAGCGTGACAAGGACGGCAAGTACCTGGGTACCGAGGCCTACACCAACCGCAGCCCCGAGTTCACCGTGGTGGGTGAAGGCGGTTCGGATAACTCCTCCTCGAACTCTTCGGGTTCTTCCTCGAACCGTGGCTCGTCCAGCTCGAAGAGCAACGGTGGCTCCTCGAACGGCGGCTCGAACTCTAATAGCTCCGACTCTGCAGACGAGGCTCAGGGCTCTAACGATTCCAACGAGTCCTCGTCCAATGGCGGCTCGAACGGTTCCTCGAATGGTTCTGCAGGCGGCGCGGCTGAGGCTGAGACCGTCTACACCGACGCTGACGGCAACACCATCACCAAGGAGGAGTACGACCGCCTGAACGCGGAATCTGACTCTTCCGGTACCTCCGCTTCCTCCGGTTCTTCCGCCGCTCCCGCTGCTTCGGCGTCTGCAAATGCCCAGAAGAAGGCGACCGCTTCGGCGAGCGCGTCCTCTTCGGCTGTTGCGCGCGGTACTGCGTCGAGCCCGAGCGCTTCGGCTTCGGCTAACACCGCATCCACCGTGCAGACTGTGACCTACGGTGCTGCCTTCCCGTGGATTGGCGTGGTGGTTCTGGGCGTGAGCGTGGTGGCTGCCGCTGCGCTGCTGCTGACCCGTAAGCGCTAAGACATAACGTCGGATGTGGGTGGGGGAGTACCTCGCCCGATCCGGCGTTTCTCTCGTTATTTACCGGTGTGCCGGGTGCCCCTCCTGTGGGGTGCCGGGTGTGCCTCCCTGTTTTCTTGTATCGAGCATAAGGAGCATAGTGGCCCGCACGAGCTCATTGTCCCGAGATGTTCAGCAGGAGAGTACGTCCCGTCAGGGTTCTGTGATTCAGGGGCAGAAGTTGGGTAAGCGCCTGGCTTTTCTGTTCTTGTTTGCGGTGCTTTTGGTGGGGGCTGTGGCTGCTTCTTTGCTGTTTGGGTCGAATAATCTTCCGCCGGATCAGGTTCTGGCTGTTTTCAATGGCACTGCTTCTGAGCAGGCGCAGACGATTGTGATGGAGCAGCGTATTCCGCGCACCCTGGTGGGTCTTGCGGCGGGTGCCGCGTTGGCGGTTGCCGGTTCGTTGATGCAGTCGTTGACCCGTAACCCGCTGGCTGAGCCCGGCCTGATGGGTGTGAACGCCGGTGCTGCGGTGGCTGTGATTGGCTCCGTGGTGGTTTTCGGTGTGATGGGTATTTGGCAGTACATGGTTGCTGCGACGATTGGTGGCGCGTTGGCTGCGGTGCTGGTGTATACGCTGGGTCGTGGTCGTGACGGGTCGATCGTGAAGCTTGCGTTGGCGGGTGTGGCGATTTCTGCTGCACTGTCGGCGATTGCGCAGGGCTTGATTTTGGCTGATCAGGATGCGTATAACGAGTTCCGTGTGTGGGTTGCCGGTTCGCTGGAGGGCCGCGGTATGGATATCGCTTCGACGGTGGGTCCGGTGATTGTGCTGGGTGTGCTGGTGGCGTTCTTTGTGGCTCCTGCGATTAATGCTCTGAGTATGGGCGAGGAGGCGGCGACCAGCCTCGGCGTGAGTGTGCGTACGACCCAGAATTTGACGTTGCTGGCGGTGACGGTGCTTGCCGGTGCTGCGACGGCTGCGGTGGGTCCGATTGGCTTTGTGGGTTTGGCGGTGCCGTTTGTGGTGCGTGCTTTGCTCGGTAATGATGTGCGCTGGGTGAATTATGGTTCGGCGCTGGTGGGTCCGGTGTGGCTGCTGTGTGCTGACGTGTTGGCGCGTGTGCTGGTGGCTCCGCAGGAGACTCAGGTGGGTATTGTGGCGACTCTTGCCGGTGCCCCGGTGTTCTTGTTCTTGATGACTCGTCGTAAGGTGGAGGCTCTCTAATGTCGAATTCTTCCGCTCTTTCGATGGCGACCGCCACCACCTCCGCTAATCGTTCGGCGCGTCGTCGTGGCCGCGATTTGGGTGGCCGCCCGGTGCTGACTGTGCGCGGTCCTGTGAGTGCTCAGGTGCCGTGGCGTGTACTGATCCTGAATGTGGCGTTGGTGGTGCTGATTGCGGCGCTGGCGTTTTGGGGCATGTTGCAGGGTGACTACAAGATCGCCCCGGAGAAGATGATCCCGGCGCTACTGGGTGAGGGCAAGCAGATTACGGTGGCTTTCGCTCAGCAGCGTGCGGCGCGTATTGTGGCGGCGCTTCTGGTGGGTGCGGCACTTGGTCTCTCGGGTGCGATTTTCCAGGTGATTTCGGGTAATGCCCTGGGATCGCCGGATATTATCGGTTTCACGAATGGTGCCGCGACCGGTGCGCTGTTGCAGATTATTGTGTTCAATTCCGGCCCCGTTGAGGTTGCCCTGGGCGCTGTGGTCGGTGGCTTGGCGACCTCGGTGCTGGTGTGGTTGTTGACGCGCCGCACGGGTCTGCACGGTTTCCGTCTGGTGCTGGTCGGTATTGGCGTGGGTTCGACCCTGGCAGCATTCAATGCGCTGCTGGTGGTGCGTGCTTCGCTGACTCAGGCGCAGACCGCGGCGTCCTGGCTTGCCGGTTCACTCAATGACATCACCTGGGAGCGCACCTACGCGCTGCTGGGTCTGCTGCTCGTGGTGACTCCGCTGCTGCTGATGCTGGTCCGCCCGCTGGGCGCGATTCGTTTTGGTGACCAGGTGGCATCCGGTTTGGGTGTGAGCGTGAACGCGTACCGTGTGGCGGCTCTGTTCATCGGTGTGCTTCTGGTTTCGCTGGCGACCGCGACGACCGGCCCGATTGCCTTCGTCGCCCTGGCGGCACCGCACATCGCGAAGACTCTCGCCCGCAGTGGCGGGGTGGGCTTCACCTCCGCGGCACTCATGGGTGCGCTCATGGTGCTCGGCTCCGACCTGATTGGCCGTTTCGCTGTTCCCGGACGCATCATTCAGGTGGGTGTGGTGACCGGTGCGATTGGTGGCCTGTACCTGATTTACCTGATTTACCTCGAAAGGAAGAAGAGCTAGTGAACACTAGTGTGACGACCCGCCTTGAAGGCGAGAACATGGTGGTTGCCTACGGTGAGCATACGGTGCTCAACGGGGTAGATTTTCAGGTGCCGGAGGGGGAGCTGACCGTCATCTTGGGCCCGAATGCCTGCGGCAAGTCGACCACTTTGAAGGCTCTTGCTCGCGTGAACCCGCTCAAGGAGGGTGAGGTTCGTCTGGATGGCACCCCGTTGCCGCAGATGAAGTCCCGCGCTATCGCTAAGATTCTGGCGATGCTGCCGCAGACCCCGGAGGCGCCGAGCGGCGTGACTGTGGCGGATGTGGTGGCGCGCGGCCGCTACCCGCACCAGTCGCTGTTGCGTTCCTGGTCCGATGAGGACGAGCGCGCCTGCGTGGAGGCGATGCAGGCGGCAAACGTGCTGGAGCTTGCGGAGCGTCCCATTGAGGCGCTCTCGGGCGGTCAGCGTCAGCGCGTGTGGATCGCCATGACCCTGGCGCAGCAGACCCCGCTGATTCTGCTGGATGAGCCGACCACCTACCTGGATATCACGCACCAGATTGAGGTGCTGAACCTGACGAAGAAATTGCATTCCGAAGGCCGGACTGTGGCCGTGGTGTTGCATGACCTGAACCTTGCTTTCAGGTATGCTACTCATGTTGTGTTAATGAAGCAGGGCCGGATTATCGCTCAGGGTGATCCGCGTGCAATAATTACACCGGAACTTATTCAGGAAGTTTTTGACCTGCAATCGGTCATTATTCCTGATCCGTGCACCGGTACGCCTTTGGTGATTCCGAAGGAAAACCAAACAATTCATATTGCCGCTGACGCTATTTCGGCGGCCCGCGAAAGCGAGTAGTTTTCGCCCCTAAGCCGCGTGGGAGTTTGCGCCAACCGTCTCAGTACGGCTGGAAAAGCTAGGCATTGCGCCAAGCAGCGAACGCTAGGATCTGAGGGACCCAGGATCCCCTGCGCGTAGGGCGCCTACCCGGTGCTCGCCCGTCTTTGACGCATGAACGGATCCGAGCACTGGGTAGGTTCCATTTTGGGAACCCGTAGATGAGGCACCGAGACTGCCGCATGAGACTTTGAAAGTTGTAACTTGAGAGGTTTGATGCACGGTCTCGGTGCCTCATCTCTTTTAACTTCTGAGCTGGGCTGCGCTGGCCTGGGCGGGGCTGAGCCGGTCTGGGCGGGGCTGAGATGACTACGTGGCGGCTTCGTGTTTGGGTTTGAGGAGCGTGTGCTCGCTGTCATTCTTGTCATTTTTTGGTTCTTTCATTTTTCCCTTTGGCTGGAGTTTGGGTAAGGGATACCATAGAGTGAGGTAGTGGAGGCTAACTAACGATAATGCGCCTCCTCACCGATTCTCACCGATTGAGTGTTTCCACAGACCAAGGAGGAACCGTTGGGCGAGCACGAACCCACCGCGACCGTTCCCGCGCAGAACGCTTCTGCACAGGCTGCTTCTGCGCAGCCTCGTACCGTTGCGCCGGCTGTGCGCCCGAGCCCTCCCAAGATCCCGCGCCCTGTACCTGCACCGCGCGTGGACAGCCCCCTCATCAGCGCCCTCATTGCCGAGGCGGTCAGCCCCGAAGAGCTGAACGCCCGCATCGTTGAGGTTGTCTCCGAAGGCACCCCCATCATCGAGCCGGTGCATCTTGACGACGGCACCATCAGTGAGAACGAGCGCATCGTCACCTTCCTGTACTACAACGAGCAGGCGGAGCAGGTGCTCATGTTCATCAACCGCCTGACCGATGAGAAGAACCTTGACCGTTCCCTCATGGCCCGCATCAAGGGCACCGGCTGGTGGCAGCTGAGCATGCAGATGGAAACCACCTGGCGTGCCTCCTACAACTTCTTGCCGGCGCTGCCCGGCGAGCGCCCCGCCTGGCTGGGCGATGACGACCAGGTGCGCCTGCGTGCCGCTCTGGACTCCGGTGAGGGTGACCCGCTGAACCCCGAGACCGTGTGCAACCGCATCGGTCGTTGCATGGGTGTGGTGCAGCTTGAGCACGCGCCGGTGCAGGAGTTCATCCTGACTCAGGAAGAGATTGACGCGCTGCCCGACCCCGAGTGGATGCATACCTCTGACGGTCACCAGTACGTGCTCGGTCGTGTGGGGGATCCCGCCCCGGATGCGCCGCTGTTCATCCAGTTCGACGGTGAGATGTGGTTCAGCCAGGGCATGGAGCAGACCCTCAACCGCGCCCATGAGGCGGGCCGTATTCCGGCGATGCATGTGTTCTTCCTGCACTCTGGCGGCCGTGAGAACCGTTGGAAGGAACTGAACGGTGACAACCCGATTGCCGATTACCTGGTGGAGATTGCGTTCCCGCACCTGGAGGCGGTGCACGGTATTAAGACCAACCCGCAGAACATCGTGATTAACGGTCAGTCGCTGGGTGGCTTGTCCTCCCTGTTGGCGGTGTTGAGCCGTCCGGAGGCGTTTGGCGGCGCAATCGCGCAGTCTTCGTCGCTGTGGCAGCCGCAGGTCATGGACCGCCTGGACGAGCTGGAGGCGGCGGGCGAGATTGACCGTCTGCGCCACCTGTACCTTGAGATTGAGGTGGGGGAGCAGGAGTGGGTTTTGGTTCCTCATCACCGCGAGCTGAAAGCGCGTCTGGAAAAGCTGGGCCTGGAGAGAGTGCGGTGCACGACCTTCAACGGCGGTCACGATTATGCGTGCTGGCGCGGTGCGATTGTGCCGGCCCTGGAACGTATTATGGCTGCCAGCCGGGAGGCTGAACGCACTGAGCCGGGCTCTGAAGAGAACCAGCGAGAGGTAGCCTAGGGCTCCCGTACGGGTAGAGCACACCCCGTATGGTGGGCGTGCGGGGTTCCCGTTAGGGTAAACACCGCCGCGCCCGTATCCTAGAGAAGGATAGCCTAAGAGATGCGTAGTCTCTTGGCAGATGCAGCGCTACCGCGCCGCGAGGGGTGCCGAAAGGTACCCGGCGTAGGCTGTACACCCGCCCTCATCGACGAGATGGCATCACGCTGCGAACGCACGCAGCACGTGAGCGCTATAGAAACCGCAAACGACACAGAAATCGAGAGAAGATGACCGTAGAACGTAGCCCCCTGGCCCCCACACCGCTCATCCCCGAGTCTTTTGCCGCGAAGTACCGCGAAGCTGGCTACTGGATTGACCAGACCATCCCCGAGTTCCTGCTGGATGCCTGCCGCGCAAAGCCGCACTTCCCGGCGCTCGTGGCGATTTCGCACGCGCAGCTCGATGAGGACGGCAAGCCCCAGCAGATTCGCCTCTCCTACGGGGAGCTGGAGGCGGCAGGTCGTGCCGCTGCGGCGCGCCTCATTCAGGCTGGCGTGCAGCCCGGTGACCGCGTGCTGCTGCAGCTGGGTAACACCGCCGAGTACCTGGTGTACCTGCTGGGTATTTTCTGGGCGGCGGCTCTGCCGGTGTTCTGCCTGCCGCAGCACCGCACCACCGAGCTCGTGCACTTTGCGACCCGCACCGACGCGGCGGCGCACGTGTTCTCTTCGCTGACCCCCGGCGCGGATTTCACCGCCCTGCACGAGGACGTTGCCGCCGAGCTGCGCAAGAACTCCCAGGAGCCGCCGGTCGCTATTGACGTTGCCGAGCCGCTGACCCCGCTGACCGACGAGGAGCTCGCTGAAGAGTTCGTGCCCGGCGTCGTTCAGAACACCGAGAACCAGCGCGCGAGCGAGCAGGTGGCGTTCCTGCAGCTTTCCGGCGGTACGACCGGCATTTCGAAGCTGATTCCTCGCACCCACGCCGCCTACCTGTACTCGGTGCGCGGCTCGGTCGATATCTGCAAGCTGAACAACAACACGACCATGCTCGTGGTGCTGCCCGCCGCCCACAACTTCACGATGAGCTCGCCCGGTATTCTGGGCGTCATGTGCGCCTCCGGCAAGCTGGTGTTTGCGGCGGATCCGTCCCCGCAGACTGCGTTCCACCTCATTGAGATGGAGGGTGTGACCACCTCCGCGCTGGTGCCGCCGCTGGCTCAGGCGTGGGTCGCCTCCGCGGAGAAGCGCGATGTGTCCCTGCCCTCCCTGCAGACCCTGCAGGTGGGCGGCTCGAAGCTGGCTCCGGCGGTTGCGGGCAAGATCGAGTCGGTGCTCGGCTGCACCGTTCAGCAGGTGTTCGGCATGGCTGAGGGCCTGGTGAACTACACCCGCTCCACCGACCCGATTGAGATGCGTCTGAGGACTCAGGGCTACCCGATTAGCCCCGATGACGAAATTCTGATTGTTGATGATCAGGATCAGCCGGTTAAGCGCGGCGAAAGCGGCCACCTGCTCACCCGCGGCCCGTACACGATTCGCGGCTACTACCTGGAGGAGAACGCGAACCGCTACGGCTTCACCGAGGACGGCTTCTACCGCACCGGCGACATTGTGCGCCTGGTCGCCGGCAAGTACCTTGAGGTGACCGGCCGCGCGAAGGACCAGATCAACCGCAATGGCGAGAAGATTGCCGTGGACGAAATTGAAGAGCTGGCGCTGACCCACCCCGACGTTTTTGACGCCGTGGTTCTGGGCATCCCGGATGAGACCGTGGGCGAGCGCGTGGGCCTGGTCATTGTGCCGCAGGAAGGCGCCGACCTGGGTGAAAACCCGCGCCGCACGATGCACGAGTTCTTCACCTCGAAGAAGCTCGCCGACTTCAAGATTCCCGAGCGCGTGCAGGTTCTGCAGGAGCTGCCCACCACGAACGTGGGTAAGATTTCTCGCCGCGAACTGCGCGCCAAGCTTGCCGAAATTTTCGGCTAAACCCTTTTCGGCTAAACCCTACGCCCGTATTCCTACCCCTACTTGAGGAGAAAAATGTCCGCATTTGAGACCCTGCGCCCCATCATGGAGAAGTACATCGTCGAGCCCGACTCCCTGCAGACTGCTTTTGACGAGCCGACCACCGACCTGTTCTCGCTGGGCCTGGACTCGATGGGTTCCTTCGCCCTGCTCGACGACCTTGCCGCAGAAGGCGCCGTGATTGAGTTTACCGAGCTGGTGGAGAACCCGACCGTGGAGTTCATCGCCTCCCGCCTGGGCTAAGCGTTACCGCACCCCGAGTGCCCGCCTGCCGCAAATGCAGGCGGGTGCCCGGGGTGTTTGCTACTCGCCTCGCTCGCCCCGCTTAATCTGTGCCGTCTCGCGCCGTATTTGTTGCTATGTTTACCGGCTATGTTTACGCTAGCCAGCGCGAAATGGCGGGGCGGTAGCCTACCTTTCACACACCGCATATCATCCCTAATCCA